>ERZ724520.1424-NODE-1424-length-12063-cov-4.458028_pt1 | contig 12063 bp, 11 predicted proteins | sample MGYA00376053_ERZ724520 | MGnify/ENA primary metagenome ERZ724520 (study PRJEB28724, sample SAMN07190886) | activated sludge metagenome | isolation source: activated sludge of sewage treatment plant in Hong Hong | place: USA: Christiansburg, Virginia | collected... | reverse complement strand
ACAGACAGCAAGTTTACATTTCTAACATATGCCAGTGGAAGGATTATTCTTAACCCCACAATATACACACATCGTACTCTTTTGCAAATTAAACTTAAAATCACAACTACATTTCCATTATTTTTTCATATCGATACAACTAGCACAAGAAGAAGCAGAACAAGATTGACATTACATATACAGCTAATGACAAAAATTACAAAAACAACATTTGACTTTTGTTCTTCTATTTTCATTATTAGCGAGGATCCATTTTGGTTATTTACAGATTTATGTATGTTTACCTTGGAAACATTTGATTGTACATATATAAACATTACATATCGTGCATACTATTATAGAAGAATTACCCTATGTGCCACAATTATTACAATAAAATTTTTATTGTTCTTCTCCATCAATAGATAATATCTTAAACTTGAATGAAGTATGCCCTTGGATACATTTAAAGCTATTGATATTTTAAAAGAATATAATATGATAGAATCTTAAACAAATTTGGTTTATTTGATTCATAATTCTTTCATAAAATGGTGATTTACAACAAAAAACTAATTCATTTATTAATTGGATTAAATATTAGTTATGAAGACTTTATTATAAAGCAAGTTATATAATATATGATAATAAATTTTACTTTAGGAACAATAAAATTAGATTCTAATGCTTAACATCAAATAAACCAATGAGGGGAATTTAATGCTATTCCTTTGGAAATATTTAAAATACTGCATAATTAAGAGATATGAATTTATTTCAAAAGAATTACTTTTATTTATTTAGCTTTTCAAAGTTAGTGAATATAAATCACTGATCCTTAACTCTTTTAGATGGTTAAGGTTCTGTAAACTACTATTGTTTGCGGTTCATTAGACTCACGATTTTGTGGTCTTTCATCTTCGATGACGCTTTGTCGTTGTTGCTCCAAATGTCTTTTATGTTCTCTCTGTACAGACTACGCATCGCCTTCCACTCAAACATGTTATACTCTGCTCTCGTTTCAAATTAAGTTTGTTTTCCACTTTCGCTATCAAAGGTGTTGAGACAGTTCATGGCTTGGTTGAAGAAATAACTGAAAGAGGTGTAAGTTGGTCCTGCTTCTAGACTAATTGGTTCTTTATTTGACAAAAATTATTCCAATTTGTTGCCTTCAATTTTCATCTTTTCAGTAATTTGTCTTCTCACTTCGATTCTTCTCTTATCAATTTCCTTTTCTGCTTTTTTGATTTATTCCTTTTTCTTTGCCTCCTCTTCCTTGAAATCCTCTGCCCTTCTCGAAAACTGCTTCTTTTTGTCTTTCCACTGTTCTTTCAGTTCTGTCCAACGTTGCTATCCGCCTAGTATTCTTTGAGTTTCTAAAAGAAGTTGTTTATCTTGTTCTGAACTTTCTCCAAGATACCTTTTGGGGATGGTTTCTATTTCTAGCAGTATTTTTTTGTCGTGGTCTGAGGGCGGGGTTGCTTTGGTGAGGGGGTGTGAGAGGGCATAGGTGAAGAAGAGAGCCTGTAGCATGATGACTTTGCGAAAGAATGGATCTGCGAGTTGAAGAGCGAGTAGGTTGTAGTTTTTGAGGAATTTGAGGGGCTGGGTGTAGTAGTCTGAGGTTGTTTTGGCGGGGTGCGTTTCGAAGTAGTTTAGTACTTCAGCTAATGTTTGCTGTATTTTTTTTAGCCGTGTGGATGCGCCTTCTCCAGTTACTTCACCCGGCTCAGCGAACCACTGCTGGAGCTGCCAGAATTGTTGGTAAAACTAATATGTAAGGCCAGGCGCAGGGGGTTAGGGTAGGGGAGCATCGGCGGTGAGTTGTTCGCATTCTGATGAGCGGGCGGGAGGTGCACGGAAGTGGAAGCCTGAGTCGTGGCATAGGGGAAGGAAGCGGGCGAGGGCGAGATGGAGCTGGCCACGTAGGTAGTAGTCTTCTGTTTTGGAGATGCGTTTAAGGAGTAGGTTGATGACCCTGAGTAATTTGAGCTGGTCGGTTTATTCGAGGGCCGAGGCGAATCGTGGAATTTGGCTGCTGATTACATCGAGCACTTCGGTGAGATCGCTGACGCCGAGGCACTCAAGGACGTTTTCGATGAGAGAGATGACTACTGAGCGTTTGAGGAGGTGGCTGGCTGGACCACCACAGACCATTTGGAGCAGTTACTTGAGTGCGGCCAATCGTTCTTCGGGGAGTCCGCACTTTCGTTGCCAGTCGGGTTGGGAGCGGTCGACGGTGAAGTTCTAAGTGAGGGGTGAGGTACGAGGAGTGTCATGAGGAGGGTGTTGAAGAGAGTTTCTGTGCGTGTGGCGATGAGGGTGGGGTCGGATGGTTCAGTTGCTGGCGAATCGGCTAGTTGCAATAGCAGTGTTTCTAGTTGTGGGAAGTGGATGGGGTAGTGTGCGACGCGAGTTTCTAGTTGTGCGAAGAGTTGTTGGTGGTGTGGTGAGAGATGATTTTGCGTGTGTTGCATGTAAATTGATTGTATAATAGGGGTGGGTTGGGAATTGGCGCAGTTAAATAGGCTAGTGGTAATGGTATTGGATGTGATTCAAACAGGTTATTTCATAATATATTCGCTATGGAATAACCTGAGGAGTTGGAGTATCACGTTTATCGTGACTACGAGATACTCGAAAAAATAGGCAGGGGCACCTACGGCGTTGTCTTCAAGGCGAGGCACAAACGCACCCGGAACACAGTTGCGGTCAAGAAGATCATTGATGCTTTTCAGAACCTTATCGATGCCAAACGAACGTACAGATAACTCAACTACTTGCTGCAGCTTGAACACCCCTCAGTCGTACGGTTACACCATATCCTGCTCGCCGGGCGTAAGGGAGCTCATCAACTCCCGTCTACTGCCCGGTTCGCGGCGCCACTCTATGAGATTCGCGGATGCAACACTGACAAATTGCCGCAACGGGCACATCTACAGCAACGCCATGTATATGCTGTGTTCGAGCATGTCGAGAGTGACCTCCGGGTTGCGCTTAAACGATGTTCTGAATTGCAGTCGATCCAGCGAAAGTTCATTGCTTTCCAGCTACTGCACGCTATTGCCTATCTCCACCGTTCAGGACTGATCCACAGAGACGTCAAACCATAAAACCTTCTCATTGACTGTGGAACTCTTACTCTCAAGATATGTGATTTTGGGATGGCTAGACTTCAGACTTCGCATCCTTGTTCGGAGGGGGTTCTAACTGAGTATGTGGCTTCAAGATGGTATCGGCCACCGGAGGCGCTTCTGAGTATCTCGACCTGTGAGCCTGCTATCGATTTATGGAGTGTGGGGTGTGTTTTGGCGGAGTTGGCTCTTAAGACTCCTTTGTTTGCTGGAAAAAGCACGCTTGATCAGTTGTAAGTGATTTTTCGTTGTATTGGGAAACCTACAAATGAGGATATCGATAAGTTGCCTTCATAGGAGGCACAGTATGTGCTTAGAAATTTTTCTTTTAGCAGAAAAAGCAAGCTAAAACCATTGAAAGATGTACTGAATATGTGTTAAAACGAGGAGATTGACTTGATTGTGAAATTGTTGATGTTTGATCCAAAAATGAGAATTAGTGCTTAACATGCACTTACACACTCTTATTTTGATTAAGTTCGCGGATTATGCCCGTAATTGCAAGACTATGCTCATAAAATTTCAAGAATTAGTGATTTTTTGGAAAATAATTACTTACCTCAATCGTAGGACCGAATCCACAAAAAGAGTCCAGATGTAGAGCATTATCGATTATTAGTAGAGGAATTGTAACGATTTGCATAGAAATCAATGAGTCGGAGTGGTGGAGGTAATGCGAATGATTCGGCTGAGCTTGAGACGAAGATTGCTCACTTTAATTGCAAATAATACTAAAATTAGGAAGATTCGAGCGGATTTAAAGAAAAATCTACGAAATAAAGTAATTTTGTCGTTCAAAATAAACATGCTTTTACTAAACAAAGAGAAGAATTAGTATCACCAAAGAGCAACTTTGATTAGGTCGAAAAGAATTTTAATCTTTTTGAAAAAACAAAGACCAAAAGCAATTTTGTATAGGAAGAGGTAAAGAAGGTAACGGAAAAGAGCCAAAAAAACATTTTTTTAAAGTATGCAGAACAAATAAAGGAGAATTAAAGGAAAAAGAAGAGAAAACAGTAAAAATCTAAGAAATACAGATAATTCGAGAAAAAAGATGGGAAAAGATAGCTAAATTTTACAAAAATATAAAGAGAAAGGTAAAATTCAAAGGAAATATTATTTAGTAGTAGAATAAAATAAAAGGGATAATCTTTCGTCTTAGAGCGAAAGAAATCTAAGAAAAAATCGTAATCCTCTCATATAAAACCGAATAAAAAAAGTTTAGGAGACAATCGCTCGCTTTTATCAAATCAATCAAGTGGTTTTTTGACAAAAGAGAAATAGCCGGTTGTTTCTATTTCTAAGAAAAAGCTATCGAATCATTCAGTGGTGAAGTAAAATTCAATGGCTAAAGCTAAAAAGAAAGATGTCTAATTTATGGCCAAGAAGTAAGAACTAATAAAGAAGTTGATTAAGCCGGGCATTAATTTGACAAAGACAGGGGTGCCCAAATGTAAATCAGTGCACAATATAAATTATTTAAAGCGATGACGCCGGTCATGTGTTTTGGTATATTAATGGAATATTATTTGAATAATAATATATTTATAACCATGCAAATTTTTGTCAAGACACTAACTGGCAAAACTATCACTCTTGATGTTGAATCAGGAGACTCTATCGAGACTGTTAAGGGCAAGATCCAAGACAAGGAGGGCATTCCTCCAGACCAGCAACGTCTCATTTTCGCTGGTAAGCAGCTCGAAGGTAAATTTTGGTTTATTCAGACGGAAGAACTCTTTCCGATTACAACATCCAGAAAGAATCAACTCTTCACCTCGTACTCAGACTTCGAGGAGGAGTGATGGATCCCACCATTGCTGCCGTTGCTAAGAAGTTCAACTGCGACAAGAAAATTTGCAGAAAATGTTATGCAACTCTCCCATTGAAGGCAACTAACTGCCGCAAGAGAAAGTGCGGGCACAGCAATCAACTCAGACTCAAGAAGAAACCCAAGGATTGATCAAGATATTATTTAAACCTCACTATTTTAATAACATATGAGCTAGTTTAAGAGTAGTATAAGGAAGCGGATAATTATTGGGGATAATCGGAGCTTTTAGATTATGAGTATATCGATTTCTGATCAGATTATAAAAAAAAAAAAAAAGATCGTAGCTCGAGTTTATATTTAATGCCAATGATACTTTTTCTTATATTATTTAAAACAGTGCCGATGACTTCAGTATTCATTACTCATGGGGGAGGACCTATGCCTATTCTCCAAAAGGAGGCTCATCAAGTTATGTACTAGCAATTCGCTGATATCCACAACAGATTCCCTAGTCCTAAGGCTATCATCATTTTTTCGGCTCATTGGGAAGAGTCGTAGTGGACGATGATTGATTATGATCATCCCAATCTTTACTATGATTATGGAGGCTTTCCTCCCGAAACCTACAATCTTAGCTACAGAATGAGCAGTAATCCAGAGATCCGGAATTACATCAAGGAGAGTCTGCTAAATGAAGGAGTTAAATTAAATTCAAACAATAAAAGAGGTTACGATCATGGAGTATTCATTCCTTTAATGATTATGTATCCAGAAGGCAAGGTGCCAGTGGTACAAATTTCTCTCCTGGAATCACTAGACCCTGAGGCACATTTTAGAATGGGAGTTGCCTTAAGAAAACTAAAACATTAAGGTTTTTTAATTATCGGTTCTGGTGCTAGCGTCCATGGAGGATTTGGACAAAAATCTACAATTCCTTTGAGCAAACAATTTGATGATGAGCTGACTCGTCAAATTAACGAGGCTTCAAACGATGATTAAATGCTTAAAATAGCTAAAAATTGGAGAAAATTGCCATATTCTAGTGTGCTTCATCCAAGATAGGAGCATTTGGTTCCGCTTTTTGTCAACTTAGGGCTTTTCGAAGGGAAAAAAAGGTAAAGCATGAAACTATTTTTGATGGGAGTTCATTTGAGCACTTTCCTTATTGATTGAACAAATCTCTTTATTTAAAACTATTAAGATTAAGATCATCCATGTTTTTATTGACTATTTTTATTTTACTGAGTAAAGCAATTCATTATATGTTAAATACCATTCAAAATTGTAGATTTATAATTATTTTATGAAGCTGATCTTCTTAGCATTCTTGCTCTTCGCCCTCGTCTTTGCTCAGTCTCCCGAATTGATTGCCTGTATTGAGGCCAAATGTCCAGATGAATACAAGAAGTGCAAAGCCACCAGTGGATGTGAGGATAAACTTAAGAAGTGTGCCACTAAATGTGGAGAAAAGCTCAATCAAACTTGCTGGACCCTCTGCCTCGGACTTCCCGGAGCCGCTGCCAACGTTGCCCTCTGTGCTGTGAACAAGGGATGCATTTCCAGTGTTTCTGACATTGATACTTTTGGGCTAACTCTTATGGCCGCCATTCAAAATCTCAGTAGCCAATGATTTCTATCATCATTTTTTTAAATAATCTTTCATTCATCAGTATTTTGATAGTTTTTTGCCTTCATCTTCAGCGTGAGCAACCTTTTTTAAATTTTGCTTGATGGTAATAATTCCTTCTTACTTATGATATCAAAGAACAAATGCAGAAAAATGATTTTAAATATTAAAATTGACTTATTGATACAGGAAAATCGAAAGTAAGTATTGTGAGATAACCTTTACAACAATTAATTTTGTTAGAAATTTCTTTAACACTAAAAAACTTTGATTAAAATAAAGATATAATGTAAGTAGCATATTAATCATAAATTTTGGGCTTAAAATTAGGATAGATTGACTGATTGATAGTCTTAAAAATACTATAAATCTTATAGACTGTCGACGATTTTCTGTTTTTGTTTTTACCAAATTTAATTTTCTTTTGCCGCATCTTATAGAGATTTTTTTAGCCTTTTGATCCCTGCAGTGACTTGTTCATCATCGGTATCTATATCATTGTCTATTCTTTGTGGAATTAGTCTGTTTCGGTAGATTTAGCTATCAACAAATATCTATGAATCATTGTAAGCACTCATCAGTAAATTTCGATGTATTTATCTAGGATTTACATTAATAGAGCTTTTAGGGAATATGAGCCTTTATTATTAGATATTCTCTTTATTAGTTTGCATTTTGCAATGAATTAATTTTCTTTTCGATAATTTTTTTATTTTTTTCTTCATATCGACATATAATTTGGGATTTTTCTACTATAATATTTGATCAGATAGATTTCCATTTATTTATTTTTATGTATTGAATAAAAATTAGTAATTTTGACCTCTGTTAATCGTTTTCTATTCATCTTCTGAAATCATTTGGTTTGTAATGTTTTAAAGCTTGAAAAAAGAATGATTCATAGCAATACCATCATCATCCATGAAGGAGTCTATATTATTTCTATAACGTTAAGAAGGATTTGTGCCATTCATATCTGCAAATACTAGATTCTAGTTTTTACTAATTTTAGAAAATTCTTCTTATAATTTAGACTGTGGAATATTTTTTACGTTTATTTAATTGTTTTCCTTGTTAGATTTTATCAAGGCAGAATCTTTTGGATAAGGGTTTGACTTTGTGTTCTAATGCATTCGATGTTTGATAGTTGTTCCAGGGAGTTTTTGTAATCCAAATGTTAATAATGAGTAAGGTTTAATAGGTGCTGGCTTGGTGTTAAGATTGTTGTTCGCTTTGCTTAAGGGTTTGCGAGAGATCATTCTAATAATTCGTTAAAATATTAAATTTTTCTTAGTGAAATCAAAAATGATAAGGAACAATTTTCATTAAAATGATCTTCCTAAATTTAGAAGCTTAAAATATTCAAGACGGGTCAACTATAAATTATCAATCCTTAATGTTAGTTGATAATTTATTTTTATGAAGCTCATTGTCTTAGCATTTTTGCTTTTCGCCTTCGTCTTTGCCCAGTCTCCCGAACTGATCGCTTGCATTGAGGCCAAATGCCCCGACCAATACAAGAAGTGCAAAGCCACCAGTGGATGCGAGGACAAACTCAAAAAATGTGCCACTAAATGCGGAGAACAACTCAACCAAACTTGCTGGACCCTCTGTCTCGGACTTCCCGGAGCCGCTGCCAACGTTGCCCTTTGCGCCGTCAACCAAGGCTGCATTTCCAATGTTTCTGACATTGACACTATCGGTCTAACTCTTATGGCTGCCATCCAAAACTTCAGCAGTCAATGATCTCCATCATTATCTTTAAACATATATTCTATTGAAACAAATCAACCCCCTTTGCTCTGAAAATAAAGGGGAAAGGTAGATAGATTTTTCATCGATAATAAAACCTACATCGTCATAATGATGCTCATAATATAAAAAACAAAATTAAACTACTTTCTTGATTTCGGTTGTTTTGAATGTTAAGTTAGGATGATAAAAAAAGGCTTTTAGATAAATTTTGCTATTTTCTATTATATTCATCTATCAGCAGCAAGAGGATTGATTAAGGCCAGCTTTTTCATGGCATTTTCCGCACTTGTGTTCAACATCTTTGCAAGAGTTAAGGCAGAGACAGCAGGCTCCTGTACATAAAAAAGGTAGAAGGAAGATACACCAGAATTTAGAAGCAGTTCCGTGAATATACTCTATTTCTGTCATACCTAACGCGTTGCATTTTTGGCAGTTTACCATTACTGGTATACGTGAATAATCAGCGACTCTTGGATAATCTGCTGCATTGGGATGTTCAATGTAATGTACATCTTATTAGTTAGCAGGGTGTCCGATGGATGAGAAGTGACTATAGCTTTTATAAATCGTATCGTTTTTTGGTGGAATTGGGGGGTTAATATATCTATCTAATTGTTCGAGGTTTGACATTCACTGCTTTTTACTCAAATATTATAACCTGAACTCTATAGAAGTTCGTCGCTCTGGAAGTATTATATCAAAACGTAGTATGATAGTTAATTCGATTGCCATCCGACCTGTTATTTCACATTGCAAAAGGAGAATTGTTACAAATAGTAAGCTAAAAATAGGTTTGTCAGTTAAATAGAAATATATCGTTAGGGTGTTAGTATATGTGATGTTGATTATAATGAAAAAAACTTTGTTTTAGATCAATGATTGTGAATCACTTATCCCAGAGTATTTTTTTCGACTGAGTGTTTGTCAAAATTGAAGATTATTTATAAAAATAAGTTTAAAGTGATCGTGCCCATATTTTTGTACTATTTCACCATCTCAAATACAAAGAATAGAGTTAGATATCATAAGTCGCTGACCTGAGGCAATATGCTCGACTTGACTCTTATTGAGTAAAATGAACTGAAGGTGGTTTGCAAGTAAGCCCTTGAAAAAGTACCTGCCAAAGAGATAGTCGAACTTGCTGTCATTTTCTTTCCTCTAAAAAGTAATCTTGACCCAATTGACTTGCTTTTCAAAAATTTGACTACATTTTACGGGATGAAGATAGATAAAAGACTAGAGTTTGATGAAATCACAAATTAAGTACTTAAGATGGCAAAACAGAGAGGTGCTGAAATGTTTTTAGCTTTTGACAATTTATTCAAGTCTCAGTTTATGTAAAAGTTCAAGAGGAGGATTTTAAAATCAAAAGGACTGATAAAACCTGGTGTAACATCTACTATTTCCGTTCCATCTGCCCCTGTTGATAAAACAGATCGCAAGGTATTTGCATTTGGTTCTAAACCTGGCTCTGAAGGCAATAATGTCTCTAAAATTGAGGTTACCAACAAGCAATCAGTTGGTCCAAATGATATGCTCTCAACAAGTTCCAAAGACTCTATAAAAGAGTAATCTTTTAAGAAATTAGTGCCCCTGATAAAAGATGTAAAAAAATAAACGAAGAGAATGCCTTTTACTTTAGCAGTTAATTCAACAATCAATAATAATAACACTATAACATAGAGTGGAAATGTTGCCAATCTTAGCGATCAAGATATGTGTTTTTGTGGGAAACATGTTTCTCTAATTGAAAAGAGTAAATAGGAGTATTTTTAATGCTATTATTGTCACAAAAAATTTCACACAGATTGTATGAAGAGGACAGCTGACTCTCAAACTTGTACTTTTTGCCATTTGAGAAAACTAATACCTAATCGCTAAGTAAAGAAAGTTGTTTTTGTTGGATTACTCTACAAAGGTAGAAAAAGGCACTAAATTACGATGAATTTTGCTTAAGAAGATTTATCCATTCAATTTAAGATACAAGTTCGTTGTTTTAGAATAAAAGATGGATGTCAAAATTTTGTTTTGTTTCCAGATGCAGTTAATTTTTCAATAAAAAATATAATTCTCAAAGAGATGCAACCACTTCATCGTCAATCTAGCCTTAAGTATAGGAAAGATGAGCCTTTTTATCTGAGTTCTGGATTGCATGTCAAATAAAATAAGTTAGTTGTTTCATAGAAGCATCCTGCTAAATAATCAAAGGACGAAAGAATAAACTTAGAAACTCACCTTATTGGAATCTATGTTATTCAAGAAAAAAAAGTTGATTCGCTGGTTCGAGAAATGCGAGCAAGTGGTTTTACAACTTTTGCTTAATCCAAATAAAAACTTGACTATTCATTCAAGAAAGGTTCAATTGGAGATTAGATTAGCTGTGAAATTATAAAGATTCCACTTACTTGTTCATTAACAACTGAAAAGATTAAGCTACCTGCCAGGGGAATATTTTGTACTCATTACCAATGCTTTGATCTTAAAAATTTTTTAGAGTTAACAGCAAATTCAGCTAATCCTCGATGGCTTTGTCCGATTTGCAAGATTCCAGCATTTTAGTTCCGAATCGATGTTATACTTCATTCTATTTTGTAACTAAAAAAATAGGTTCCAGAAGTAACAGAGGTAATTGTTTTGAAAACAGGATAATTTAAAGTGTTTTTAAGAGATGAAAAGGAGTCGCATTCGAGTATTTCAAATATATACGACCTTTAAATTGGAGATAAGTTAAAGAGAGAAAACCCAAATAAAATTTCTCCCACTTAGGATGTGCTACAGAAACGGGTAAGGTCAGAAATAGTATTAGAATGATTTATTGTTATAAATTTTAAATAAAATCTTTTAATCATGGTATATAGTAAATTGGTCCTGGTGTTTTGCTTGTTTTAATTGCATCATCTGCGAAAGTGGTTTTAGCTGCCATTGAAAACACATTTTTTTTGGATGAGCGAATTTTTGAATTATAGTCTTCTTTTACTTGATATTGGCCTGGCCCTATTAATGATTGTTCTATGATAGATAATTTTTTACCAAGATTGTCTATAAACCTGGCGGATTTACAAAAGATGGGCTTTTTAGCACTTTTAAAGTTAGAAATAGTTACTCTTCCATTTTTTTAGATGCTTGAATCATACTTAGAAGGCTCGGGATTGGCATCAGGTTTGATAAAAGTATCAATTGATCGCTTTTGTCCTAAGGAAAATTTAGGACGGCTTGGAAATTTAGAAATGACATCAATAGTTGGATTATACTGAATCTTAATCGACGTACTGTGTTGCTAGGAGGACTCTTAATAGATAAAAAAGTACCTTATCGAGAATGGATTTATCAAGATAGTCACCGACTTTGATTTTCTAATTTGATATTTATTTACTTATCTTCCGTAGCCAAAGGAGACCCCTCTTTTGTGTTAAGTTGGAATTTGATAGGCAGAGGAACAAGGGTTGTTGGGGGGAGGGACAAAAAAGTATTTGCTACCATATCCAAATGAGCATGTTCTGGTGTCTCTAAGTGAGGGTTTCTCGTAATAGTCTATGGTGTAGCTAAAATTGTGCAATTTATACTTGGATTTTAGAGGAGTGAAACGATTAGATTTTCCAAATGAATATTTGTTTTTTCGATCGTTTTTAAAGTGAGATCTTTACAAAATTGAGTCTAGGCCTGTGACTTCAGTCATGTGCAATATTATTTTTATTTATTAAACAAATTTTTATTAACTAACTCAAAGAGCTCACTTATTACTCTAAAGAATCATTACTAAATACTTGAACCTTTTATGGGAATTAAGCAATTTT
>ERZ724520.1423-NODE-1423-length-12075-cov-5.388436_pt1 | contig 12075 bp, 9 predicted proteins | sample MGYA00376053_ERZ724520 | MGnify/ENA primary metagenome ERZ724520 (study PRJEB28724, sample SAMN07190886) | activated sludge metagenome | isolation source: activated sludge of sewage treatment plant in Hong Hong | place: USA: Christiansburg, Virginia | collected... | reverse complement strand
TCTCGTCTTCTTTTTTGTTAAATCAATGACTACTCGTCTGGTCCAAGGGTTTAGAATGCAACTGAAGTATTTTGTGGGTTATTTATTTCTATAATAAGTTGATTATATGATGGGGATTGATGATATTTATGATGATGGATGGGGCAGTGATAGATTTGGATTAATATTTAAATTGAAGAGATGTTCGACTAATAAGACTATTACTCCGAAGAGGAAGATAACTTTCAGCCGGGAAAGCAAACGCCCAACAACAAGGTCCTCGTCCCCAACTCCGGTTCAGACTTCAACCACTTGACGGGAGAGGGATAGTCCATTCTCAAGATGATGCAAGAACGCGGATGTTTATCATTTCTAACCCAGTAGACGTAAACGACCAGGAGCTCCGTAAACTTAAAGCAGCCAATATCAACAAAGATCGAGATACCACTAAATTAAAACCAAAAGTACGATAAACTCCATACAGGCCGGATATTTCGATGGCGGCCCCTCGGCCACTTACGACGAACTTCTCAAAGCATTAAACAAAGCACTTGCTTCGGCCGATCCCCAGCAAGCCAGTGCAATTCTATCTCATATACTCGACAAGAAGACCCTTTCTGAACTCGATCGCAACAAATTTGGACTCATGAAATGCAAAATTCTATTTGGGTAACTGTCGAGTGATGCAGATTGGGAGCCTATCAAGACTGTCTCAACAAAGCTGAGGAACTGCTCGGTCGCCAGACTGGCGATCATTTAGTATCTGCCTCTTTATCAAACTATCTCGCGAAAGCTAGGGGATAACTCGATCAAACCCTTGACGGATATATGGACTTTCTTCGGGCAAAAGCGCACCTCTAAAGTCAACGACAAACCGCTCCGCAACTTGTAATCAATGAGACTGACGAGTTTGCAGACTCAGAGCTGGACACATTAGCGAGAGAGATTGACCATACATAAATGGAGTACAATATCAGGATGGCAAAATACAAGAACACGACAAATCTAATCCATCCTTATTTCTTGCAATTTAGACACCGACAAGTTATTCAAGTAGTTGCTGGTGATTATCACGCTCTTTTTTTGGTGGGGGGACCTTTGGGAGTCGAGAAGGGAACATAAGTTTTCGGGATGGGATAAAACTCAGTTGGGCAGATTCTCGGAAAACCTACCATGAACCTCTTCAATGAACCGACCCTGATTGTTGAACTTAGTGGAAAAGGGATCAAGGGATTGGCTGCTTCACGGTAGAGTTCTGTTGGGTGGGACGAGAAGGGAAGAATCTACTAATGGGGGATTAAATAGCAGCGCAATGACTTAATAGAGATGACATATGAGTTGGGGGAAAAGATAGTACAGTTGTAGAAAGGATATCATCACTATGCGGCTCTTACTGTTTCTGGCAAATGTATTAAATTTTATATGTTTAGTTTATACCTGGGGAAATATTCTATACAAAGGCAGTAACATTTACAAGCAACAACAACCCTCTGCACAACCTGGTCAAAATATCGTAGAGATCTCGTGTGGACATAGTCATATCGTGTCTGTTGATGCTTACGGTGACGTTTTTGTGTTGGGAAGTAACGAGTTTGGACAACTTGGACTCGAGGGGGAACTCCACGCTCGTACTTTCAAGAAATTAAATAATATGTGGTTCGGAGCGCTTCGAAAAGCGGTTTGCATAGCCGATGCTTCTTTTTTCATAAGTAGGGACGAGGAGCTCTTTTTTTGTGGGCGAATCTCTCACGAGAAAGATGCAGTCGAACGACCTCGGCAAGGCTAGTTTACGGGTGATATTGAGTTCATTTCATCGTTGGCTGGTACTGTGGGCAACTATTTTTTAACAACTTCCACTGGAGAGTTGTATCATTGGTAGGTAGATTCCTCAGTTAAATTTAAAATAGAAAGAGAAAATTAAAAAATACCTCAACGAAGCGTTATATCAACTCGAGGAAACCTATTCAAAATTCGATCTTTAGTTGTACCTTAGCTTACCAAAGTTAAATTAATTACGGAGGAACTAAGATCATACGAGGACATAAGTTTTCAAGTGCAATTATTTGATCGAAACGGACCCTATGGTTCTCCTTCCTTTGTAATGTCTCCTCATTGCCAGATTTTTCTCTCCACCTATGCTGCCAAATCTGACGATATCTTAAAATAAAGTAAATTGTTCCTTTAGAGTTACCAGTTTTCAGGTGAAGATTCAAAAATTTTGGTCAATGAAATAATTGAAAATCGTTTGACAGGATTTAGATTTGAAAAATTAGAAAGTGGTTTAGGGCTACATAAACTAACTATAACTACTTAGTAATCAGGAAGGTTTTACTTTTATATAGTATTAGAAGATAAGATTATTTTTACTCAAGAACTGAATATCAGTATATCATAAAAGGAGCAATAATTATCACAAAAAAACAAGCGAGATAAATAAATAAGAGAAGAAGAAAGAAAGAAAAAGGCAGAACTTTAACGTCAACGATTACTTTAAGAAAAACTTCGTAAAGAAGCTGAAGAGGAGGAGAAAAGAAAATAAACTCAAAGAAGGGCATAATAATCTTTCAAGAAATATATGAGGGAACAAGAAGAGCAAAAATCAAAAGCAGAATAGTAACGAAAAGCACGTAAATAGTTGATGACCGGAGGAGGATTCGATTTGTCGAAACTTAAAGCAAAAAATTAGAGAGTAATAATGGAGAAACAATAATTACTTTAGAAGCAGCCATAGTTAGTTCAAAAAAATTCTGATCCACTCATGAAATCAGGAGAAGGTTTTTTACCTGATATCAATGCTCGGCCGAACTCAAGAAGAAAAATTAATCTTCTTCCTACAAAAAATTCATTTAATATGACTACTTTCGAATCTGTTAGCAGCAAGATCGAGAAGCCTCGAGCTGAGGATTTAGGAGCCACTAACTTAAATTTGTTTAAATCTTAATCTACAAAATAGAGAGAATCTAAAGGGACTCTTAACTCATCAAAAGGAGTTGAGACGATGAGTAAACCTTCAACTTTGACGGGTAAAGTTTTAGTGAAGAGGGGGATGAGTAAGGGTAAGAAATGATTCTTTTGACTAACATGTAAAGTATAACTTTTTAATATAATAATGGAGGCATCTCATTTCATCGCTGATCAGAATTCTTCCAAGCCAAGAGGGAGTAAGGACGAGACAACTCCATTTTAAATGCTGAAGACTAAAGTCTATCCTGTAATAAATGATGTGATTCTCAAGGTAAAGCTTGCAAGATATAGTTAATCGATCACATTGTGAAATCATAGGAAGTGACAAAACACGAGTAGCGCTTGAAGAAAAAGAAGATAATCGATTAGTTATAAAAAAAATATGTTCAGAGAGATATTGAGAAATAGGAAATGGGTTCTGACTACGAGTAGAGTGATGACTAAGAGTTGCATAAAGGTTTAGGGATGACAAAAGAAGCTGTGGAGACACTTGTTCGACGCCGTATCGCTAAACATCGAAGCCATATTTTGTAGTAAGACAGTGATCCTGAGATAGACCAAAACGTATTTAACCCAATCGATTTTATAATTACGGAATTGAAAGCCTATCAAACGGGGCAAGGCAAGAAATGATGATTGATATAAATAAAAAATAGTAATCATTCCTCCTCTTATCTGAACATGGTTTCTTCTATGTCAGGGAACTGAACCCGCACTTATTATGGGCACAATGAACGCAGCTATTGGGCCATCCATTCTAATTTAAAGTGAAGAGGGGCAGCCTCACCTGCCTTTAGAGTAAAGTCACTCGGTTTGACGACGTAATCATTTGATAGGCAAAATGCACAACGGGCTATTCCTTCGATAAATTAAATTTCAGTCATTCGCATGAATCGTTAATTTTCCATTTAATCGACTTGAGTCATCATGGCGTTGTTAAATGCCAGGAAGGTATCACGTTCTGTAATGGTGGTTGAGAGCCCTATCCGTTAAAAGATTCCTTTGAATTAGGCCAAACACATAAAGGGTTTTTCGCCAGGACGTACTTTAAGGCGTGAATTTTTTTTGTAGATCGCTGAAAATAACGGTCGATATTTTTTAATGAGAGCATCATTAAATTAATTAAAATATTTTTAATTTCTCCATTGATGAGGATTGTAAGTGCAGGAGAGAGGTAGTACATGTTATTTGATTATTTAAGAAGTTGAATCTGAAAAATTGTCGTAAATCCCTAGTTTTTTGTATTTTTATTAAGATAGACGGACTAAGGATTCCATAAATTGAAATCGAACTAATCCTCTTTAGGGGACAAGTGTGTTGCCTTTCCAGTCAGCACTAGACATGGAGTTAGTTGTGATAAAAGTCAGATCGATTATCTTGAGAGGCATATCTTTGCTGAGGATGCGAGACTGCTGGCAAAAATCAGTGAAAGGCTGACTGGAAACTGCCCAAACATCTCCGAATGGACTCCAAGAACTAAATTGTTTATATAGATTTTTAATAGCAGCGTAAGCATTCCACAGAGTTTATTTCACTTTATCTTGATCCCCTTGGTTTTTTACTAAATTTGTAAGCTTGGAGCATTTCCAATCTTTTTCAAAACATTTCCGTAGCATTTCCTCATCTTAGAGCTTGTACTCCTTTGCCCAAACAGAACGACTATAATTCCAGGGTTCTTTTTCTTTTTTATTGATTAAACCGTTCCATCTAGGAGGAGTTTTAATAATAAGTTAATTCCATTAGTTGGTAACTTTCTTCGTCTTGCCGCTTAATTGGTTCACAGTTTAAACTCTAAAAGTACGCTAAGCATGATCCATCTCATAGGTTAATGTTTCGGGGAAGGGTAAAGTCTATTTGGTAACATGTGGATCCAGGTAAATCTAATTGTTGACTGTAAAAAAATATCTGTATTTTCGGGGAGGAACCATAGTCACATATCTTACTTGTTAGGTGAGGGATATCAATCTGGGTTCATACTTTTAGAAATCAAAGTGGATGTAAATAAGTATTTTGCCTTAAATTTTTGGATGTGAAAATTTGAACTCCTGTTCATACCAGCCTTAGCAAATCCAACATACATTACGATAGAGATGACTACCCATAGAATTATGTTCCCTGGGAGCTGTTATTTAGAAACTATCGATTTGGAATGTATCTACTGAATGCAAAAGTGTTCCTTATCGCTCAGCAAGTACGAGAAAACCTCGAGAGTTTATAAAACCATAATTTCCTCTGAAATGAAAACCGATGAGAGTTTTGTTTGGTTAGAGTTCAGCAGAAATCAATTGGGAGGCTTACTTACCGAAATTGTTGAAACTTAAGTCTAAATGCTGTATAATACGATTGGAACGCAGACAAGTACCAATAGCTTGAGCCACGGTTACCCCTCCCTCATCTCCAAGCTGGTTGAGACTATAATCAAAAACTCTAATTGTTTTGTTATGGGCTAAGACATTAAAAAGACGTTATCCGCATTTTCCGTATAAATAATTGGTGCCAATATACAATTACTCAAGAGAGAGCGTTTTTTAAATTAGTTCTGCTAATGTTTAAAGACACCCGTTTCCCAATCGATTATTTCTGAGATCAAGTCGCTTGAGATGTTTGGAGTATCTTGCATTTCTAAAAACAGCTTGTGCTGATACCTCCTTAATCATATTACTGGCCAGGCCGAGATGTTAAAGTCGGTACTATGACTCAATAATAATCTACAGAAGTTTTTTGCTAATAGTCGTTATCTTATTGCGAGACAACTATAAAACCGTTACTTCTTGACTGATTGAGCCGGCCAACTCACACAAAGAAAGGTCAGTAATACGGTTCCCGTTGAGATACATTTTCTCGACCGATCGAGCCTTCTTCAGGCCTGCTGCCATTGCAATGATATATCTGTCTCCTAAATTGTAATCCTTCACATTTAGAATGTTTGCTTCACCCTTACTCTTTACTAAGCCTAAACACAGAGGTAGCACCTGTAGAGCATCGGCCTTCTCGAGCAAAGAGACTACTGGGTTCTACAATGCAAAATCGGGTAATGGAGCTGAGTTGTTGAGATCTTTTTTGAGGAGGGTACGTTCGAGAGTTTTGTATTGATTATAGTAGACGATTGGGGCTTATTTTCCGACACATGTGGGAGGTAGTTCTAGGACTTTGCGGCTGCCATCTTCGCTCGGTTACAGTCCAACTCTGATTTTTTTTTCATTATTTTAGTCGAGTAAGTCATCATATCTTTTCTAAATGATTCAAGGGATACATTACCAACGCAGCTTTGGAGCATGACGCAATTATAGTTTTCTTTGGTTTGTTTATTGGGTAGGGGAGAGTAGAAGATGCGGTTAAGAGTTGGTTTTTTGAAGAGGTTGGAGGGTGTCTTAGCAAGGGAGGTCGTTTTGGCGAGTGGGGGCAGTGAGTAGGAGGTAGCGGTATTTTTCATTCTAATTATAGAAGAAGATTATATATGTGAATGAACAAAAACTAAATAACATTGATTTTGCAGCAACAGTAAGCTAGTATCAATGAAATATTAAATTTTGGTTGATATTTGCGGCGATCAGAAACTATTACTTATCGATTGAGAGTAATAGCTAATAATGAGTGATTGAAAATATTTTAAATAAATTTGATAAAATAGTCTCACCTTTTAGTATATTATGGTACTTAATTTGAAATAATTGTTAAAAAAAAAGGTTATGAAAGGTTAAATCTTTAAAAGGTTCAAAACCATTATTATAAAACAATCATTCATATCGAAGGCAATAAAAATAAAAAAGTTAAGAAAAGATAATTTTAATTTTAACTAAATGGAAATAAGAAAATCATTAAAATGGTCTAAAAAGGCGATTTCTAAAAGCATAGAAATAAATAAAAAATGGAGAACTCTCACCAAATGGAGATAATTAAATAGATTCTTGAATTAAAAAAACAGATCTTTCAAGGCTAATTTAATATAATAATGGAGTCAAGCAAAGGAAAGGAATCCGAGAAAGTGTATGACTTAACCTAAAAACTTGCTAGAACCAAGCAAATAATCCAATACAAGCAGCTTGTGACTCTGCTCCAATCCTAAATCAATCTGCTGAACACTCTCATCACCCATCTTAACTCCACACTTCAAATTTATCATTCATCAGTCACTGTTCTAGCGACCACACTATAATTACCCACTTCTTCTTTGCCCACGGGGCCAGAAAGTATATAAACTCTCAAAACATGGCTCAAAAGCATCGAGGATACCTCCATTGCAAAGTTAAAAGATTAAAAGCCAGAGAGCCCTATTTTCATCTAGCGAGTCGTAATAAAATAGCGGCCTGTGATAGTGGAAGTGAAGGTATAGGGGCCAACGGTTTATGTTGATCGAATCGTATAGGTGGAAAAGCCTGTCTATTTATAGAAAATAGTTGAGGTTGAGCGTCCTGTTTTTGTCTAAACGAAGAACAGAGGGATGTGCAAACGTTGTTCGGCCACATGCCAATGATTTATATAAGTGTATTGCATACATATCAGGAATACTTGCAGATCTACTCCAAAGAAATGGGTAGTGCCCCACAGTTGCTCATGTGGATATTCTCTTTGGGTTAGTTGTTTTCGTCGAATGTTTGGCAGCACATGAACTGGATTGTGTAGAAATGGGAAACAATAACAATTTTACTGTATTTTTTACGATACTCCTTCAGTAACTCCTTAAATTTACGCGCTCGTTCTCTTACATTAGAAGGCTACTCTCTCATCTTTTACTTGCTCATAAACTCGGTAATCTTCTCAACTTTTTATCGGTATAGGTCGCCTTCAATCTACTTCAAAAACTCGAAGTATTTTTGTTGATTTTAGAGCGAATCATTTTTAATGAACCAAAATTCACCCTCGGCCTAAACTCGAGAAAAGTCAAATTCTGGGAACTATTTTTTCTTCAACTCTATGCTGCGGCAGACCTAAGAACTGTGTTTAAAAGTTTCGCTAATTAGAGGCTCAACAATCAATGGGCAATTACGTCCTGGAAACACCAATCGACAAGTTTAAAGTGCACGTTGAAGAGGAGAACAGATAATGAGATCGGGCTGAAGGTCTTTGAGGTTAGCTTGCGCTTAGAGGCACTGTATTGAAGAAAGAATACCTGTTGGATCCCTTTTGGTGAAAGATGGCAATCAATATAGTCAGGGTTGTGTGTGACGCTCTGTATAAAAAAGGGATCTTTGACAAAGAGGCTCCAATCAAAGGGCAGGTTGCGTTCATGTCGATAGGTTTGGGCGGCTTAATTTTTGAGGGACTCGCCGTGGCGGATGAAGAAGAGATCGTGATGTGGTTGCTGCATCTATATAAAAGAATATTTAAAAGCTCCGAGTTATCAAAAAAAGAGGAAGGTTTGAGTGATAATATAGAACTTTATTATAATAGAAAATAGAAGCATGTCGATCACAATATCAAACTGCAATTAAATCTGCAACGCTCCCACCAACAACTCCTCGGCCAAGATGCTCTACACCTTTCCCAAGCAGTCCCGCTTCCTCAAACGCAAAACCATACAGTAACACAGCCCTCATTCAGATGCCATCAGTTCTATGAACTCAAGAGCACACTCTCACACCGTGGAGCAGGCTTTGGCTATGGTGGAAAGTACGATTTCACTAGAGAATCACCTCACTCTCCACCTCCTAACTCTTACCACTTCTCCGATAACTTCGCAAACAGTCCCAAAAAGGGTTTCGCCTTCGGATAAAGCAGATAACGGATGATGATTACCGGTCCTCTGGTCGGGACCATCCACAACAAAAATCCAGGGCCGGGCAACTACTAAATCCCCCATCTTAGGTCAAAAATTAGTTATTCCCTTTCTGCAAAGATCGAACACGAAAATAAAGAACTGATTAGCGTACCGGGACCAGGACAGTACCCGACTACGTTCACGATCAACAAAGATGGTAAGTACTTCCATGCCAAGTACAAGAACAGTTGTGTTCGAGATTTCGGGCGAGTATTAGGCAGATGCCAGACTGCTGCCAACAAACTGCCGGGACCTGGGGCATATGATGTCTCTACCTATCAAGATCTCTCGCCCAAAGGAAAGTACTGTCTCTCTAACTCCTCTAACTGTCTGGCTAGAAGTTTTGGATCATCGACTAGGGGAGACCAGGGACTTAATAAACTCACACCAGGACCGGGTAACTACAAAATTCCGAGCGAATTTGGCTATTACGCGAGCAAAAATTGCCTAAAGGAAGAGTGGAATAAAGAAAACAGTGGCCAAAAGGAAGGAGCAGAACAGCCACAACCTGTTAAACCAGCCTGATTGTCATTACCTTTTTTATTATATAAGTTAAGTATCCTATTTCTCATTGCAAGAATACAATCTTATTAATCTCGATCTAATCAATAGAGCTTAGAAAAATGGTATAAAAACAGTAAAATTTAGGGCGTAATTCTTGCAATCACATAATTTTCGAAGACATGCCTAACTTCAATATTCTTTCGGACAACAATCCGAGGCAAAATGTTTTAAAAAAATTGATAGTTCTACAATAAGAAAGCGATTGTAAAGGTTACTTATTACTTATTATTTCTTTGTTAATCGACAGATACTTATTAAGAGGATGCAAGACCAAGACGACGAAAAAAACAATTGTCCGGGCTGCAACTAATTCATTACAGATGAGCGTATACGCAAGCACATTGAAACTTGTTCAAAGTACCCGTCGACTATCCTGCGTTAGGTGGGCCGCATGGACAAAAAAACTCCCCTCAACCTTGTCAAAGTACCTATCAAACTCCGTAGTTTCTCAAACATTAAATACAGATCTGTCTTGATAAACTGACCGAGCTGTAGCCAAAACCAGCCTCGCAGCATGCCGAAGAGAAAGTGGAAAAGGAAAGACCCCTCAGCTAAGTGCTCGAGGAGTTCAACCGGAAAAAAGCCAACAGGTCTAGCAAAGTTTTTGTCGAACCTTAACTCAAAGCAGATCTAGCAGTCTACTCTGCAAAGATAGTAGTATGCGGAAACTGTGACCGAAAGTACTATTAAAATTTTGATCGAGACATGCTCTTCTACGTTTATGACTGTTGGGACGTCTTCTGCATGCCCTGCATCAATAAATACGTAGATAGCGAGTTCATCAACCATGGCGGCAACTTGAAGTGCCTCAAACCTTCCTGCAATAAGTTTATGATGGAAGACCAAATCCAGGGTCTGGTCGGGGCATAACGTTTTGAAGTACTACAGAACAAGGCAATCCGAAAAATGTGCAACCTTATCGACTGCTTCAAGTGCAAATCTTAGTTCTAGTTCCAGGAAGGCAACCCCAAAGACGCTCCCAAAAAAGATTTGCAGGGAAAAGATGTCAAACCTGAGTATGCAAAGGATTATGCCTTAAACAGATTTATTTGCCCAAATGCTTCCTGCAAAACTGAGCAATGCCGGAGTTGCCAAGCCTCACCTTACCATTTGGGTATGACTTGCAAGGAGTGTAAAGACAGGGCCCTCCAAAAGTAATGGTGAAATAATTCAGAAAATGCCGATATTGTGCAGAGCCAATAACATAAAAGAATGCATCTTTCCCAGCATCGAAGGCGCTTGCTGACATTTGCAAGGCCAAAGAGTGTCAGGATTTAGCAAAGGAAGCCTGTGATAAGACCTTGGCTTGCGGTCATTCATGCTATGGATTTAGGGGTGAAAAAACCTGTCTCCCCTGTTTGAATGAAAAATGTGCTTAAAATATCGCTTAGCTCAACGGAGTTAATGGTGACTAGTACTGTGCCGTTTGTTACGTTTAAGCCTTGTCTGCCTCTCCCTGCGTCAGAAGCAGTTGCGGTCATATTTTCCATGTGAAATGTCTTAAAAAGCGTTTCGAAATACGTTGGCTAACTCCACGAATTTTCTTTAATTTTTGTCTTTGCCCTCTTTGCAAAAAATGGATCACTGTTTAACCATAGAGCTAGTTGTACAAATTTTCAGTAGAGAATCAAAATCTTTATTAGAAAATCCAAACGATGGCCCATGATCGATTAAAGTTTGAGGAGCTGTAGAAATCCGATCCAAAACTGAAGGAAAAGTAATCGATTTATTTTGGGAAGCCGAAGGAGTATTCGATGATCATTTACGCTTACTTCATGTGTTTTAAGTGCAAAGGCCCTTACTTTGGCGGAAGGAAGGACTGTATGGCAGCGATGAACGAAGCTCAAAACGCGGGTGGATCTTTTAAGCCAGAGGAGTTAATCTGTCCAAAATGTTGTGATATTCCTGTGTAGAACTGTCCTAAGCATGGCAAGGACTTCATTTAATTTAAATGCAAGTTCTGTTGTAGTATTGCCCAATGGTTCTGTTGGGGGAATACTCACTTTTGCGAACCTTGTCATAAGCGTCAGTGTAATGGAGATTATGTCAGCAAGTACACTAAATAGCAGTTGCCGAAGTGTAGTGGAGTGGGGACTTGCCCGATTGGTGGGAACCATGCGGGGAATGGAGAGGAGAAAATGCTGGGTTGTGCAATTTGCAGAAACTATAAATAAAATCATAAATAGTTTTGATTTGGATCGAATTGTTTACTATCTTTCAATAATATATAAATTATAAATGAACAAGGTTTTCGCTCTTTTCGTAAAATACTCGTTGCTCCCCGAGAAAGAGTTCTTCCAAAAAGCTTCTCAGAAGATATACAGTTTGGCATAGATGGCTGAGAAATACGAAGGGAAGAAGGTGTTTGTACGATCGCAACCACAATCTCTAAATATTTATCGAAAGGACAGCAAAATAACTTTGACTTCAGAATCTGCCACGCGCCAGCTCTTCTATTTTAGCAATATTTCAGGATCGCAAAGGTTCAGTTTAGTAGGCTCGAAATGGATCAATAACCAAGATTAGGAACTCGCTCACACTTTTTAACAGGACTTTAAAGAGTTGATAAAATGATATTTAACAATCACTACACTTTGAAGTTATAATGAGAAAAAACTTAAAAGAATATTAAAAGATAAGATTATAGTGCTTTTTTTAAGAAATTAACTAATATTCTGTTTGGTTGAGAATGGCTAAAAGTATAATGATATTTTTTTAAGAAAAAGGTGTTAAATATTGCGTAGTTCTTATTTCCGATTTGGCAAGATTCATTGAGAAAATGTTAAGTAATTAAAAAATTGTAAATAAAC
>ERZ724520.1422-NODE-1422-length-12079-cov-5.020542_pt1 | contig 12079 bp, 9 predicted proteins | sample MGYA00376053_ERZ724520 | MGnify/ENA primary metagenome ERZ724520 (study PRJEB28724, sample SAMN07190886) | activated sludge metagenome | isolation source: activated sludge of sewage treatment plant in Hong Hong | place: USA: Christiansburg, Virginia | collected... | reverse complement strand
ACTAACAACTTCTTGCTCTTTATTTTCTTTCAATAAATTAAATAAATCAGGACGATTGGCGGTAATAAATGCCTGTGAAAATCCGGCATAAATAACTGCAAATTTATATGCATAACTATATACACCAGACGCTTCATTTCCTTGCAAATTATTAATAAGCACCAAATCTAAATAACTTATCAAATAACTGCTCAACCCAATGGGAATAAAGCCTGCCGAGTATTTTACCATTTCAAATTTATCGGATAATGTTTCTTTAAAACCAATATAATTTCTGAAATAAACAAAAATTACTACAATAGAAATCATTAATAAAACAATATTTTCACCAGAAATACGTCCGAGATAATTTTTACTTACATACAACACACAAAAAATAGCAGTAATAGATTTAAGCAATTGCATCACAAATTGCCAAATGCTTAAACGAGTGCTTTTTTGTTGGGCATTATTATACGTAGTAAAAAAATTTAGTACAATAGAGGAAAAAATACCTATCGGAATCCATATAAATAAATCGTGCGGTAGATTAGTCATTCGTAACAACTCCTTTCGAGCCAGCCAAAGAAAAATTGTCCCAATGATAAAAGAAATAAAGGCAGTTCTCAATAAAAACTGCATCAAGTATTTTTTGTCTAATTTCTTTTCAAAATAAAATCGGTAAAATCCTGTGTATAAATTTAAGGAAATCAATACCGATAAAAACCGGACTGTATTATTGTAAACTTCATAAATTCCAAAATCGGCAGGCGTTAGTAATTTGGTAAAAATTGGAATGGTAAGGATAGTAATAAATTGCACTCCAACAAACGAAAGCATATACACCGAGCCATGTCGCAGGGTATTATAAAACGAAAGTTGTTTGATATGTGCTATTATTTTTTCCAACAATTAAAATTTACTGAATGTATATTATTTAGTGAGCCATTTCGGCGGATTTAAATCTATATCTTCTGTTTTAACATTAGCACCCCAATGTTTTGGCATCACTACTTTTTTTTCTGGAAAATCATTCAACCAAGCAGCCCACCAACTATACGTACTATTCGATATAATATTATTCTGACATAAACTCATCAGATAAAAATCTTCCATCATGGTATTACCTGTTATCAAAGTAGTATCAATATCCCATTGCATTTCTCTTTTCACCCAGTTTTCATCATCAGTAAATAAATAAAAATGAATATCATCGCCTAATTCTCTTTTCATGTACTCAATAGATTTAGTATAATAATCCTTAGAGCACAATCCACGAGCATCCATTGCCGAAATATTGCGGATATAATCTCCATGACGAATATGGATAGAAACAGATTTTGTATTTTTTATTTGATTGACAATGGTATTATTTTTTGGAAAAAATGCTTCTTTAATAGTCAATTCTTGTCTTAAAATATTTGCTATACTCTTAAAATATTTTTCGGATTGATAATAACCTTTTAGGTAATAATTTCCTCTTAACTCCAAAACTTCATCATTAAACCCATACTGTTCAAATAAAAATTTCTTATACTTTCCGAAAGATGTTAAATAAACTTTTAATCTATCACTATTCGAAAATTTACATCCGTTAAACGGTCGTAATAAATCAGCAGTAGCAATAGAACCAGCAATATTAAATGCATCTAATTCATATTTCCATTGTGTTGTTATATTTGAAGAATTAAAATAGGTAGTATCTAAAAACAAGGGTGCATTATTTAGGTGTGCCAAATGCCTTCCGGTAGCGTATTGGAAAAGCTGATTACCCATACTTCCTTTTAATCTCACAATAATCATTTTATATACCTATTTTTGGTTAATTATTTTTTAGAATAGTTTTAATTTTTACTATCTTGTTGCAAAAATACAAAATGTTATTAATTGGAACAGGAAAAGGTGATATCACGGCTTTTGTAAAGGGAGCAGGATTATTAGGATATGGATTACCACATCATTATGCATTAGAAGTAGAAACCCCTGTATATGCTCGTGCATTTATTTTTGAACAATTAGACAATAGCCAAAAAGTTTGTTTCGTTAACTGCGAGTTGGGCTTTATCACGCCATCGCTCAAACAAGGTGTATTGGATTACCTAACTAAAAATCATCCTGAATTACAATATAATACGAGTAATTTATTGCTATCTGCCCAACATACGCATTGTGGGCCAAGCGGGTTTTCTTATCACGTTATTTACAATACTGCTACTCCGGGTTTTCACATTGGAATTTATACTAAAATTGTAAATGGTATTATTGAATCCATTTTGTTGGCGGAAAAAAATAAACAAAAAGGAACAATACAAATAGGAAAAAGTGCTTTTGCACCAGATATTCCGGTAAGTTTCAACCGAACGGTAAATGCGTACAATCAAAATCCTGAAGTAACTAAATACACACATGAAACTCGTCATTTGGCGGTGGACAGAGAAATGACCTTAATGCATTTTATTTCTGAAAGCGGACAACCTATCGGCAGTGTCAATTGGTTTGCTGTTCACACCTCCAGCCTTCCTAATAATTTTTACAAATTATGTTCTGACAATAAAGGGTTTGCAGCTACTTATCTGGAAGAAGATTTCAAAAAAGAGAATAAAAATTATGTGGCTGCTTTTGCGCAAGGAGCTTGCGGAGACGTTTCTGCCCGTGTAAAATACAATAAAAAACTACCAGCACCACGTGGAAAATGGGAAGGTTATTTTCCAGATGATTTAAAGAGTTCGAAATTCAATGGAAATTTACAATTTGAAAAAGCAAAAGAAATAACATCAACCTCCTTATCTGCTATTACCGACGAAACAGTAGATAGTATTGCTATGTATGTAGATTTTAGCAATATCAATATAGAGCCTACTTTTGCTAATGGACAAGATGGATGCGTAACCAGCCCATCTTGCATGGGTATTTCGTTTTTGGAAGGTTCTATCATGGATGGACCAGGATTGCCTTTATTTTTAGGTAAAATTGCACGTATTATTGTTAGAAGGGCAAGAAAAAAAGAATTAAATAATGCCAAAAAACAAGGTGAAGCGCAGGAGCAATATATATGGAGAAAAAACAAAGCACAAGGTGTAAAAGACATAGGACTGGCTACAGGTGAACGAAAGTTTTTAGGAGATTTAGCACCAGAAGACATTCCATTACCTGGTTTTGTAGATGAATCTATTTACAATGTAAAAAGAATAGCCAGACAAGGAGGATTTGAAGGCGATAAACCTTGGGCGCCACAAGTACTGACTTTACAAATATTGAAAATAGGCAATATTGCCATCTGTGGTTTTCCCTTTGAAATTACTACCGTTGCAAGTTGGAGGCTAAAGAAAACATTAGAAGATGCCCTAAAACCAAAGGGAATTGACTACGTTGTGTTAGCTCCTTACTCCAATGAATACAATGGATATATTACTACTACGGAAGAATATCAAATGCAGATGTATGAGGCCGGACACAATGTATTTGGGCAATGGAGTTTAAATGCATTGCAACAAACATTTACTGAATTAGCAGGCGAGTTCAGCAAATCTAAAGAAAGCAGAAACCTCGACCGAGGTGTGCTTCCTGATAAATTCACTGAAGCAGATATAAAAAAAGGCATATTTTTTGAAAGCAACCGAATCCGAAGGCTGAACAAAAAGAAATAGAGGGGAAATATGGGATGAAATGTAGTTAGATTATAGCAACGGAATATCTATAAACAACTTTACATTTCCGTCTAAGCCCTTAGATTTTTCTTTCATGTCATTTAATTTCTTCACATCATTACAGATAATCAAAAATAAATAATCATCTTTCAACATACTTTTTTTGGTTTTAAAATAAGGATCTCCATCGTAAGAATTCAGAACAGTTACTTTGCATTTATAGGTTTTATTATAATGTGAAGCAATTCCCTTTAATAAAGTATCTGCATTTTTAGGGGAACCTACTACCATAATAGGATATAAAATATTATCTGTAATTTTCATTTTTGCCACCATTTTATACAACCCTTGTGGATTTTGTAATTGTAATGCAAAATAATCTCCCCAATTGATAGCAAAACAAACTGCATCCATATTGCCATTTTCATCTGGCACCATATACACTCTGGACGATTTGGAGTAAGCAAAAATTTTATCTAATGTTTTAAAAAATTCTTCTTCTGAATTGATATGAAAAAAAACATATTTATCCTTCTGGGTTTTTATTTTATGATAATATTCGCGTAATTTTTCTCTATCTTCTGTAATATCAATACATTTTGCAAAGGCTGATTTTTTTCCAAAAATTTTATTAATATGGGTATTATTATAAAAGGACCATTTTTCATAATGCTTTTCATAAAGTTTGGTATTTAAGTCCAATGCTTCGTTGATGGCTTGATTCTCTTTACCCATAGCACCATAAGTAAAGGCGGTATTTTTCTCCACACCTACTATGCTATGCATGATGCTAAACATTAAGGTAAAAATCTTTTTACGTCGATAGATTTTTTTATTATTTTCTACACGCTCACTTACGCGAAGCATATTATAATAATAACCATCATATCGTTGTCCTTCATGGAATATATCCATGCGGTTTACATGAATATACCCAACAATATTATAATTACGTTTTCCACTGGCGGTCAATTCTGTTGGGTGTAAAACTAATACAACTAATGCATCGTTATTGATAGACAGTACTGAATCTGGGAAATTGTGAAAATAGGCTTGAAAGGTAAAGTTACCTTGTCCTTTTTCATTAACATGATGTTCTGGTACTGTAATAACATCTTGACATTTAGTAAAGAAGTATTTAGTATCTGGCACAAATCCTAACACATCTAAAACATCACCAATTTGTGGTAAATCATTAATATCGGTTACAATAATCTCTAAAGGTTCTTCAAAAATATCATACGATTCGATGTCGATTATTTTATAAGAGTAAGCTCCATCTGAATTTTTTTCTACTCTTTTATAGTTTCGTTTTTGCATAAAAACATTATATTTTACTGCTAATGTATGCTTGTATGTTGATGTAAAAAAATGGGCAGTAATAAATTTATTATTGCATTAACGCAATTTATGTCATATTTAGAAAAATACCGATATATGTGTAGTTAGTAGTTAGTACAAATTTACACCGATAACTTATACTGTTTACCCGGGAGAGCCATTACTATTCCTTTCATTTCTAATTGTAATAGATTCGAAGACAAACTACTCAACGTCATTTCGGTATGTTGCATTAAAAAATCAATAGAAATTTTTTCTTGCTGCTGTAGAATATCAAATACTTTTTTTTCTTGCTCTGTTAGTTCTAAAAATAATTCTTGTTGAATTTTTGGTTTTTTAGTTTCTTTAGTATCCATATCCCAATTCATACTTTCAATAATATCTTGAGCAGAAGTAATTAATTGTGCTTTGTGTTGTTTTATCAATTTTAGACAGCCTTGTGCATATTTATCTGTTATTCTGCCGGGAAATGCAAATACATCTTTATTATAGTTATTGGCAATTTCTGCGGTGATCAATGCGCCGCCGGTAATGGCAGATTCCACCACAATGGTGGCATCTGTCATGCCTGCTACAATACGGTTTCTGCTGGGAAAGTTTTGTTTATCTGGGACAGTGCCACTCATATAATCGGAAATTAAAGCACCATTCCATTGTAATTCTTCTGCAATATTTTTATGTTGAGATGGATATATTCTATCTAATCCATGTGCCAAAGCTGCAATATTTTGTACTTGATGTTTACTGGCTGCTTGGTGTGCGCAAATATCAATTCCAAAAGCTAATCCGCTCACTAAATTGATTTCGTATTTTGCCAATTCTGCTATCAGTTTTTCAGTGATTTCTCTACCTCGTTCTGTAGCATGTCGTGTTCCAATAATACTGATAAATTTTTCTTTATTGAAATCAAAATTCCCTTTACAGAATAGTATCAATGGTGCATCGGAACAATTCAATAAACGTTTTGGATATTGTTTGTCATAATATAACAATGCCTGAATTTGTTGTTTTTCTATAAAAAGCATTTCTTGTTCTGCACGTTCAAATGCTTCTTTTTTTTCTTTAAATGCGGCAGCTAATTTGGGCCCAACACCGTTTATTCTTTGTAAGCGAGATTCAGGTTCTTTGAATACTTGCTCGGCACTTCCGGTATAACTTATTAATATTTTCGCATTGGTATTACCGACGCCTTTTATTTGGCTGAGGGCAATACTGTAAAACAATTCATTACTCATTGTCTATTTAGAGACCATGAGTAGTTAAATTCCATAAATTTTTTTATAAAAAATCAGAAATCAGTATAACGATTGAACATATTGGTTCTAAAGCTGATTCCCATAAATAGATTATCCTGTCTAATAAATGAGTTTTTTTGATATCGATAATTAATAAAAGCTTCTATAGCTAAATTAATTTTGGGATTGATTAAATAGCCGCCTCTTGCTTCTACATTAATCATTCGGGTTTTGATACCTTGCAAGAACGTATTGCCATAAGCTGTTCCTAAGTTTGGTGTAATTAAATAATCTGAAATAAAAATATTGCTTCCATTGTGTTCATAAGTTCCATCTTTTCCCTGAACGGCGTATTGTAATTTGGCAGATGCTGTCCAATGTTTATACCAATAATTGATAAAAGTGACAGATTCTAAAAAATTGGCTCCTAATGGATGTGTTAAGGATTGGTTGTAATTAGTATAGCTTTGTTCTGGTGCTTTATGTGCATACACAAAGGGTCGCACTATATTCAATTCTGTTTGAAAATCGAGGTGTTTTACTTTAAAAAGATCATAACCTTTGTATCCGAATTGAGCAGCTATTTTGGTACGATAAAATCCTTTTCCTTTTCTGGCTGCTGCAACATCCATATCATCCAACATAAATTGAGTATAGAAAATTTGCTTTGGAGAGGCTTTAAATTTCATTCCAATTCCCAGTACCACGTTATCAGGAGAACCTAATGCAAACTCTACAGGACGAATAAAGGCAACGGGGATTAGATAACTAAATTCTACTCCTCGGGTACGCATGGAATCGTTGTGAAACCAAGTTACTCCTTCAAAAAAATTGAATTGCATCCATTTAGCAATATCAATGGAAACTAAATGAAAGGTAGAATATTTTGTTTTAAACTGTGCTGGATCATTATTTACAGAAAAACCATCTATTGGGCCATATCGCATCACATTAAATAAATAAGTGTATTTCATACGCCAAAAATTAGTGGTCATTTTCACATAAGGCATATTGGAAGCATTATCACTCAAAAATAATGAGCGATAGCCTTCTCCCCAAAATTGTTTGTCGTTTCCAACTTGTAAATTAAAATATTTATTGGGTGAAAAAGATAAATATCCCGAGAACATTTGGGAATTGATTCTATTTCCTTTAAATCCTGCTTTGCGATAGCCAGTCAGCACTCCATATTTTAAGGCATATTCACTTACTTGGTTTAAATAATTTTCGGTTACTCCTTGATAAGTAAAAGACAAAGAAACTTTTTTACCTAGGTTGGCTTCAAATTTTAAACCATAACCAGCAGTATAACGAATATTTTTGCTATTAATATCATATCCCACCTGCATATCTAATACTGGATTGAGTGCAAAATAAAATTTCTGCCGTTTGGTGGAAGCTGAAAGAAAATCTCCTTTTAGCAACCCTACTTTAAATCCCGATTTTGAGGAATCTGTAATAAAGCCTAATTCCTGCAAAGCAGAATCGCCGATTGCTGCTTTTACCTCTGCCATATTGTATGGCTTAGAAGCGGTAATAAAACGGGAGGAAGTATTGATGTACCTTTCTAATCTGTTTTGCATTTCATAATTCAACGGAAAATTGAGTTGTTGTGCAATTGCAGTTGTAGCAATCAATATAAACAAGAAGGAAAGCGTTTTTCTCATGGTAACAATGCGCTAAAATAATCGTTTATGCTTTAATAAAATAGAATACTTGCAAAAAGTTACGCTCAAAAGCTAATTTTACTGCCTAAATAGTGTAAAAAGAATGAAAATGATTTCTTTAAAGAAAAATATCAACCTAATCAACTTGTATCCTCCTTACATAGGTTCGGGTATTACCATCCAATCTGTCAATAAAGAATTTACGAGTATCACCTCGCAGCTAAAAATGAGATGGTTTAACAGAAATGCGGTAGGCACACATTTTGGTGGCTCTCTTTACAGTATGTGCGATCCATTTTATATGTTTATTTTAATGGAGCATTTGGGCAAAGATTATATCGTTTGGGACAAAGCGGCAACCATCCATTTTAGAAAACCAGGGCTAAAAATAGTTACGGCTACGTTTGAAATTCCTTTGGAGGAAATAGCTTCTATAAAAGAATATGTGGACAAAAACGGAAAAGGAGATTTTACATTCAATACAACTATTAATGGAGAAAATGGAGAATTAGTAGCTGAAGTAGAAAAAGTGGTCTATGTTCGAAACAAAAATTTTGTATTTGAAAAATAAAAAAAACTGCACGCAGGGTGCAGTTTCTTTTCATAGTGATGGTTTTTTAGTTTTTCTTTCCGAGCAATAATATATCATTCACATTGATTTCGGTGATAGTACGTTTCACTCCGTCTTTGTCTTCATACTGGCGATATACAATTTTTCCGGTCAGTGCTACTTCGGAGCCCTTATCTAAATATTTCTCTACTACATCTACTTGTTTGCCCCACACGACTACATTGTGCCATTGTGTTTGTTGTTGGCGTTCCCCTTTATTGTCGAAATAATAATCTGAAGTGGCAACGCTGAATGTAGCGAATTTTTTGTTATCCGTTCCAAAGGATTTGATTTCCGGTTTTTTACCTAAATTACCGATTAACTGAACTTGATTTCTGATAGCTGACATGTTTAATAATTTTAATTACGTTAAAAATCAATTTATTTTTGAAAGTTACATCTGGTGCTTTTCGCGATTTAGTACACCACCTTTATGTTACTTTCACCCATTGAGATACTAATTGCAGATAGATTCCATAAAATATTTAAAGAAAATTTTAAAATAATTTACAACTTATTGATTGTCTGTCTTTTAATATAAATTTATTTTTAAAAAAAAAGTGTTGCTGAATATAAATTCTTTATAAAGCAACATATTTTTTTCAATCTATATCGGAATGTTTACCTTTGAGCAACCTATTTTTATTACCATGTCCGTACAACTTTATAATCCTATTGGAAATCTAATTTTTGATGAAAAAACTTGTTTTCTTACTGGTGCAGATTTAACGAAAGAGGATGAATATGTAACTGTTTTTCCCAATTGGGTTTTAGATAATTATGAACTGCGTGGGAAAAAATTTACTATGATGGATAATTACAATGCCATCTATTATGAAGATTTAAAACTACCTTGCTCGGAGGAAGTAAAAAAAGCACTCAACGATTTAGAGCAAAAAATACAAACCGCTTTTGAAAAAGGGTATGAAGGGGTAACCGCATTAGATTCTCAATTACTTTTTTTATGGATGGGGAAAATCATTTACGGCATTTTGTTTCATGATTTATTAATTGAAAAAAAGAAAAAAGAAAAAAGAAATTTAGAATTTGGTATTTCAGATTTACTAAAAGAACGATTTAGTTTATTTCATATTATGTTGCAATCTCTTATTGCTCCTATTACTTTCAGTGCATTAAAACCATGGAGCATTGCCATTGTACCACTCCAATACTCTAAAGAGGTTTTTAATTACAAAGGAGATGCTATTAATTTATTTTTCACACTCGGCACCAATGGTTTTGGTATCATTGCTTTATTACAAGACAATGATTTTATTAAGCAACGAGAAAATGAATTGTTACAAAAAATTGGAACTACAGTGCTTCATCCTATTCAATTTGAAGAGCTGAATGCACGGTTTGCTTATTCTAATTACTTATTACTTCATAAAAGAAGATACAAATTAAAAGAAACAGAAAACAGCCTTGCCATTGAAACTATTCCGTATGAAAGTGAAAATAACCAACCTGCATTAGGCGTATGGGACAATAATTTATTTGCAGATGTATTAACGGAATATTGGAAACCCTGGGGTTTGCAAAAAAACGATATTCACGCCTATCCCAATGCGCCTATTAGTTTTTTGGAAAATGAATACACATACGAACTCATAGATCCATTGACGATTGAGCTACCTTTCTAATATATATATAACCTAATATGCAGCAGAGACATCTTTTGATTTGATGGATTGTTTTTTTTATCTACCTAAAATTCAAAGAATAAATGAAATTAGGATTGCACAAATATTGCTTTAAAAATTGAAAAAAATTAGAAATAAAAAGTATGGGTAAATGGTATTGAAATTCTATAATCCATTTTTAAAAAATACTTTACCTTTGTTCCTCAATTAATTATTATGCAAATAAAATTCGGTACAGATGGCTGGAGAGCCATTATAGCACAAGATTTTACAACAGACAATGTTGCACGCGTAGCATTTGCAACGGCGCAATGGGTTAAATCTATCTCTACTCAACCAAGTATTACTATTGGTCATGATTGCAGATTTGGAGGTCCTCTATTTGTAGAAACCACCATAAAGGTACTTTGCGAGCAAGGCGTTAAAGTATATGCACACAAAGGTATCTGCTCCACTCCAATGATTTCGTTAGGATGTGTAAAATTAAATACTACTGCAGGAGTTGTCATTACTGCCTCTCACAACCCGCCTACATATAACGGATTTAAATTAAAATCTAACTTTGGAGGGCCCAGTACGCCTGCTGAGATTGCAACAGTAGAGGCATTAATACCGGAGCAAACTACTATTCCTACAACAAGCTTAGAAGAATGGATGACAAAAGGATTATTAGAATATGTAGATTTAGAAACACTGTATTTTAATCACGTGGAAGCCTCTTTTGATATGACCGCTATCCGAAACAGCGGTATGGTTTTTGGATACGATGCCATGTACGGTGCTGGACAAAAAATAACGAGAAGACTATTGCCGAAAAATTTGGTTTACTTGCATTGCGAAGAAAATCCCGGATTTCATGGACAAGCTCCAGAGCCTTTGCATAAAAATTTATTAGAATTTTCTGAAGTAATCAAAAATTCCACAGATATAGAATTTGGTTTTGCCAACGATGGCGATGCAGATAGAATTGGTTGTTATGACAATGAAGGAAATTTCATAGATTCGCATCATATCATTTTATTATTAATTCATTATTTGCACCAATACAAAGGAATGACGGGCAAAGTAGCTATTTCATTTACCGTTTCTGATAAAGTAAAAAAACTATGTGATGCCTACCATCTCCCATGCGAAGTAACTGCTGTTGGCTTCAAATATATCTGCGAAATCATGATAAATGAAGATGTCTTAGTAGGCGGTGAAGAAAGTGGTGGAATTGCTGTAAAAGGACATATTCCAGAACGTGACGGCGTATGGATGGCATTAGTGTTAATGGAATTTATGGCTAAAACTAAAAAAACAATCAAAGAGCTCATTCAAGAAGTTTATAACATCGTTGGTACATTTGACTATGACCGTTATGATTTACATATTTCAGAAGAAATAAAACAAAAGGTAATTGCTAATTGCAAAACCGATGTTTATAAAAATTTTGGAAAATATACGATTGAACGGAAAGAAGATATTGATGGTTGGAAATATTTCTTACCCGATGGTGCTTGGACAATGATTCGTGCATCTGGAACAGAACCGGTATTGCGCGTTTATGGGCAAGCAAAAGATAGAGCATCCGTTATTGAATTACTCGATACGGTAAAAGCAACTTTATTAGCATAAAAATAATTATAGATTGGAGGAAAACACCTCTAAGAAAGTATATCGGCAATTATTTGCCGATATTTTTCTTTCTTATGGATATTGAAATGATTGGCATTGTCAATGGCAAAAAAATACTCTGCTGATTTTAATAACGGTTGTAATTTTTGAGCCAACATTATCGGGATGAGTTTATCTGCCGTTCCGTGCAATATATAAATATTGCCCAAAGCTTGTTGCAAATGTGAATGATTTTCAAATTTAAAATTCAATTTCTTAAAAGAAAATATTTTTGTTTTATGCTGAAATAAATCTGGCATACTATAATATGGAGAAATCAATATTGTATTTTTTACTGTAA
>ERZ724520.1421-NODE-1421-length-12091-cov-5.096710_pt1 | contig 12091 bp, 12 predicted proteins | sample MGYA00376053_ERZ724520 | MGnify/ENA primary metagenome ERZ724520 (study PRJEB28724, sample SAMN07190886) | activated sludge metagenome | isolation source: activated sludge of sewage treatment plant in Hong Hong | place: USA: Christiansburg, Virginia | collected... | reverse complement strand
ATAAGATACCTACGTTTTCACCAGCTTCACCGATGTCTAAGATTTTACGGAACATTTCAACACCTGTACATGTAGAGGTCATTGATTTTTCTTGTAATCCTACGATTTCAACTGGTTCACCAGTTTTAACAACTCCTCTTTCGATACGACCTGTAGCAACTGTACCACGTCCTGTGATAGAGAATACGTCTTCTACTGGTAATAAGAATGGTTGATCGATTGGACGTGGAGGAAGTGGCACCCACTCATCTACGGCTTTCATTAATTCTTCTATTTGTGCGGTTCCTTCTGGATCATCTTGTAATGCTTTTAAAGCAGAACCTTTGATGATTGGTGTGTTATCACCATCGTATCCACGTCTAGTTAATTCTTCACGGATATCCATTTCTACTAGTTCTAATAACTCTGGATCATCCACTAAATCTACTTTATTCATAAAAACCACCATACGAGGTACTCCAACTTGAGCCGCCAATAAGATGTGTTCTTTTGTTTGAGGCATTGGACCGTCCGTAGATGCTACCACTAAGATAGCGCCGTCCATCTGTGCAGCACCTGTAATCATGTTTTTGATGTAGTCAGCGTGACCTGGACAGTCAACGTGAGCATAGTGACGAGAAAGAGTTTGGTATTCAACGTGAGCTGTGTTGATAGTAATACCTCTTTCTTTTTCTTCCGGAGCAGCGTCGATAGAATCATAATCTTTCTTTTCTGCTAAACCTGATTTTGACAATACATACGTAATTGCTGCTGTCAAAGTAGTTTTACCGTGGTCAACGTGACCAATAGTTCCGATGTTAACGTGCGGCTTATCTTTTACAAATTTTTCCTTAGCCATGATTTGTTTTTTTTAATATTAAGAATCTAAAATGTTTTATTTTTAATTATTTATTGCTTTTTTTGAGCCGATGAAGGGAATTGAACCCGCGACCTCTTCCTTACCAAGGAAGTGCTCTACCACTGAGCTACATCGGCGATAGAGTGCCATTCATACTACACAATTCATCTACTTCTCTGATAATTTTTTTGAGCGGAAGACGAGGTTCGAACCCGCGACCTACAGCTTGGAAGGCTGTCGCTCTACCAGCTGAGCTACTTCCGCTTCTAAGTTAAAGCGTATTAATACTTTTAACTTTAAAATCATTATCTTTTTAAAGAACTAATTTCATATAAGTTTTTGTAAATAAAGTGGTGGGCAAGGATGGATTCGAACCACCGAACTCCGAAGAGGACAGATTTACAGTCTGTTGCCGTTGGCCACTTGGCTACTTACCCTTCCTTTATTTATGGAGCCGATGGAGGGATTCGAACCCCCGACCAGCTGATTACAAATCAGCTGCTCTGGCCAGCTGAGCTACATCGGCATAAAACTTATTTATTTACAAGAACTTATGTCCAAAAATCAAGAGTTTTCCCGATTTTAGGAGTGCAAATATACGATTTAATTCTTATTTTTTACATTTGTGCATAAAAATGTTTCCGCTTTAAGATTATTTAAAGTTAGGGGGACTTTAGAGGTGAGATATGAGATGTGAGACATAGGATTGCTGGCTCTTATAACAGGAGCCTCTGTGAAGGATTTTCTCTGCCGTTGTAAATTTGCAACCAACAATCTGCTCTTCAAACTGACAGTTGACGTATGCCTATGTTTATTGCCTCGCTACGCTATACATATCTCTAGTACGAGGAGATTTTTATTATGTCAAAATCAGTCAATATTTTTTTTTAAATCTGTTTTTATTTAATATAGGGCTTGTTTTATTACTGAATTTATGTAAATAAAAAGAAAAACTGCGAACGATATCGTTCGCAGTTTCTAATGTTTTAAAAATATATTGTCAATTTTGTTGTTGTTGAAGTTGTTTGGTTTTAATTTTTTCTAATTGTTTTTTTAAGGATTCTACTGCTAAATCGACTGCTGCTTCAAATTTTTTGCTTTTTTCTTTAGCTATTAAGGTAGTGCCTGGTATATTCGTTTTTATTACTACTACTTTATCGCGTACTTGTGTATTGAGTTGTTCTAAACTCAATACGACATCTGAATCTATAATTTTATCATAAAAGGTTTGGAGTTTTTCAATTTTTTTATTGATAAATTCTTTTAATGATTTGTCTGCATCAAAATGCAAGGACTGAATTTGAATTTTCATAGACATAATAAAAGTTTTAAAAGTTTTAAAAATCTTGATTTTTTGTTGTGTTGGTGCGTTGTGGTGCTTGGTTTAAAATGGTGTCATAATTTAAGCTTTAGGGTGAGCAATTTTATATATTTCTTTTAATTGTTCTATAGTGTTGTGTGTATATATTTGAGTGGAAGCTAAACTTGTATGTCCTAATAATTCTTTTATATCATTTAATTTTGCTCCGTTATTACTCATGTGTGTGGCAAATGAATGTCGTAAAACATGGGGGCTTTTCTTTTCCGCCGTGCTGCAATTTCCTATGTGTACCTTCACTATTCGGTAAACGTAATTTGGATATAATTGTTTTCCTTCTTTTGTTAAAAAGACATAGGGTTCTATTGTACTATTTTTGTATTTATTTGATTGTATTGTATAAAAAGACTGCAACGATTTACTCAACTCCATTCCTATTGGGATCAATCGTTGTTTGTTTCCTTTTCCTGTTACTTTAATTTGATTGGTATCAAAATTGACATCTTTCCATTGAAGATTTATCAATTCTTGTCGGCGTATTCCGGTAGAGTACAATATATCTATCAATAATTTTTCTTGCAAATTATCATAGGAATTTTCTTTGGTGAAATATTTATCTGACTCATCTAACAAATGAATAAGTTTATGTTGCTCTACAAATTTTGGCAATCGCTCGGGTATCTTAGGGGTATTTATTTTATCGGCAGGGTTGGCATTTATTGTTCCTATTTTCTGATTGTATTTATAAAAGGATTTTAGAGCCGATATTTTACGTTTGATGCTGGAGGCTTTGTTATTGTCATGAACCAATTGCACTACAAATGCTCGAATATGTTGATGCTTTACTGGTAATAATTCTTGTATATTGAATTCATTTTGTATAAAACACAAAAACTGCAGAATATCTATTTGATAAGATTCTGCAGTTTTGTTAGAGTATCGTTTTTCGTATCGAAGGTAATTTATAAATGCCTCTATCATCTTGTTTCTCGTTAATCTTCATCAATTGGAAAGATTAAATTAAAGAAAAAAAATGAAATGTGCAACTATTAATCTTCTTCTCTACGTAATTGTTCTATATAAGTAGCTTTTTTCACTTCAGTGCGTCTTTTTACAGATTGAAGTGTAAATGCTTGCCGAGCACGTAATTGTTTTATAGTGCCTGTTTTTTCAAATTTTTTCTTAAAAATTTTTAGTGCTCTGTCTAAAGATTCTGATTCTCTTGCGTCAATGATTAACATGGTTTATACCTCTTTTAATGATAGATTTGGGTGACAAAGATAATAATTAATGATGAATGTTGAATGATGAATGTTGAATTTCTTGTAATTTAATTTGTTTTTAACATCAAGGAGTTGGTAGTTGATGGTTATTAGTTATTAGTTATTAGTTATTAGTTAGGTGCTATTAATTTGATATTATAACCTAACATCTCATTTCTAACATCTCATATCCCATCTCTAAATATTTCCTTTCAATATCTCTCTGCTGATTACTAATTTTTGTATTTCAGAAGTTCCTTCACCGATGGTACATAATTTGGCATCTCTATAGAATTTTTCTACCGGAAAATCTTTAATGTAGCCGTATCCGCCTAACACTTGCACAGCTTCATTGGCCACTTTGCAAGCTATTTCGGAGGCATAGTATTTTGCAAAAGCGGATTCTTTGGTCATTTTTTCGCCTCTTATCATCATGTCTGCTGCTTGGAAAGTGAGTAATTTAGCGGCTTCAATTTCTGTAGCCATATCTGCTAATTTGAAAGAAATGGCTTGAAATTCTGAAATTGGTTTTCCAAATTGTTCTCTTTCTTTTGCATATTTTACCGCTGCTTCATAAGCGCCTACTGCAATGCTAATACTCAATGCAGCGATAGAAATTCTACCTCCGTCTAAAATTTTCATAGCCTGAATAAAGCCATCTCCGACGTTTCCTAATATGTTTTCTTTGGGAATTCTGCAATTGTCAAAAATCATTTCTGCGGTTTCGGAACAACGCATGCCTAATTTATTTTCTTTTTTACCTCCACTAAAACCGGGCGTTCCTCTTTCTACTACAAATGCAGTCATGCCATGGCTGTCTAACAACTCACCTGTTCGAACAATGACAACTGCTACATTTCCACTAATACCATGTGTGATGAAATTTTTAGAACCATTTATTATCCAATCATCGCCCTCTTGATGCGCCACGCATTTCATTCTACCTGCGTCGGAGCCGGTATTGGCTTCCGTTAAACCCCATGCTCCTATCCATTCTCCGGAGGCTAATTTTGGAATCCATCTTTTGCGTTGTTCTTCATTGGCAAATTTATAAATATGATTAGTACAAAGTGAATTGTGCGCGGCTACTGATAGGCAAAGGGAACTATCTACTTTACCTATTTCAATTAAGGCTGTTATGTACTCAAAATAGCTTAACCCTGCGCCGCCATACTCTTCAGGAATTAAAATCCCCATCAAGCCCAATTCTCCTAATTTCTTTAATGTTTCAATCGGAAAATATTGCGTTTCATCCCATTCCATCACATAAGGTCTTATATGTTTTTCTGCAAAATCTCTGACGGTTTGTGCAATCATTTGCTGGTTTTCCGTGTATTCAAAATTCATTTTGGTATATTTTATGTAAAGTTAAAAAATTAATCGTAAGTCCATATATCTTGCCATTTATTCTACCGTGGCATAAGGGAGCATTTTATTATAATGTTCGGGGTGATCTTTTACAAAATACAGGTTTTTCAAATCTTCTGATGATTCAAAAGGCCTTACTTTAGTTCGATAGCCAATAATTTGTTTGGCTACAGTGGTAAAGAAATAAGGATTAGCGGTTAATTCTTCAAAACTTGCTTCATTAATATTTATTTTTTTAGGGTTAATAGGTTTTATGCGCAGGTTTTTTTTAAATTTTTGAAAAACAGAATCTTCGATTCCATATACATCTTTTAGTTGTTCTATAGAATAAAAACCACCTAATTTATTTCTAAAAGTTACTATTCTGGCTGAAAATACTTTTCCTATGCCTTTTAATTTATCAAATTCTTCTTCGGTAGCACTATTTATTTCGATTTTAAAATCATCATATTGAGGCTTTATTGCACCATAAGCATTAGTACTGTTAGTGTTGCTGTATTGCTTTTTTTCTGTACTATATTTGGTGGTATAACTTTCTTTAGCATCGTTAATTTGTTGCTGTAACAATGCAATTTGTTCCTTATCATTTTCTTTTAATGAATTTGTATCACCAACCCAATAAGATACTACTTGATTTTTGAGGAGAATGGCTGCAATAATCAAAAAACCCAACAGAATAATTCCATTTCGTTCGTATCGGGAAAAGCCTATCGTTTCATTGGATTTCATAATTGCACTGGGTTTATATAAAAAGGTCTCGACTAAGTCGAGACCTTTTTAACCTTTAGAAATTATTTACTATTTGAAAAGTAAGTTAAATTCAACACGTCTGTTTTGAGCTCTTCCTGCTGCTGTTTTGTTATCTGCTACTGGTTTAGTATCGCCATATCCTGCGGATACTAATCTTTTTGCATCTATGCCTTTTTTCACTAAATATTCTACGGCGGCGGCGGCTCTTTCTTGAGATAATTTCAAGTTGCTTTCTGGTTTTCCTACATTATCTGTATATCCTTCCACATTTACATCATAGTATGGATATTCACTTAAGATAGTAGCTACTTCATCTAATATTTTGAAAGAAACTGGCTTGATGATTGCTTTTCCGGTTTCAAATTGGATAGCACGTGCGGCAAAAGCTAAACGTTTTTTTGCTTCTTCTTTTACTTCAGGGCATCCTTTGTTAGAAGCAGGGCCAGCAACATCTGGACATTTATCTTCGCTATCAGGAACGCCGTCTCCATCTCTATCTGGACAACCTTGTGCTGTAAATGAGCCTGGTACATCTGGGCATTTATCTTTTTCATTAATGATACCATCGCCATCTCTATCTGGATCTGGGCAACCGCCGTATTTAGCGATACCTTTTATAGTTGGGCATGCATCTTTTGCATCAGGAATACCATCACCATCTGTATCTGGGCATCCGTTAAATTGTGCCAATCCGGCTACAGTAGGACATTCATCTTTACTATCTTCTATACCGTCGCCATCTGTATCAGGACAACCGTTAAACTGTGCTAATCCTGCTACTGTTGGGCAAGCATCATCAATATCAGGAATTCCATCGCCGTCTGTATCCACTGGTACTTCTACTTTTACTGGTTCTGCTTCTTCTACTGGTTTTCCTTTTCCTAAGTCCACCATAAAGCCAGCGCCAAAGAATATGTGATCGTTCGCATTTTTGACAGCGAAACTGTATCCTCCGTTTACATTTAAAGCAATGTTATTCGCTATTTTAAAGTTGATACCTGCTCCAATTGGAATACCAAAGCCTTGTTTGTTTTCATTTAAAATAGCTGTTTTTGCCCAAGATCCTTGGAATTTAGCAAATAAATAAGGAGCTACGGCAGCATCTTCCTTTAAGATATAGCCATTATTAAATTTATAAGCTACTAAAGCAGAATATAAAATATTGTAAACGTTTAATGCTGGTAAGCTGGCATCTGTTTTAGTGGAGAATGCGTGGCTACCTAAATCTAACCCTACTGCTACTGATGAGATGGGGTTATACCACATGGTAAGACGTGGTCCGAAATAAATCGGGTTCTTAAATGAGGTTACTTTTTTTAGTACCGGTGTGTAATAATCTGCAAATTCCATTCCGATACCTAAACTAAATTTGCTGTTACCTACTGCGCTGTTCTTGTTCTTTGGTGGCTTTTTGGCGCCCAATGATACTGAACTAAATAAAACCAGTAATGTACATAGTAATGTGATACTTTTTTTCATAAAGACTTTGATTTAAAGTTAATGGTCAAAAATAGTGTTAATTTATATTAAATCACAAATTTAAACAACTTTTTTACTAAATTATGAGAAAATTGTATTTTTTACATGAAATACTGTTGATAAAATTAACATTTTCAATAAATCACAAATATGAAATATGTTTAGTATGCACATTTTCAAATAATTGTGTATTATCTGTTCACAGTATATTTATATTGAAAAAAATAGAAATTTGCACAATATTCAATTAAAACCTTGAAATTTGCATTTAAATTTTTACAGATGCTCTTATATATTAAAGAAATTTCGACTGTAACACTTATTCTCTTTGCTATTATTGACGTGTTGGGTTCTGTTCCTGTATTATTGGATATAAAATCAAAAGTTGGTCACATAGATGCTCGTTATGCAACATTCGTTTCTGGATTAATTATGGTTGTTTTTTTATTTATTGGAAAACAATTATTAAACATGATTGGTATTGACATGGCTTCTTTCTCTTTGGCGGGTTCTATTGTTATTTTTTTAATAGGATTAGAGATGACGCTTGAAAGGGATATTTTTAAATCAGGAAATTCTACTCCTAAAAGTTCTTCTATTGTTCCTATAGCATTTCCCATTATTGCGGGCGCAGGAACGTTAACTACTTTATTGTCGCTTCGTTCTGAATATTCAATGGAAGTAATTTTAATTTCTATTGTAATCAACTTGATAGTTATTTATTTTGTACTCAAATTTATTCCAAAAATTGAGCAATTGTTAGGCGATACTGGGATTAATATTTTGAGAAAAGTATTTGGAATTATTCTTCTATCTATAGCAATAAAATTATTTTCCAAAAACCTGTCTATATTATTTCATTTCTAAGAAGTAATTATATCCATATTTTTTTCTGAAGTATGAATATGGAGATTGGGTTCATCTTTTTCAATTAAGCCGTCGCGCATACGAACAATTCTATGCGAATATAGTGCAATATCTTCTTCGTGTGTAACCACGACAATCGTATTTCCTTTTGCATGAATTTCTTCAAATAAGCGCATAATTTCATACGAAGTTTTTGTGTCTAAATTCCCCGTGGGTTCGTCTGCCAAAATAAGCGATGGATTATTCACTAAAGCTCTTGCCACTGCAACGCGCTGGCGTTGTCCGCCAGAAAGTTCATTTGGCTTATGCTTTATTCTATCTTCTAATCCTACTTGCATTAATACTTCCATGGCGCGCTCTTCTCTTTCTTTCTTCGACCAGCCGGCATAGATAAGTGGCAGGGCTACGTTTTCGATTGTAGTAAGTCGTGGAATTAAATTAAAGGTTTGAAAAATAAAGCCAATTTGTTTATTGCGAACGGCTGCTAATTCATTATCGGAAGATTTACTTACATCTTTTCCATCTAAAAAATACGCTCCTGATGTTGGTGTATCCAAGCATCCTAAGATGTTCATCATAGTAGATTTTCCTGAACCTGATGGACCCATCAGTGCAACGTATTCATTCTTATAAATATCTAAATTAATTCCTCTTAATGCGTAAATAATTTCATCGCCAAGGCTAAACTCACGTTTTATATTTTTTAAAGAGATGATATTTTTTCTTTCCATCGGTAATATTTCTTTAGCAATTTTATTGCATTTTTTTGAAATTACAACAAAGTTAAACATTAATAGACATCTTGTGAAATTCAACACTGTATAAATCTTTCGAATCTATACACTTTCGATTTTATTAAAAAAGAGATAGCGTTTGCGATTTTCCTATTATTTTATTTAACTTTCAAGATTCATTTCTTATTCCAACAGAAAGAAATTACTTTTGCAATATGAAAGAACGTGTATTAAGTGGAGTGAGAAGTACCGGAAATTTACATTTAGGAAATTATTTCGGCGCTATCAAGAATTTTATTCAAATGCAGGAAGATTATGAGGCTTATTTCTTCATTGCTAATCTTCATGCCTTGACCACCCACCCCGACCCTGAGTTATTGAAAAAATCGGTGAGAGCTACTTTAACAGAATATATTGCCTGTGGCTTAGACCCCGAAAAAAGTACTATTTATGTACAGAGTGATATTCCTGAAATATCTGAATTGTATGCTTTATTAAATATGATTGCTTATAAAGGTGAATTGGAAAAATGCACTTCCTTTAAAGAAAAAATAAAAAAACATCAGGAAAATATCAATGCCGGACTTTTGACGTATCCTGTTTTGATGGCTGCAGATATTTTGATTCACAGAGCGCATAAAGTTCCGGTTGGAAAAGACCAAGAGCAACATTTGGAAATGACCCGCAACTTTGCCGTGCGTTTTAATCATCAGTATAATGTCGATTTTTTTCCAGAACCACAAGCATTTGATATGACGGGAAAATTGATAAAAGTTCCAGGGTTGGACGGTAGCGGAAAAATGGGAAAAAGTGAAGGAGAGGGCAATGCTATTTTCTTGCGAGAAGAAGCGGAGTCTATTCGTAAAAAAGTAATGCGTGCTAAAACAGATGCTGGACCAACAGAACCTAATCAAAAAAAATCGGAGGAGATAGAGAATTTATTTACAATGATGAAATTGGTTTCTCCTCCTCAAACTATTAGTTTTTTTGAAGAAGCGTATAATGATTGTTCTATTCGATATGGAGATCTTAAAAAACAATTAGCAGAAGACATTATTCAATTTACGGCTCCTTTAAAAGAAAGAATCACCGAATTAGAAAATAATCCTACGCATATCAATAAAGTAGCAAAAGACGGTGCAGAAAAAGCACGTATCAGCGCACGCACTACTTTGGCAGGGGTGCATGAAGTAATGGGACTAAAAAGTATTTGGAAATAATTATTGTTTTTAAAAATACTTTTGTTGTCTTTTCCATTTGTAGAAAAAAAGACATAGTTTAGTTTTCAATTTCATTTTATTTAAAACCATAGCACGTGGCAAAACAAAAAAAACAATTAAAGCATATTGCAGTAGCAGGAAATATAGGCTCTGGCAAAACTACCCTAACGGAAAAATTAGCCAAACATTATAACTGGCAGCCAAGATATGAAGATGTAGAGAGCAATCCTTATCTCAATGATTTTTACCAGGACATGCCGCGCTGGTCGTTTAATTTACAAATTTATTTTTTGAACAGCCGATTGCAACAATTGGTAGAAATACAAGAAGGAAGCGAAATAGTTATTCAAGACAGAACGATTTATGAAGATGCGCATATTTTTGCTCCCAACCTCCACGAAATGGGCTTGATGAGCAATCGTGATTTTGAAAATTATATCAGCTTTTTCAGAACTATCAGCAAAAAGGTAAATGCACCTGATTTGCTAATTTATTTAAAAGCATCCCTTGGCACATTGGTAGGTCAAATTGAACGCCGAGGCCGTGATTATGAAGACAATATCCGATTGGATTATTTAAAACAATTGAATCAATATTATGACAATTGGATTGAAAATTATAAAGAAGGTCCTCTTTTAGTTATCAATGTAGATGATTTAAATTACGCTGATAATAATGAAGATTTTAGCAAAGTCATAGAAAAAATAGACGCTGAATTATTCGGTTTGTTTTAGATTTTTAGAACGGTGAGATAATTTATCTCCTCTCTATGTAACTAAATCTACTTCCCAGTAATATAGGCATTTTCAAAACCTACAATACTTTTCACTTGTTGCAAAGCCGTTTCTGCTGCTGCGTGATTAGCAAAACCTACCAACCAAATTACATTTACGCCATTTTCATTTTTATAAGTAACCAATTTGCCATATTTAGAAAGTGGATTTATTTTGTCCCATTTGGGCGTCATAAAAGCACCTAATTGAATTGCAGTTTGGTATTTTGCCAACATGGTTTCTCTGGATTGAACTCCCAACGATACTAAATTATGTTCTTGAACTTCGGGTATAGCAACGGCAGACGGTTTATTTTCAACTAATTTTTGTGTTACAACACTTTGCTGAACAGTATTTTCGACTTTTTTCGGAGTTTCTGCAACTATTGTAGGTGTTTCTACTTTGGGTGGTTTTTGTACTTCTACTACAGGTGGCGCAATCGATACTGTTGGTTTTGATGGCTCAACTACCGGAGCTGTTATCAATTTTTCTTGCACTACAATCGGATTAAATACTTTTTTTTCTTCCAAGGGAGCTTCTACCATATCCGTTACCTTCAATGTTTTTAAATCCAATTTTTTAATAATTCCAGCAGAAGAATAAGTCAACGTATTTTCATCCAATAATCCCGGATTAGATTCATTTCCTGCCGTATTGATACCTTTTCCCAAATTTTTAGGCTTACTCCATTTCCCATTAATATATTCTGCCGTGTATAAATCAGTTCCACCAACAGCTCCAGGAAAAGCCGCCACAAAAAAAATTTTCTTTGTATCTCCATTATCCAACAAAGCCGGTTGCCCTACTCTGTAAGTACCCAGTAAATCTTTATTTAAGGTATAGGCTACCCAATGTTTATCTTTCCAAGTGGCGTGCAGTACATCAAACATCAAGGTTTCCTCAATAGATTTCATAGCCTCCGGAACTTTATATGCTGGTACGTCGTCATTATATAATTCAAAAGTTATCTCTTGTAAATAAGCATAATCATTGTGCAACAAAAAAGCTGCTTCAGAACGGTTATGTACAGACAATAGAGTAACGACGGCAAAAATTAATTTCTTCATATTTATATACTTAAAACAAAGGTGAACTTTTTATACTCCCTTTAATACGCAAAGTTTTCCACAGCATTGCAATGAAATGATGGATAGAATCTAATAACCTGAATTCGGATTAATAATTATGTCAAAAAAATAGTTGAATTCTATTAAAAACTTTCTCGGACAAGCTAATTCTTTTTCTTTTTTCTTGATAAAAAAGAAAGAAAAATCAAGTCAAAACGATCGTCCCGCACTGCATATCCAACCTTGCTACGCGTTTTGACAGCCCACGCTTCTTTAGATTTTATACAACATTTTACCAAAAACTACAAACTAAAAGAAGCAATGGGAAAACCGCAGATGGTTTAGCTTTATGATTTTGCAGTGATAGAAGGAAAATCAATGAAGGGTGGCTTTCAGCATCTGCGTTGATTTTATC
>ERZ724520.1418-NODE-1418-length-12122-cov-5.501699_pt1 | contig 12122 bp, 9 predicted proteins | sample MGYA00376053_ERZ724520 | MGnify/ENA primary metagenome ERZ724520 (study PRJEB28724, sample SAMN07190886) | activated sludge metagenome | isolation source: activated sludge of sewage treatment plant in Hong Hong | place: USA: Christiansburg, Virginia | collected... | reverse complement strand
TGAATATTTTAATTTCCGGCGTTGGGGGAGGTGTGGCACAATTTGCATTTTTGTATGCTGTTGCTATTGGCGCAAATGTATATGTAACTTCCAGTAAAGCCGATGTATTAGAAAAATGTATTTCTATAGGAGCAAAAGGTGGAGCAAATTATAAAGAAAAAGATGCTATAAAAAATTTAGGAAAATCTATTGGAGGATTTGATGTGATTGTGGACAGTGCCTGCGGAGATGGAATGAATGAACTAATTTCAACACTTCATCCATGTGGTAAATTCGTGTTTTACGGAGCAACCATAGGTTTGCCTAAAGATTTAAATATGCGTCAAATATTTTGGAATCATTTGCAGATTTTAGGATCTACGATGGGCAGCGATGAAGACTTTATTAATATGATTCAATTTTGCGAACAACATCAAATACAACCAATATTAGATCAAACATTTTCTATAGAGGATGGAGTTGCCGCATTTGACCGTATGAAAGAAGGCAATCAATTTGGGAAAATAATAGTGCAAGTACAATAGCATTTTATTGTAGAAAAATTAGCCCAACAGCTACCAAATACTCAAAATTGCTACTCGTAAATGGTTCTAAATCATAAAAATAACAGCAAGGAAATCAATCTCTGAACGTTAAAGTATATTAAATTTTGCCTTTTTCAATAAGAATTGAGGAGTATTCATAGAATTTGTCTATACATTTGTACTCATTTTAGAAATTTTGTTAATATATTTGTAATAAGCAAAACAAAGAATTATATATGGAAAATTTTGAATTCAATACCGAACGGATTGAAAAAGCAGCAGAGCTTTTAAAGGCAGTGGCGCATCATTTGAGATTAAAAATCATCAAGATGATACACGAAAAAAAAGAAGTGAATGTAAATATAATTTACAACACACTAAAAATTGAACAATCAATTACCTCTCAACATTTAAAAGTTTTAAGAGGTGTGGACGTTGTTCATACTAGAAGAGATGGTAAAAAAATATACTACTCATTGAATTATGAACGTTTAGATGCAATGAATCGCGGTATAGCACTTTTTGGCGATGGAGCAACTTCCAAAAAAGTAGCTAAAAAGAAAAAATAAATCAATTTCTTTTTTCTAAAACAAAACTATTATTTGTCGTACTTTAGACAAATAATAGTTTTTTTATTTTATGGAAAATAAAATCAAAGAATTTAATAATTATCGTTCAAAAATGAATGAAGTTATTTTAGAACAAAAAAATCTAACCCTAAATAGATTTTTTAATTTAGATATGCATGCCTACTCTGATGGAGCAATTGATGCAAAGACAAAAGAAATGTTAGGGTTGGTGGCCTCCATGGTTCTTCGCTGTGATGATTGTATTAAATATCATTTAGGCAAATCTTTTGAAGCAGGATTAACTACCGAACAAATTTATGAAGTGTTTGCCATTGCAAACTTAATAGGCGGAAGCATTTGCATTCCACATACCCGCAGAGCCGCTGAGTACTGGCTGGCATTACAAGAAAATAATACTAAATAAAACAGTTTGTAAATTATACGAACGAATACCGAACCACATGAAAAAATTATATCTTTTCGATTCTTTTGCACTTATTTTCAGAGCCTATTTTGCTATGCAAAAAAATCCTCTAATCAATTCTAAAGGCTTTAATGTATCAGCCATTTCAGGTTTTTTAAATACTTTATTAGAAATAAAATCCAAATACCAACCCACTCATTTTGCCGTTGTTTTTGATGCAGCTGCACAAACAGACAGACAAGCAGAACATGAATTTTATAAAGCTAATCGCCAAGAAACACCTGATGATATCGTAGCTTCGATTCCATATATTAAAGAAATTGTGAAAGCAATGAATATGCCGGTAGTGGAAATTGCAGGATATGAGGCAGATGATTTAATTGGCACGTTGGCCGTGAAAGCAGCCAAAGACGGATTCGAATGTTATATTGTTTCTCCCGATAAAGATTTAGGACAAGTAGCAGGAGAAAATATTTATATCCATAAACCACCTTTTATGGGTAAGCCTGCCGAAGTGTTAGGAGTGGCAGAACTCAATAAAAAATGGGAAATAAAAAACCCAAAAGAAATCATAGATATTTTAGGACTTTGGGGCGATGCAGTAGATAATATTCCAGGTGTGAAAGGAATTGGCGAGAAAAGTGCAAAAATGCTGGTACGGCAATTTGGTTCTATAGAAAATATTTATGAAAATATTGACCAAGTAAAAGGCGCTATGAAAGACAAACTTTTGGAACACAAAGAAATGGCTTTTATTTCCAAAAAACTGGCCACCATAATTATAGACGCACCTGTAGAATGGGATGCTTCCGAATTTATACTCAAAGAAGTAAACAAACCTAAATTAACTGAATTATTTAATGAATTAGAATTTAGAACCTTAGGTAAAAGAATTATAGGTGATGAGTACAAAATGAATAATACGGTTGCGAAAAAAACAATTACTCCAACCGCAAGCGGACAAACATCATTGTTCGGAGGGGAAGAAATAACTCAAACAGACAATGAAACAAATGATGAATCTTTCGGTAAAAATATTCACAACACCCCTCATCATTATCATTTAATTGATACCGACGAAAAAATAAATCTTCTAATAGAAAAATTAAGCAAAGCAGCGAAAATTAGTTTCGATACAGAAACTACTTCATTGGATGCTAATAACTGCGAATTAGTCGGTATGTCATTTAGCACAACGCCACATGAAGCCTATTATGTACCTGTTTCAGCTAATCAAGAAGAAGCATTAAAAATAGTACATTGCTTTAAACCTATATTAGAAAATAAAAATATTTTAAAAATTGGCCAAAATATTAAGTACGACCAATTGGTATTGAAATGGTATAACATAGAAGTGCAAGGCGTTTTATTTGATACTATGTTAGCTCATTATTTAATAGATGCAGATACTAAACATAATATGGATGCATTGTCTGAAAATTATTTAAGTTATACTCCGGTTTCTATTACAGAGTTGATTGGAAAAAAAGGACCCAAACAAGGAACCATGCGCGACGTTCCGTTGGAACAAATTAAAGAATATGCTGCTGAAGATGCTGATATAACCTTGCAATTATATGATGTGTTTAAAAAAGAAATCGATGATACACCATTGCATAAATTATTTTATGAAGTAGAAACACCCTTAGTGCCAGTACTAACCGATATGGAATTTGAAGGTGTAAAAATTGATACTCAATTTTTACAAAAATATTCTAATGAAATATCAGAGGAAATTGTTGCATTAAAAGAAGAAATATTATCTATTTGTGGAGTGCAGTTTAATATAGATTCTCCAAAACAATTAGGCGATATTTTATTTGAAAAATTAAATATTCCATATCCTGGAAAAAAAACAAAAACAGGACAATATTCCACAGATGAAGAAACCTTGCAAAAAATTGCTGCAGAAAATCCGGTGGCCGATAAATTACTGGATTACCGTGAATTGACTAAATTAAAAAGCACTTATATAGACGCATTACCCAATCTAATAAATCCAAAAACAAATAGATTACATACTACTTTTAATCAGGCAATTGCTTCTACCGGAAGGTTGAGTTCCGTAAATCCAAACTTGCAAAATATACCGGTGAAAACCGATAGAGGAAAAAAAATACGTCAGGCATTTATTCCGAGAGATGAGCACCATACAATCCTTTCTGCCGATTATTCTCAAATAGAATTGCGTATAGTTGCATCAATCAGTAATGATAAAAATATGATAGATGCTTTTAATCATCAATTAGATATTCATGCCTCTACGGCAGCAAATGTATTTGGAGTGCCACTTGCTGAAGTCACTCCCGAAATGCGCCGCAGAGCTAAAATGGTCAATTTTGGAATTATATATGGCATTTCTGCTTTTGGACTGGCACAACGATTGGGAATTGCAAGAACAGAAGCAGCCAATTTAATTGAACAATATTTTAACCAATACAATGGAGTAAAAAAATACATGGAAGATACTGTACAGTATGCCCGAACCAATGGCTATGTAGAAACACTTTTGGGAAGAAGAAAATATTTGCGTGACATAAACGCAGGCAACTGGACCGTGCGTGGCTTTGCAGAACGTATTGCCATCAATGCACCAATACAAGGAACTGCCGCCGATATGATAAAAATTGCCATGATTAATATTCACCAAAAAATGCATCATCAAAAAATGAAATCAAAAATGATATTGCAAATTCACGATGAATTATTGTTGGATGTATTTATACCAGAAAAAGAAGAATTAAAACAATTAGTGATACATGAAATGCAAAATGCCTTACCTTTGCACGTGCCGATTGAGGTATCTGCCGAATTCGGAAATAATTGGTTAGAAGCACATTAATCCTATAAGAATATGAAGAAAATCTCGTTAATAATTATCCTACTCATCTCATCCATTTCTTTTGCCAAAAAATGGGATGCCGTTTATATCAATAAATTAATAGCAAGTGGAGGTATTGACAAAGTTATAGATTATTATAAAAGTCAATATAATGGAGAAAACAGAAACCCACAAGATGCATTTAAAATAGCAGAATTATATGTAAAAAAGAAAGATTTTGCTTCAGCTGTCCAATGGTATGATAAGGAAAGTCAATTAATCAATTCTTCTAAAGTGAACTTGTTCAATTATGCTCATGCCAACCAATTAATGGGTGAATATCAAAAAGCATTGGATGGATATTTGATGTATGCTGCACTTACCGGCGATGTAAATAAAGTAATGGATTTAGCCAATCAATGTGAACGTATTTTGCGCGCAGCTGCACTCACTTTTAATTATAAATTGGAAAACTATTCATTTAATACCGTACGCGATGAAAATTATGTAGGATTATTAAGAACAAACGCCATTTATATAACCACCCCAACCGCAAATGAAAAAAATTTAAACGACCTCAATCAAGTAGTAAGACAATATGAAGGATTTGGAGAACCAATAAAAGCGTATTATAATAATATTCCAAAGTTAGTTATTACGAGTGTTTCTTATACAAAAGACGGCAATATAGTTGTGTTTTCGGCTTATGACAATAAAATTTCTTCCAAGAAAAAAGAAAAACATGAAAAATTATATATTGCCAATAACTTAGGAGGCACCTTTTTAAATGCAATCCCACTCTCTATAAATAAAGAAGGGTATATCATGAAAAACCCGTCGGTAAATGCAGAGGGAACAGAAATTTATTTTTCTTCTAATATACCCGGCGGAGCAGGTGGTTTTGATATTTGGAAAACATCTTTATTAAATGACACTTGGTCAACACCAGTGAATTTAGGAAAACTATTAAACTCCAAAGCAGATGATATTAACCCATTTATCAGCCAAAATAAATCCAATAGAAAACTCTACTTTGCCTCAGACAGAGATGGTGGATTTGGCGGTTTTGATATTTATTCAGCCATCCAATTAGGCGATACTTGGCAAGGAGTAGAGGCCATGTCTGCACCCATCAATTCAGCTGCTGATGAAATTAGTTTTATATACGATGACGAAGTGAAAACCGGTTATTTCTGCTCCAACAGAACAGACGGTAAAGGAGGTTTTGATTTATATAGATTCACCCCTTTTAGTTTAAAATTAACGGCTTATGCTAATGATACTTTTTCTGAAAAACCAATTGATTACGCACTGGTACAATTGTTTGACGGAGGGGAAAAAATAATGGAAGGCGTGACAGATGAAAACGGCGGAGCAACCTTCCAAATAAATAAAGACAAAAAATATACTTTAAAAATCTCCAAAGACGGCTTTCGCCCTGCCGTAGAAAACATAAACTCAGCAGGTAAAAGAAATGGTGATTCCGTTGTAGTATTTTCCTTATTAAAGCCCGATCCAAAATATAGCGTAGCCCAAGGTGCTACCAATAGCCTTACAATGGATAACTTTATCATCTTTACCGGAAAAATTTCAGATGCAAGCAACAAAAATGGAGCAGCAAAAATAAAAATGAGAATGGTTAATTATACCACTCAAAAAGTACGTCCATTAGATATAGATAGTGCCGGAAATTTTGAAATAAAACTCTTGCTGAATAATAATTATAAAATTATACTAGAAAAACAAGAAAAACAATTAACAGACGAACTTACCACTTTTGGAATGGAAAAAAATTCTATAAAAGTCCGTGATTATGTAATTTCAGGAAATAAATTAAATTTTGCAGAAAATAAAGTATATACCCCTTCTAATCTGCCTCCAGCTAGAAAAATATCTTTGTTAGAAACAGAAAATACTGCCGTTCCAGTAATATCACCGCCACAAGTAATCACTCAAAATAAAATAGATTCGCTGCTAAAAATCATTACAAATGATAAAAAAATAAGTGAAACTTATTTTAAAATACAACTAATAAATTCTGATAAAGAAAATATAGATTTTCCTGAAATAAAAAAATTAGGAGAAATTGAAACAATTAAGACAGATAACTATTATATATATCGAATGGGAGATTATGATACTGTTGAAAAAGCTAAAGATATATTAAAGTCAATTCGGGAAAACGGATATAAAATGGCATTTATTTTGCAGTATAAAAATGGAAAAATCACCGGTGTGGTTAATTAAACATCATTCACTTAACTTTAAACAAATAAACACAATAATATGAGACACTTTTTGAAATTAACATTAGTTGCAGCTATTGCATTTATTTCTGCCACTACATTGAAAGCACAAGACCAATTTACAACCAACGAAGTTCGACAATTTATGAGTAAAGGCGAACAAAATGGTATCGAAATTATATTAAACGGAACAAAACCTGAAGACGCAAAAGATGCTTTAGAAAAGTTTGGTAAAAAATTAAAAGCAAAAGTGGTTAGAGATAAAAAAAATCCAGAAATTTTTATCGATAATGCGCAAGTACCAACCGTAAGCGCCAACACTGTTGACATGTATGTTATTGTTACGCCAATGGATAAAGGCTCTAAAGTTACTTTCTTTACCGATTTAGGCGGCGCTTTTGTTTCGTCTGCGGCTTACGGTTCTCAATATGCAGGTTTAGAAGCACTCATCAAAAAATTTGCTAAAGATCAAGCTGTTATTGCTGTAGAAGACCAACAAAAAGCAGAAGAAAAAATCTTAAAAACATTAAATGGCGATTTAAAAGACTTAGTAAAAGACAAAGCTGATTACGTAAAAGATATTGAAAAAGCTAAAGAATTAATTCAAAAACGCGAAGCCGATATTGCTAAAAACGATGCTGACCAAGCTGCTAAGCAACAACAAATTTCTTTACAGCAACAAATCATCGAAACGATAAAAACTAAACGTTCTTCGTTAAATTATTAAACTATTTTCTTAAATTTGTACCACAGTTTGCATCAAATGCAAACTGTTTTTTTATTTCTAAAATTTATAATTTAATCCTAAATTTAAAATACCTAATGAGCCAAAACCAATTTCTGCAAAACCACCTAATTTGTTTCCAAATCTAATGCAAAAAACATTAGCTTGAAATGCAAAAAAACCATCTGTCTTGTATTTTTTAATTTGTTCATTTTTATAATCATATTTTCTCTGTTGAATCAATGAAAAACCAACATCTGCACCTACATATAACTGCACATATTTCTTATTTAAATAATGATATTCAGTTCCAAAAAGCAATCCATAAAAATGATATTTTTCAGTATAATCATTTATATATTGACCAGAATCTAAATTGTGTACATTATATTTTATATTACTATAAAAACCTTTTGCTGTAAATGCCACTTTAGGCTTTAAATAATATTTATAAGAGATAGAAGCTGGTGCTATTAATTTATATTTTTTCTCTTGATTGGATTGTAATGGTAACAAAAATAAATTAAGTGGATTTATTGTATTACCAAAAACAATTACCAATTGTTCAAAAGAAGCAAAACCATAACTTATACTAATTTCATGTGTTCTAAATGGTATAGAATCAAGTTTTGTATATTTTACTTTTGCATTTAAATGTATTATAAATCCAAAAACAAAAAACAAAGAAATTGTGCATTTTTTCATTATTTATTTAATTGAAAGACTTAATCCAATACCTATAAAATTATTGATTTCATTATGCTTCATTTTAGGAAAATAAACACAATTATTTTCGTCAAGGCAATAATAACCACCAAAATCTTTATTCAAATATTGTATTCTATATAATAATGCTAACCCAACTCCATATTTCTCTTTTATATTATAGTTCAATCCAAATGGAATTTCCAGCATAAATCCACCTAGCTTATTTTTTGATTTTATTGTAGTTAATTTGTCAATATAAAAAATATACCCAATTCTGCTTCCTACAAATAATTTAAAATTCTTTTCTAAAAATTCTTTTCTAACTTCTGCATATATTGGCACATGGAAATATTGTTCCACTATTTTTTTACCGTTCTTACCGTTTTGCAAATCGAAACCACTGCCAATTCCAAAAATAACTTTATTTTTAAAATTAACACCTTGCATATTTCTAACAAAAACACCTACTATATCTCTTTGGATAGATGCTTCTTTAAAACTTTTTACATGAAAAATTGCTCCAGATTCTACTATTGTAGCGTATCTAATTTTTATACTATCATTAGAGAATGAATCAAATGTATATTGCAAAATAATAAATAATATAATGCATTTAATTTTCAGCATAAATTAGTTTTTTTGTATTATAATTTTTTTAGTTCCTATCACATTTCCATTTTCAGAATTCACAAATCTAAGAAAATAAAATCCATTATTATTATTAGAGATATCTATTATTGTACTGCCAATTACATTTTTAATTTCTCTAATAATTTGACCAGTAGAGTTGTAAATAATAATATTTGTATTTAAATCAGAATTAGTTAAAGTAATATCAATTATACCATTTGATGGGTTAGGTATAATTTTAATTTCAGTTTCAGTATTATTTACTTTACTTTCAGTTTCAGTATTATTATTAGTAGAATTATTGGATAATCTCAATACATTACCAGAATTACAATTTAATCCAAAAACTCCAGCATAACCAAAGCCAACTATTTCATCTCTAGAATCTGTACTACTAATATTTTCTATAAATCTAGGAAAGTCATTTTGATTTGTAAAACCATTTGTTGCATCAAATCCAGGATTTATCCATCTTTGACAATTAAATTCGCTACCATTTGAAAGTGAGACTAGTACACCTTTTGCTCCAAATCCAACTAAATCAGCTTTGCCATCTCCATTTATATCTCCAATTAATCTAGGTCTAGTATTAAAATCATCCCAATAATTATCATACTCAAATTGAGTTGCTCTATCAGTTCTGCCAAAATTTCTACTCCAAGTAACTGCAGGACCAAAGCTATTTTGACCGTTTAGTGTATTATTTAATGCTACAACTGTTTTGTCATTTGCAAACCCAATTATGTCTTTGCGTCCATCACCATTAAAATCAGCTAAAAATCTTGGATAAAGATTGTTGCTTGTATAACCTTGGTTATACCCAAATCCACTTTGCCAAGTTGTTGCTGTTGGTTGAAAACTTGTACCAGTTGAAAGTGCAACTGAAGTACCTGTTTGACTAAAACCAATAATATCTGCTTTATTGTCGCCATTTATATCCATAACATATCTTGGATATAAATCATTGTTTGTCCAACCTGTACTTGGACAAAATTGTGAGGTCCAATTATTAGATGCTAATACAAAACCTGTTCCTGTATTTTTTGCAACAGCAACGGAGCTTTGCCCAAATCCAACTATATCAATATCACCATCTGCATCAACATCTACCAAAAATCTAGGATGGACTCCTTGGCTTGCCCATCCTCCTGAACTTGTTGCATTGCCAAACCCAGAATAATTATAAGAAGATGCTAAATTAAATCCACCAGTCCCATTACCTAAATACACCCTAACACCATAACTACCAAATCCAACAATATCAGGTTTGTTGTCTTTATTTATATCTATTATAAATCTTGGGAATGTGTTTTGGCTATTCCATCCTTGATTAAAACAAAAATCGTTATTGATTACGTAATATGGATTTCCAAATGTATTATTTCCTAAGTTTAAAGCAACTAATACTCCTGTTGCACCACAACCAATAATATCTTTTTTGCCATCACTATTTACATCTGCAAAAAATCTTGGAAATTTATCATATGTTTCCCAACCTTGATTTTTTCCAAAATTCCCTAACCATAATGTGGTTGAGCAATCTGTTGAATATCCACAATTTGTAGCTACTTGTGATTTTTCGTCCTGTGTACCATCTCCATAATATGAACATGCATCTTGTGTGAAATAACTGCTTTGTAGTGCTAAAGAGTATTTCGCATTAATTGTTCCAGTCGGATTACTAGTTGTAGGTATGGATATGTATTGAGTAAAATTAAAATTCTTTGTAGGGTCAGATGAATTTGAACGTGGACCAGTTCCGCCAAAGGTAATTCCTAAAGAAAATGGAGGTACTATTGCGCTAATCGCAGATGCACCTAAATAACGCACTAATTTTATATCTTTTAAAACAGGAACTTGTCCTATTAAATAATATCCTAATTCATATGTATTTATTGCTGTTTGAAAGTTGTTTACACCAATTCCTAATAGGTTAAAAATATCATTTGGCAAATCAACTAATAAAAAAGTATGTACTCCAATTATATCGTCATCTCTGCCAGCTGCGAACCTTACAACCTCTGCAAATTTTTGACCAAATTTGAAATCAAATTGTGTCATAATACTAACTAACTTATTTGTTAATTCTGTTTGATTTGTAATTTGTCCTCCTGTTTCTACAACTTCTTCTAGTGTTAACTGTAAGGCTTGCTGAATATTTCTTACTAAATCTTTCTTTAAATTTATAGCAGTTCCATCATCTTCTATTGCAACTACAACAGAACCATAAAAAGTCAATCCTTCATTTGTAATCTTATTTAAAATTCCAGGTATGTCAAAAACTGTAGGTGTCGATATGTTTTGAAATTGCATAAACTCCATAGATTTAGGCAAAGTGTATGCGATTTCATTTGTTTTAAAGCTACCATAACTTTGTGGTGAAGCATCCATTGCATAAGTGTTTGCAGTAAATTTCTCGCCAAGTTTACACCTAAATCCAATATGTATTAAATACGGTTCATCACCAGCATTTAAAACTGTTTGTGGGTCTTCTTGTTTATCAATATACAAATGGCTAATGCTAATTTCCCAATTATCAAGAATATTATTACAATTTGGAAATCCTAAACCCTGACAAATTTGTTTACATGTAGCGATTTGTGCATAATTGTTTGTAATGCTTAAAATACAAACAAAAATAAATATTATTTTTCTCATAAATATTAATTTTATACAAAAAAAGCAATCATTAGTAGTTTTTTGTTGTATTATTAGTAGAAAAATTCTACTTTTATGATATAAAATTCTACTATGCAGCGAATTGGTGAAAAAATTAAAAAAATTAGAGAATTAAGAAATTATACACAAGAGTATGTTGCACGTGAATTGGAAATGTCATTGGCTAATTATTCTAAAATAGAAAGAGATGAGATACAATTAACTATAGATAGATTGGAGAAAATAGCTGTTGTATTTCAATTAAATTCGTATTTAGATATTTTAACATTTGACGAAAAAATATTTTTTAATATCCATAATAATCATAATGGATATATTCAAAATAATTATTCTAATTCTCATGAGATAATTAACTTATTACATAACTTAGAAATACGCATTTCTGACATCGAAAATAAAATGAATAAATAGCTAGTTTCATTTCCTTAAATTATTAAACTATTTTCTTAAATTTGTACTACAGTTTGCATCTATGCAAACTGTTTTTTATTAAAACTATTTATTCATTTTTAAAATTGTTGAATAAGAAAAATAAACTATTTTCTTATTACTTACGACTTACAACTTACGACTATTATGAACACACGATTAGTTATGTGGGGCGAAATTGGCACCGACAGAAAAGCGTTGATTACGTTTAATCTCGAAGAAGAAAATGCAAAAATCCACATCTATGCTTTTCCAAGAGAAAATGTCACCAAAGAAATCCAAGATGCACTTTTTGTTGAATGGAAAAACGGAGGCGATTATACGTTTCCAGAAAATGCCATTCATTGGGAAATTGACGCCAACAGCGA
>ERZ724520.1416-NODE-1416-length-12136-cov-4.743233_pt1 | contig 12136 bp, 8 predicted proteins | sample MGYA00376053_ERZ724520 | MGnify/ENA primary metagenome ERZ724520 (study PRJEB28724, sample SAMN07190886) | activated sludge metagenome | isolation source: activated sludge of sewage treatment plant in Hong Hong | place: USA: Christiansburg, Virginia | collected... | reverse complement strand
ATTTTAATGAGCCTTGAACTCTTTGTTACTTTCTGTTTCAAGACAGAAAGTAAGTTCTAAATTAACTGAGAAAAAAGTGACTGAAAAAGAATAGCTAAATTTTAATGAGCCTTGAACTCTTTGTCCCTCAGCGCAATGCTGGCTCAATTGTGTGCTACACAATTGCCCTGAATCAAGACAAAAAGTTAAAGAAAAGTGCCGGTAGGCAAAAAAAGTTACATAAATAAGGATAAAATAATTTCATTTTATTATTTTTAAATAATAAAACCATGTGTTTCAGTGCTGCAAATAAACCTCAAAAAAAAGACTTCAAAAAACTACAAGAAGACTTTGCCGCGCAATACGAAGAATACGATAAAGACGTAAGACCAACCTTATTTTGCGTGAGCGGCTTCGATCACCCAGACATGCCCGTGATTACGGCAGAGAAACAAATCATTGATAAAAGTTGGGGACTCATCCCCCACTGGGCTAAAGACTGGGATCTCGCGAAGGATTTGCGAAACATGACTTTAAATGCGCAAAGCGAAACCATCGATAGCAAACCAAGTTTTAAAACAGCCGTTAGCGACCAACGTTTTTGCATTGTGCCACTCACTGGTTTTTTTGAATGGCACACACATCACGATAAAAAGAAATATCCTTTTTATATTTACCCAAGCGAAGACGCTTTTTTTTATGTAGCGGGTTTGTACGATACCTGGTTGCATCCTCAAACCAAGCAAGCTTATCATAGCTTTACATTGTGCACCACCGAAGCCAACGAACGCATGGCTTGGATACACAATACCAAAAAGCGCATGCCTTGTTTATTAACTTTAGAAGAAAGTAAACTCTGGTTAGATAAAGGCCTAACTTTTACCGAAAAGCAAGGCTTACTTCGCCCTGCTAGCCCGGAGCTTCACCACGACCATAGCATTAGTAAACTCATCAACGAAAATGCAGAAACCAAAAACCAGCAACAGGTTACCGAGCCCCACACCTACCCCGAACTCAGCTTTGGAACTTTGTTTGATTAGAGGTATTTGGGCGTGAAGGTTCATTATTTTTATTTGGGCGTGCCGGCGCAATACTTCGACGCCGCTCAGTAACCAAGGCGCCGTCGGGCTGTCGCTGCAAGTCCTCGCTACGCTGCGGGCTTTCCGCTTGCATCCCTCACGCGGGGGTAAATTAAAATTCGGAGTTTAGCACATCTATATCTGCATTAGAAAAACAAAAGCCTATTAGTATGGCGCGGGGACGTGAACGAACGGTGTGAACCGCCATTCTACGAGGCTTTTTGCGGGGCAAATGGAGGTTGGCGTTCGTTCTTGATTTTTTTGTAACTTTTTGTATCAAGACAAAAAGTTAATGAAAAGTGCCGGTAGGCAAAGAAAGTATTATTACGTCCTTCACGCGGGTTTTTACATAAAAACCAAGTACCCCTACTCGAAAAAACCAAGTACCCCTGCCCTAAAATCAGGTATCCTAAAATTAGGAAGCTATAAATGCACTTAGTAATTTGGTAGCATTAATATGAAACAAAAGACAAGGAAATATCATTCCCAAAGCTTATATTTGGGTAATAAGTCATTATGAAATTTAACGAAGACTCTAGAGTAAAAATACCAGCGCTTTTGCACTTAACGCGATTAGGATACACATATCTTTCTCGTAAAGAACATTTTAAGCGCAACGAAGAAAGCAATATTTTTCCAGAGCTATTCTCGGCAGCTCTATCAAAAATTAATACTGGAGTTCATCCAAACGAAATTGAAAAACTTTTAGAAGAGTTGATTCTAAAATTGAATTATGATGATTTAGGAAAAGCCTTTTATAATGAATTGACCAAATCCTCAGGCATTAAATTAATAGATTTTCAGAATTTTCAGAACAACTCATTTCATGTTACAACGGAACTCACCAGTAAAAATGGTGATGAAGAATTTAGGCCTGATATAACTGTTCTAATTAATGGGATGCCTCTAGTTTTTATTGAAGTAAAAAAGCCTAATAATAAAGAAGGCGTGATTGCAGAACGCAACCGAATAAATTCACGCTACCAAAACAGAAAGTTCAAACGCTTCGCAAACATTACGCAGTTGATGATCTTCTCCAATAACATGAATTATGAGGACGGAGTAGTAGAACCTTTAATGGGAGCATTTTACGCAACATCCTCATTAAAGGATTTGCATTTCAATTATTTTAGAGAAGAAGAAAATCTGAATCTCACCTATTTACTAGCTCCTGAAAATGATGCTATTGAAAACACTGTTTTAAAAGATAACAATGTTGAAGTTATTAAACATTCTCCTGAATTTCAACAAAACAAACATTACAATACACCAACTAATAATATTATTACTTCTCTATTAAGTAAAGATCGTTTAGCGTTTGTATTAAATTATGCAATTGCTTATGTGGAAGAAGAAACAGATGGCAAAAAAGAGTTGCAAAAACATATTATGCGATATCCACAAATTTTTGCATGTAAAGCCATTGAAAGAAAATTAGATGGCGGTGTTAAAAAGGGTATTATTTGGCATACACAGGGTTCTGGAAAAACTGCTCTTGCTTATTATAATGTAAAATTTTTGACAAACTATTATCAAAAGAAAAACATCATACCTAAATTCTATTTTATTGTTGATAGAATTGACTTGGCCATACAAGCGAGTTCTGAATTTTCAAATAGAGGTTTAAGAGTAAATAAAGTTAATTCAAAATCGGACTTCGTTAGCGACTTGCAAACGCTTGGGGCTATTCATAACGATAGTGGGCAAGCAGAAATTACAGTTATCAATATTCAAAAGTTTAGTGAAGACGCGGTTGTATTAAAAGATATTAATTACGATCTCAATATTCAACGCATTTATTTTTTGGATGAAGCACATCGCTCTTATAACCCAAAAGGCAACTACTTGGCTAATTTGATTAATTCCGATAAAAATGCCATTAAAATTGCATTAACTGGTACGCCATTATTGAAACAGGTGATTGGTGACTATGATAGTAAAGCCTTGTTTGGCGATTATATTCATAAATATTATTACAATCGTTCAATTGCTGATGGTTACACCTTGCGTTTAATACGTGAAGGGATAGATACCAATTACAAAATGAAGATGAAGGAAATCCTTTCTCAGATTGATGTACTAAAAGGCGATATTGAAAAGAAATTGGTTTATGCACATCCTAAATATGTCGAGCCATTGCTTGATTACATATTGGAAGATTTGTACCGCTTTAGAAACACGGAAGCAGACGATTCATTAGGTGGTATGGTTGTTTGTGATTCTTCCGAACAAGCTAGAGAGTTGTTTGAACAATTTGAAAGACGTTTTGGAACGCAGGAAACAGAAGTTATTAATCTTAATATGGCTGCCGAACCTGTTGTAATTTATGGACAACCTCGAAATAAATTACGCGCTGCAATTATTTTACACGATGTTAATGACAAGGATATTCGTAAAGATTTGATTGATGCCTTTAAGAAAGGCAAAATTGATATTCTATTTGTCTTTAATATGCTTTTAACAGGCTTTGACGCTAAACGTTTGAAGAAGCTATATTTGACTCGTATTATAAAAGATCATAATCTATTACAAACTCTTACCAGGGTAAACCGACCTTATAAGCATTACAAATTTGGTTATGTGGTAGATTTTGCAGACATAACATCGGCGTTCAACCGCACTAATAAATTATACTTTGATGAATTACAATCTGAATTAGGCTCTGATATAGAGGGTTACAGTATGTTGTTTAAATCATCAGAAGAAATTGAACAAGACATTCAAAAGATACGAGAAACATTATTTCAATATGACACACTGAATGCGGAGAACTTTAGCCAACAAGTTAGCGAAATACGTGATAAAAAAATACTGAACGAAATTATAAAGGCTTTACGCACAGCTAAAGAGTTAAAGAACATTATTCGACTGGAAGGCTATGATGATCTATTGCAAAAAATGGACTTCTTTAAATTAAATCAGTTGTTGAATGTGGCAGAGGCTCGGTTAGGTATGATTAATAGTGTAGATGCTATCCAAAATAATAACGATACAACCAATTTAATTAATACTGCTTTAGAGGATATTTATTTTGTATTCACTAAAATATCAGAAAGTGAATTAATACTCGCTGATGAATTAAAAAGCTGGCTTCGAAAAACACGCGAAGGCCTGCAAGATAATTTCGATCAGCAAGACCCCCGTTTTGTTTCATTAAGAGAAGAATTAGAGCGCATCTTCAAAAAGAAAAATATGGAAGAAGTAACTCAGGACGAAATGAGAGATAACATTGTCCTTCTGAAATCCATTTACGAAAGAGTTCGTGAACTCAACCGCCAGAATGATTTACTGAAATCTAAATATCAGCAAGATGAAAAATATGTGCGCATCCATAAACGACTGAAAGAACAAAGCACATTAAGTTTAAAAGAAATAGAGCTATATGAAGCTTTACAACATTTGAAAGTAAATACCGATGAACAGCTGATGAACAATAACCGTTTAGTGGAAAACGAAAGTTATTTTGAAGAGTACATCATGCAAATGCTTGTTAGAGAACTAAAGCAGGAGAAAAAAATAAATCTTGATTTTAATACAGCACAAGCCATCAACACATTAATTGTAAACGAATATTTAACGCAATATAACGGAAGAAGGGTATGACCAAACACTTACAATTTATAACACAAACCAAAGCACTAATTGATAACTTAAAAAGTGTATGTGCAAATTACGGCCTAGGTAATGACGGCAACGAATTTAAAATCATTACACAAATGTTTTTGTATAAGTTCATGAACGATAAGTTCAGTTTTGAAGCCAAGAAAAATGAGCCGAAACTGGCAAAGGCTAAGAACTTTCAGGAAGCATTGGAAAAGTTAAAAAAAGACGAGTACAAGTTTTTGTTGGCAGCTAATGGGCCCGATATTCCAAAACTATATGCTATTCATACAATTACTCATTTGTACAACAGTCAAAATCAATCTGATTTTGCGGTGTTGTTTGATGATACACTCCGAACAATAAGTATCAATAACACCGATATTTTTTCTGTAAAATCTTCAAGCGGCTCTAAGGACAAGATGTTTGATGAGTTGAGCCAATTTATTTCTGATTCATCTCAGCGCGATGCTTTTTGCCGTGCACTCATCAATAAGCTATTTGAATTTAGTTTCGAAAATATGTTTGGTGAGAAATATGATTTTTTTGCTACCATTTTTGAATACCTCATAAAAGATTACAATACAGATAGCGGAGGTAAGTATGCAGAATATTACACACCGCATGCTGTGGCACGAATTATGGCGGCCATTATGGTTCCTGAAAAAGTAAAACGAGTAACCTGCTACGACCCAAGTGCAGGATCGGGAACTTTATTGATGAATTTAGCTCATGCTATTGGCGAAAAAAATTGCAGCATATACTCCGAGGATATTTCTCAAAAATCATCTAGTATGTTACGCTTAAATTTGGTACTAAATAATTTATCGCATTCCATCCCAAATATTATTAAAACAAATACTATTGCTGAACCATATTATTTAGACAAGAAATTCGATTACATTGTTTCTAACCCACCATTTAAATTAGATTTCTCTGATTTTAGAGATCAATTAGAAAAGGATAGTTTTAAAGAACGTTTTTTTGCAGGCATACCAAACGTACCTAAAAGCAAAAAAGAAAGCATGTCTATTTATGTAATGTTTATACAGCATATTATGCATAGCTTAAGTGATAAAGGAAAGGGGGCTGTAGTATTACCTACAGGCTTTATTACAGCACAAAGTGGCATAGAACGTAAAATACGCGAACAGCTCATAGAACGAGGATGGTTGCGCGGCGTGGTGAGTATGCCAAGCAATATTTTTGCTAGTACAGGTACTAATGTGAGTGTACTTTTTATTGACCGAAAAGCAGATAATGAGCATATTGTACTGGTTGATGCTAGCAAATTGGGAGAAACCATTAAAGATGGTAAAAACCAAAAAACGGTATTAAGCGAAAAAGAAGAACAACGTATTATTGGTGCGATGAACTTAAAAAAAGCAGAAGAAGATTTTAGCGTGGTGCTAAACCAAAACGACATTCGTACTAAAAACTACAGCTTTAGTGCGGGGCAATATTTTGATGTAAAGATTAAATATACCGATATTACACCAAAGGCCTTTGCGACGAAAATAGAAGGTTTTAAAACAAACCTAGATTCATTCTTTACAGAATCTAAAAAGTTGGAAAAGAATATTCAGAATCAATTAAATGAATTGAAGTATGAGTAATGCAAAAATAAAAATTAGGAATTACTTCGACACTCAATTAGGCGGAGATTGGGGACAAGAAAAACCAACAGATGTTTTTACTGAAAAAGTACTATGTGTCCGTGGGGCAGATTTAAATTCATTAAAATTAGGAAACACTTCAAGTATACCATATAGATATATTAATGTAAATAATAAAAATACACGTAGTTTAAATTCTAGAGATATTGTTATTGAAATATCTGGTGGAAGTCCATCGCAATCTACGGGAAGAACGGCCATAATTACTAATAAAATCCTATGCGAAGTTTCTATACCAATTGTTTGTTCAAATTTTTGTAGAGCTCTTAGAGTGAGTGAAAATCACGACCCAAAATTCGTGTTTTATATGCTTCAAAATATTTATAATAGTAATATTTTTTTCAATTTTGAAGGCAAAACTACAGGAATAAAAAATCTTGACTTGAACGCATGTTTAGATAGTATACCCGTTTTAGATTTCGAAATTTACACTCAACAAAAAATCGCCTCCCTTCTTTCTTCTTTAGATTCCAAAATCGAACTCAATAATAAAATAAATACTGAGTTAGAAGCCATGGCAAAAGCCATTTACGATTACTGGTTTGTGCAGTTTGATTTCCCAAATGCAAAAGGTAAGGCTTACAAAACAAGTGGCGGTAAAATGGTTTGGAATGAGGAATTGAAGAGAGAGATACCTTATGGTTGGGGAGTTGAATTAATGCAAGATTGGTTGGATATTAATAAGAGTGGTGATTGGGGTAAAGAAGAACCAGAAGGAAATTACACAACTAAAGTATCTTGTATTCGTGGAGCTGATATTAATGGCATTAATGGCAAAGGAGAATGTGACCCACCAGTACGGTATATACTTGAAAAAAACGTAAGCAAAATATTAAATACTCATGATTTAGTAATTGAAATTTCAGGAGGTAGTCCAACACAATCAACTGGTCGTTTAACTTATATTACAGAAGGAACACAAAAAAGATTTGAAAATCCATTAATCTGCTCAAACTTTTGCAGACCCGCTTCCATTAAAAACAAAAAACTACTTTATAATTTCGTTTACTATTGGAATAGTTTATATGATGCTGGAATTTTCTTTGGTTACGAAGGCAAAACCAGCGGTATCAAAAACCTATTGCTAGATTCATTTATTAGTTCATATTATACAGTAGTTCCCGATGAAACAGTCGTTAATAAATTTTATGACATCATGGAAAACATACAAGCAAAAAAACAAACAGCCTTAGCAGAAAACCAACAACTCGCATCCCTCCGCGATTGGTTATTGCCGATGTTGATGAATGGGCAGGTAAAAGTTGGAGATGCAGAAAAGATGGTGGAGGAAAAATTGAGTATGGCTGCGGAGGAAAAAGGGGTTTATAAGAAAAGTAAAGTTAAATGATATGAATAAACAATTTAGAATTATAGCACTTAGAACCCTAAATGAATGTGTTGTTGATGAAAGAAATTTGTATAAAGTTTTAAGTTCAAATACAATTTATCCATTTTATAATTTTTATAAGTTTCCTGAAAATAATTTTGAGAACATAAAAATTGAAACAGATGAAATTTGCAATATTTATAAACTAGAAGAATGTCCGGAGATTAATATAAGTGCAATTGTAGGAGCAAACGGTTCTGGCAAAAGTTCACTTATTGAACTATTCCTTATGGCAAACTACAATTTAGCTTGCTATGTTGGTCTACTGAAGGAATGTAATTGTGACGAATCGGATGAAAATTGCAATTGTGATGATGAAGAAAATAAAATCGCACTATTGCCTAAAACAGGGTTCTGTGTTGAAATATTATTCTCAAATAGTGAAAACGCTCTAGTTCTCTTAAATTTTTTTGAAGGCCAAGTAAAAAAGCATTTATATATTTTAAAAAACGGAATTTATGTGAAAGGTGAAGGACTTAGTTTGACAAAATCTGAATTGCAAGCATTTTGTTACTCTATCATGGTAAATTACTCCCATCATTCTCTAAACTCAAAAGAAATAGGAGATTGGATTAATCCTTTATTTCATAAAAACGATGGTTATCAAGCACCTCTTGTCATTAATCCAATGCGTAATGAAGGAAATATAGACATAAACAAAGAAAATGAATTACTTCTTGATAGATTAATGTCAAATATTCTTGAACCAATAGATAAAAAAAATCTCGAAACATTAAGAAATATTGCTCCGAGTAAAATTGCAACAGAAATATCAATTAAATTCAACAAATATAAAGTAGCAAAATCTTACTACAAAAAAGAAAAAGGAGACGAAAATTTAATTCCTGAGGCCATCAAATTAAAAGCAATTGCATTCGGTTTAGAAGAGTGGCCTAAACAATTGAAAATGTTGCAAAATTCCACTAGTAAAACTAAATTGTTAGAAACATTTAATCTAGATCTACTAAATGAAAAATATATTAATGATGAATATTATATTTGGGGGACATTATATCTATTTAGCAAAGGCTACTCTATTGTAAACAAATATATAACGCATAAAGAAAAAGCCGATAAGTTTTCTGGATTCGATTACAAATTACTAAAAGAAGATAGCAGTCACGTCGCATTTAAATTTAAAAGAGTAGTCTACTTTTTAAAATATTTTGAAAAATGGAAGAACTTATTGAGCAAAGGTGAAGTACTTACGGTTGATGAAGTATCATCTTTAATTTGCGAAATACAAATTATAGAGTCAATGGATTACAAATCAAATTATTCGCCAAAAATAATTGAACTTTTACCTCCTTCTTTTTTTGAAATTGACATTCTTCTAAACAATGGTTTAAAATATAGCGATTTGAGTTCTGGAGAAAAACAAAAGATCCAATCTGTGAGTTCGATTATATATCACATTATTAATCTAAATTCAGTTAAGCCCAAAACGTTAAAAAACAATGATATTTACTTAAAATATGAGAATATCAATATAGTTTTAGATGAAATCGAACTATATTTTCATCCCAATTGGCAAAGAACCTTTATAAATGATTTATTAGAATCTATAAAAAAAATCAACAAACAGTACATTGCAAGTATAGCAGGATTAAATTTCATTTTCGTTACCCACTCCCCATTCATTTTATCTGACATACCTCATCAAAATATTTTATTATTAGACATTGATCCGAATACCAAGAAATCTAAACCTAAAGAATTAATAACTAAAACACTTGGGGCTAATATCCACGAGCTACTAGCTGATAATTTCTATATGGAATCTACAATAGGAGAATATATCAAACGAAAAATTCAAAAGATATTAAATTTTCATTTAGAAATTGAAGATGCAGATAATAAGGAATTATTCAGATTACGAAATCTATATGAAACACTTCATAAGGATGAGTTTAAATATATTATTAATAACATTGGAGAGGATATCATAAAAAGTACATTAGAGAATCATATAGAATATATTGAAGAATCACTGTTTCAGATTTAATTGATATGCATAAAATAAATTATCCACATAACATTATTGATCGAAATATAATAAAAGATAAATATTACACTTATCTAAAATATTATAATGAAGCTGAAATCAATAAGTATTTAGTGAGTGTAATACTACCTGACAATACCCCATTAAATCTAAAAAAACTTGTATTACTCGAATTTTCAGAGATAATTGATTTAATACCTTCTCTCTTAAATTGCAGCAATTTATCTGGCGTTATATCTGTAGGCAAGGGAAAAAAAACATACAAGACAACTAGACTAAATGAATTATTTAATTACAAAATAAATCAGCCAACAATTGCTCAATTTTTCATGGAATGTGAAGAACTAAATTTTAAGACATGTCATTATTGTGGAATTGAATATATTAATTCGTTTTTAGATTTGGATAATTACAAAGACGGAGTAGATTTTTTAAATAGAGCTAATTATTTTGATTTAATTAAAATATCTGGTATAAAAGAAAAAACTGCTCATAAAATTATTTCGAAAAGAAAAAGACGTGAGTTTACGAAAATCAGTCAAGCAAGTTATTCTGTTGATATTATTAACCAATTAAGTTCATTCAACTTCAAAAATGGTCATAATCATTTTACGCTAGATCACGTGCTACCTCAAAAAGATTATAAGTTTCTTTCATTGTGTCTTTTTAATTTCGTGCCTTCCTGCTATTCATGTAATTCGAAATTCAAAAAAGCCCAAAATTTCACTGTAAATAATCACATTAAAAGAATAAGCCCGTCATCTGATTTATTTAGTGTTCACAATGATTTTAAATTCAAGATTCTTTATAATGGAGATTTCAAAAAAATAACAAAAGAATCCGACTTTCTTTTATTTAAAAAAATTACAGGGAACAGAAGTCAAATAGAAAACTACCTAAACATTTTTAAAATTAATGGAAGATATAATTTTCACAAAGACAAAGTTTTACATCTTATCAAACAAAAAGTAGAATATCCAAAGTCAAGGATAATAGAACTTTCGAAACTAATCCGACTTTCACACACACAGATAAAAGAATTAGCATTTGGAAAAGAAATTTTTGTTAAAGATTCAAATGAACCACTAATAAAACTAAAAAAAGATATTGCTGAAGACTTAAAAATAATTTAATTACGAAAATGCCAATCCCAAAACATAACGAGTTAAGAGTACCTGTTTTAGAGTTTTTAAAAACTCATGGAGCATCAACATCTAAAGAAATGATTGCGCCCTTAAGTGAATTATTTAAATTAACTCCTGAGGAAGTTAACCAAATGTATGAGTCAGGTAATGGCCCAGTGTTTAAAGATCGTATTGCTTGGGCTCTCACCTATTTAGGTTTCACAGATTTGGTGCTTCGCCCAAAAAGAGGTGTTTATGATATAAGCACAAAAGGCATAGAGATGCTGAAAACCCCCAATGAAGTGGATGCTTATATTGAAAAATCTCAAGCACAAAGAGAAGCTTTAAAGAACAATAAAGAAGAGATAAGCACCTCGCCTATTCCAATTGATAAAGCAGTGCCTCAAGAAAAATTAACGCCTCAAGAAAAGCTTTATCAATCTTACGCCAACATTAAAAAATCAACAAAAGACGATATTTTAGAAACCATTTTAAGTAAAACGCCACGGGAGTTTGAAAAGCTAGTGGTTACCCTACTTCAAAAAATGGGTTATGGCGGGGAAATAAAAAACTCTGGTATTGTTACCAAAGCCACAAATGATAATGGCATTGATGGTATTATCAAGGAAGATATTTTAGGATTTGGTCGTATCTATATTCAGGCTAAACGTTTTGCTCACGAAAATTCTATTGGGAGAGAAGAGATACAAAAGTTTGTTGGAGCCTTAGCGGTTGCACAATCCAATAAAGGCGTGTTTATTACAACTTCCTATTTTACAAAGGGCGCCTTAGAATATGTAAACAATTTAAATGGCTCAACTACTATTGTTTTAATTGATGGTCAACAATTAGCAGATTATATTTATGATTACGAACTTGGCATGCAAGTAGAACAAACCATCAAAATCAAAAAACTCGATAGCGATTTTTGGGATGCTATGCAGGATGATTAAGATTTTAGCCTTAAAACCGAATTTCGTAATATGTTTATAATTTCATAAATTTGTAATATGCAAACCGCTAGCTTAGGTCAATACGGGAATTTAGATTTTGTTTTTTTAGATTTAAAACAAAAATCTGCCACTCTTGATAAAGAAACTTCAAAAGATTTAAAGAAATTAGAAAAGCTAATTATTAAATCTTTTAGTTCACGTAAAAAGCTAGATACTGAATTAGATTTAATTTATCCTCAACTATTTTCCTTACGTCTTAAGGGGCTTGAATATTTAAGTGAAGAAAAACAAGATATCAAAAAAGCTTTAGATGAAGTATAGCCCGCTAGGATA
>ERZ724520.1415-NODE-1415-length-12136-cov-7.999752_pt1 | contig 12136 bp, 9 predicted proteins | sample MGYA00376053_ERZ724520 | MGnify/ENA primary metagenome ERZ724520 (study PRJEB28724, sample SAMN07190886) | activated sludge metagenome | isolation source: activated sludge of sewage treatment plant in Hong Hong | place: USA: Christiansburg, Virginia | collected... | reverse complement strand
GTGATCAGGTCTTCGGTGGACAGATCGTAGGAGCTGTGTTCCACCAGGCTGCGGCGCGCGCCCAGCTTGGATTGGCCAAATTCCTGCTTTATGGCACCCAGTTCTTCACCAATGATGACTGAAACGCGCTCGGGCTTGGCCAGGATGTCCAGCAGGTCGTCTATCTCGGCCATGACCTCTTTGTACTCGGCCACGATCTTGTCCTGCTCCAGTCCGGTCAGACGTTGCAGGCGCATTTGCAGAATTTCCTGCGCTTGCGTCTCGGACAGCCGGTACAGGCCATCGCTGCCCATGCCAAAGGCTTTTTCCAAGCCATCGGGGCGGTAGTCATCGGCGTTGATCAGGCCGCCATCGGCGCGCACGCGGGTGAGCATTTCGCGCACCAGCTTGCTGTCCCAGGGGCGGGTCATCAACTCGGCCTTGGCCACCGGCGGTGTGGGTGATTCGCGGATGATGCGGATGAAATCGTCGATGTTGGCCAGTGCCACGGCCAGGCCTTCCAGCACATGGCCGCGCTCACGCGCCTTGCGCAGGTTGAACACCGTGCGGCGTGTCACCACTTCGCGGCGGTGCTGCAGGAAGACCTCGATCAGGTCCTTCAGGTTGCACAGTTTGGGTTGGCCGTTGATCAGCGCCACCATGTTCATGCCAAACGTGTCCTGCAACTGCGTTTGCTTGTACAGGTTGTTCAGCACCACCTCGGGCACGGCGCCGCGCTTGAGTTCGATGACCAGGCGCATGCCGGACTTGTCGGATTCGTCCTGGATGTGGCTGATGTCCTCAATCTTCTTTTCGTGGACCAGCTCGGCCATGCGCTCCTGCAGCGTCTTCTTGTTGACCTGGTAGGGCAGTTCGTCGACGATGATGGCCTGGCGCTGGCCCTTGTCGATGTCTTCAAAATGGCAGCGTGCCCGCATGACCACCTTGCCGCGACCGGTACGGTAGCCGTCTTTGACGCCATTGATGCCGTAAATGATGCCGGCGGTGGGGAAGTCCGGCGCCGGAATGATTTCCATCAACTCGTCAATCGTCGCTTCCGGGTTTTTCAGCAGATGCAGACAGGCATCTACCACTTCATTCAGGTTGTGCGGCGGGATGTTGGTTGCCATGCCGACCGCGATACCGCCGGACCCGTTGACCAGCAGGTTGGGCAGCCGGGTTGGCAGTACCAGAGGTTCTTTTTCGGAGCCGTCGTAGTTGGGGCCGAAATCCACGGTTTCCTTGTCCAGATCAGCAAGGAGTTCATGTGCGATCTTGGCCAAACGGATTTCGGTGTACCGCATGGCTGCGGCGTTGTCGCCGTCGACCGATCCGAAGTTGCCCTGTCCATCCACCAGCATGTGGCGCATGGAGAAGTCCTGCGCCATGCGAACAATGGTGTCATACACCGACTGGTCGCCGTGGGGGTGGTACTTACCGATCACATCACCAACGATACGGGCGGACTTCTTGTAAGCCCGGTTCCAGTCGTTGTTGAGCTCGTGCATCGCAAACAACACGCGCCGGTGCACGGGCTTCAGACCGTCCCGCGCATCGGGGAGGGCGCGGCCGACAATCACGCTCATGGCGTAATCGAGGTAGCTGCGCCGCATTTCCTCTTCGAGGGCGATGGGCAGGGTTTCTTTGGCGAACTGGGTCATGGATGGCTCAAGGCTGTGTCGGGGACAACCCGTGATTCTACGGCCCGCCGGATGTCGCGCATTGGCAACAACTAACTGGATAGTTGGTGTGCTGGCGCACGCTGCGTAAATTGACGCAGGAATTGCCCGCCGGGCTATGGCACAATGCAACGAACGCCCCACAATATGGGGGCGTTCACCTATTATTCGCAGCGAAGCTGCAGTTTGTTACGCAAAAGGAACCTCATGAAAACATTGAATCAGGTAGCAATCGCCATCGCTGCTGCAGTGCTCGCCACAGCCGCCGGCGCGCAAGAAATCCACAACTGGAAGAGCACTTCCGGTGAAGTTTGGAAGAGCACTTCGGGTCAATGCTGGCGCGATAGCGCCTGGACGCCCGCTACCGCGGCTCCTGGTTGCGATGGCGCGATTGTTCCGCCTCCTCCTCCCGCACCCGCTCCAGCACCCATGGCAGCTCCGGCTCCTGCACCCAAGCCAGCACCCGCACCAGCACCTGCTCCAGCCGTTGCCAGCAAGGTGACCTACGCTGCTGACGCCTTCTTTGACTTTGACAAGGCTGTTCTGAAGCCAGAAGGCAAAGCCAAGCTGGACGACCTGACCAGCAAGGTCAAGGGCATCAATCTGGAAGTCATCATCGCTGTCGGTCACACTGACTCGGTCGGTACAGATGCCTACAACCAGAAGCTGTCGGTTGCACGTTCGGAAGCCGTCAAGGCCTATTTGGTGTCCAAGGGCATTGAAAAGAGCCGTGTCTACACCGAAGGCAAGGGCGAGAAGCAGCCAGTTGCTGACAACAAGACCGCCGAAGGCCGTAGCAAGAACCGCCGCGTTGAAATCGAAGTCGTGGGTACACGTTCTTCCAAGTAATCGGGCTGGTTTTTTACCGCTCCTCAAAAAACCCGCTTCGGCGGGTTTTTTGTTGTCCGCAGAAAGATGGTCGGAAGTGTTGATAATTGGGGCATGAGCAACACATTGAACGCAGATCCGGCCGAATTGGCCAAATTTTCCGAGTTGGCGCACCGCTGGTGGGACATGGACAGCGAGTTTCGTCCGCTGCACATGATCAATCCGTTGCGGCTGGACTGGATACATTCCATTTCTCCCGTGTCCGGCCAACGTGCGCTGGATGTCGGCTGCGGCGGCGGCATTCTGGCCGATTCCATGGCGCGCCGCGGTGCCGATGTGCTGGGCATCGACCTGTCGACCAAGGCCCTCAAAGTTGCGCAATTGCATGCACTGGAGGCGCAGACGCCGAATGTGGCCTACCGCGAGGTCAGCGCCGAGGCACTGGCCGCTGAAGCACCCGGGTCCTTTGACGTGGTGACTTGCATGGAAATGCTGGAACACGTGCCGGACCCCGCTTCCGTCGTGCGCGCTTGCGCGGAGTTGGTCAAACCCGGTGGCTGGGTCTTCTTTTCCACGCTGAACCGCAACGCCAAGTCCTTCCTGTTTGCCATTGTTGGTGCGGAATACGTGCTCAACATGTTGCCGCGCGGTACGCATGAGTACGCCAAAATGATACGGCCCAGTGAGTTGGCCGGCTATTGCCGCCAGGCGGGTCTGGATGTCCTGCAAACCAGCGGCATGGAGTACAACCCGTTGACCCAGCGCTACTCCATGAGCCAGGACACCAGCGTGAACTACCTGTTTGCGACCCAAAAACCGCTCCAGGACTGACCCGCATGGTGTTTTCAGATGTTGCAGCCGTCCTGTTTGATCTGGACGGTACGCTGATCGACAGTGCGCCAGACTTGGGCGCAGCGGCCAACCAGATGCGCGAGGCCCGGGGCATGACTGTGCTGCCGCTGGAGTCATACCGCCCCATGGCGGGTGCCGGTGCACGCGGCATGGTGGGCGTTGCGTTTGGTGTCGGGGCAGACGATCCGGACTTCGCAGCCCTGCGGGAAGAATTTTTCTCCAACTACGCGGCCTGTATGACGCAGCGCACCGTGGCATTCGACGGTGTTGCGCAACTGATTGCCGATTTGGAGCTAAGGTCTCTGCCTTGGGGCATTGTGACGAACAAGTCGTCCCGTTTTACCGATCCGCTGACCCAGGCGATGCCGTTGTTCGCGGGCGCCGGAGCGGTGGTGAGTGGCGACACGACGCCCCACGCCAAGCCCCATCCCGAGCCCTTGTACGAGGCGGCGCGCCGGCTGGGCGTAGACCCAACGCAATGTGTGTATGTGGGGGACGACGCGCGTGACGTGGCAGCAGGGCTGGCTGCCGGCATGAAAACCGTGGCCGCCACCTATGGTTACCTGGGCAACAAGACCGAAATAAAGGGCTGGGGCGCCCATGCGGAGATAAATTCTCCGCTGGCGCTCTTGCAATTGCTGGCAAGCGCCTAAAATAGACGACTTGGGGCTGCACTGGTTTCGACGTGGGTTCGGACGCGCAGCAGGGCATGTCGAGGTTCTGTCACCTCGTAAAACCGCAGAAAAAAACTAACTGCAAACGACGAACGTTTCGCACTCGCCGCTTAATTGCGCGTGAGCCTCACAACAGCAAGCCGATAGGCTGGGCAAGGGTGGCGCAAGCCGTCCAGGCTGTGGGGTAATTTCATTCGGCTGGGCCCGCCTTGGGTAACTTAGGGCAGGTCGAGAAAATAGGTTGCTGGCGTTTTGCATAGCGTGCCACTGCGCGATGCAAAAGGCGAGACTCAAACCAGACGGCTACACATGTAGAACTGTTCGAAGAAGGCTTGCGGACGCGGGTTCAAATCCCGCCAGCTCCACCATACACAACCTAAGTCGTTGATTCGACTTATTTTTTTTCATCAAGGCTAGGCGGTTTTCCGCTCAGGTGTGCCATTACGGTATGCAGGGGCTGGAGGAAGTCCATGCCTATTCGTGTCCCGTCGCACCTTTACCGCAACCGTCACGGCACCTTCTATTTCAGATTCACGGTGCTCGCCATTGCCGGCCCGGCTGGCCGGCGTGAAGTCCGCTTAAGCTTGGGCACCGAGCAGCGACGCACCGCGATAATTAGCTCTCTACATTTGATAGCGGATCTGCCCCGGATGTTGGCAGAACTTAGGCGCATGACGGACAACAATGAAACACCACCGCCGGACTTCTTCAAGCTCTGGCGCCTTCAGGTAATTAAAAACGCCGAGCTGAATACAAAGTTGATCATCCTGCGGGATGAACTTCAGGCAAGCGAAGATCAACTCGCCGACATGGTTCCGCGAGACAACGCCCGATCAGTGGTCAAACAGGCATATAAGGCCGGGCAACGTACAGCGCACCTCCTGGCAGCGTGAAGATTTCCGTGCGTGTTCCCGGACGAATCTTGGCCGCCTTCAGAGCACGCGCCGCCGAACGCCGCCAACCCTATCAGCGGCTGCTGAATCAGGCGCTACGAGATGCCGTGAGCGCCTGGAAGGCCCCGGCTGGAGCATAGGGCCTTACCCCACCTACGTATAAGCAAACAGGGGGCTGGAATGCCCATGGCCCGCTTAAATGGTGGCGGTTTCCGTGCCGCAGTATGGACAACCCCGGAAGCATCGAGAATTTGCGGACGGCGGTTCAAGTGTGAAATGCGGACATAATCACAGCTGAATTTAGCCCGGTGTGCCATTTTGGTGTGCCGATTTCGTAAATTGCCGCTGGTAAGCCGTTGATTTTGTTGGATGTGGCGCTAAGGGTTCGCCTCCCGCCAGCTCCACCATATTGACCGACAAAGGCCGCTAATCGCAAAAGTTAGCGGCCTTTTCTTTGCTGGTTTGAGACATTTAACGGATCTGGATTCAGACAACGCCATGGAATTCATTGCCTTCCTCATCGACTTTGTCCTGCATGTGGACAAATACCTGGAGGCGTTCGTCCAGACCTACGGCCTGTGGGTGTACGGCCTGCTGTTTTTGGTGATCTTTGTGGAAACCGGGGTGGTGGTCATGCCCTTTTTGCCTGGTGACTCCCTGCTGTTCGTGGTCGGGGCCATGTGCGGTGTCGGGCTGATGAGCTACCCGCTGTCGGTTGGGCTGCTGTTTGCGGCTGCAGTACTGGGTAACCAGTCCAACTACGCGCTGGGTCGCTACTTCGGTCCCCGCGTCTTCCAGTGGGAAGACTCGCGGCTGTTTAACCGCGCGGCATTCAATGCGGCCCACGCGTTTTACGAAAAATATGGCGGTATCACCATCGTCGCGGCACGCTTCATGCCGTTTCTGCGCACGTTTGCGCCCTTTGTGGCCGGCGTGGCGCAGATGACGCGTGCGCGGTTTGCGCTGTTCGACGTGTTGGGCGGTGCCCTGTGGGTGGGCGGCATCATCACCGTCGGCTACTTCTTTGGAAACTTCCCGTGGGTCAAGGCGCATCTGGACAAAATCATCTGGGCCATGATTCTGATTCCGGGCCTGGTGATTCTCTGGGGCGCCTGGCGCTCCCGCCGCCGCGCGGCAGCCTGAGCGAACGACCTGGCGGAATCAGCTCCTGATGCGATTGCGCGCCAGCGGCGGATTTTTCGAGAAATAGCCTTCAATTCCCCGCATCAGCGCATCGGCCAGCTGGGTCAAAAACGCTTCGCTGTTGAGCTTGGCTTCTTCCGTGGGGTTGCTGATGAAGGCCGCCTCGACCAGCACACTGGGAATATCGGGCGCCTTGAGCACGGCAAAGGCGGCTTGCTCCACGCGGGGCTTGTGCAGCTTGCCCACGCGGCCGATTTCGCCCAGCAGGGTTTTGCCCAGCTTCAGGCTGTCGTTGATCTGGGCCGTGGTGCTCATGTCCAGCAGGGCGCGCTGCACCGTTGCGTCCTTGTTCTGCACGTTGAGGCCGCCAATCAAGTCCGCCTTGTTTTCCTTGGCCGCCATCCAGCGCGCGGCACTGCTGGATGCGCCACCCTGGCTCAAGGCAAATACGCTGGCGCCCTGCGGGTCGGGCGTGAAGAAGGCGTCTGCGTGCAAGCTGACAAACAGGTCGGCCTGCACCCGGCGTGCCTTCTGCACCCGTACCTGCAGGGGTACAAAAAAATCGGCGTCGCGGGTCAGGTAGGCGCGCATGGCGTTGCCGTTCACGCTGGTGGCATTGATACGCTCGCGCAGCAGGTGGGCCAGGCGCAGCACCACGTCTTTTTCGCGGGTGCCGCCGGGGCCGACGGCGCCGGGGTCTTCGCCGCCGTGGCCCGGGTCCAGCGCGATGATGATGAGCCGGTCGGTGGCGCTGGGCGGTGGTGGCTCGGTCCTGCCCAAAGCCTTTGGATCATTCTGGCCGCTAGCCCTCGTGGAATCTGATGGTATAGCTATAGATTGTGTAGCGTTTTGCGGGGCGCTGGCCGACTTTTGCGCATGCTGGACGATCAGGTCGCCCAGCGGGTCGGCGGGCGCGTTGCTGCGCGTGCTGTCCTGCAGGCGCTGGGCAATCAGGGCTTCCAGCGGGTCGGTCTCCTCTACCGGGTACAGGTCCAGCACCAGGCGGTGCTGGTAGGCTGCCACAGGCGTCAGCGCGAACACTTGCGGGCGAATCGGCAGCTTCAGGTCAATCACCAGACGCACCACACTGGGCGCGAATTGCCCGACGCGGATGCCTGCTATGTTCGGGTCGTCGGCGCGCACCTTGGCCACCAGTTCCTTGAGCGCCGGGTTCAGTGTGATGCCCTCGATGTCCACCGCCAGGCGCGGCGGGCTGGGCACAAACAGCGGTTTGGCGGTCAGTGCGCCGTCGGACTCGATGGTCACCCGCGAATATTCGGGTGCTGGCCACACCCGCACCGTGAGGATGGTGGCTCCGCGCGCCAGCTCGGCCAGGCCCAGTGTCAGGACCAGACTACCCGTTTGCAGCAGCGTGCGGCGTTTCACGGGGCCGGTCCTTCGGCGGCCGCGGCCTGCAACAAGGCCACACCGGTGGGCGTGTGTGCGCTCAAGCTGACCAGGCGCTCACTTTCGCTGGTCGTGGTGATGGCGATGTCCAGGTCCGCGGTGGGCAGCATGGCCGCGGCTTTTTCAGGCCATTCGGCCAGCTTCAGCCCCGTGCTGGCAAAGATGTCTCGAAAGCCCGCGTCTTCCCACTCACGCGGGTCGGCAAAACGGTAGAAGTCAAAATGCCACACGTTCAGGTTCGGCAATTCGTAGGGCTCCACTACGGCATAGGTCGGGCTCTTAATGCGCCCGGTGACCCCCAGCGTCTGCAGCAGGTGGCGCACCAGCGTGGTCTTGCCCGCGCCCAGGTCGCCATGCAGGGCGATGAAAGCGTGTCCAATGGAAGGCACGGCCGCCAGCGACCGGGCAAATGCCTGGGTTGCCGTCTCATTCGGCCAACGCAGAGTTTTTACAATGGGAGCGTGACGATCAATAGCACTCAATTCGATGGTATCCAGCTGGTTTCGCACATACAGGCGTGGGCCCGAGAATTGGGATTCTCCCAAATTGGTGTGGCCAGTGTAGACCTTAGTTCCGCCGAGGCCGGTTTGACCGACTGGCTGGCGCGTGGGTTCCATGGGGATATGGCCTATATGGCCAGCCACGGCCTCAAGCGCGCACGCCCGGCCGAGCTGGTGCCCGGCACGCTGAGCGTGATCACCGCGCGCATGGACTACCTGCCGCGCGACACGCCGGATGGTTGGACGCAGGTGGAGTTGCAGCGCCTTGAGCATCCCACCGAGGGCATCGTGTCGCTGTACGCGCGGGGTCGGGATTACCACAAGGTGTTGCGCAACCGCCTGCAAAAGCTCAGCGACCGCGTGGCCACGGAGATCGGTCCGTTTGGCCACCGCGTGTTCACCGATTCGGCCCCGGTGCTGGAGGCCGAGCTGGCGGCGCGTAGCGGCCAGGGCTGGCGCGGCAAGCACACGCTGCTGCTCAACCGCGAAGCCGGCTCGATGTTCTTCCTGGGCGAGATCTATGTGGATGTGGCGCTGCCACTGAGTGAGCCGGTGCAGGGCCATTGCGGCAGCTGCACGGCGTGCATGGACGTGTGCCCCACACAGGCCATCGTCGCACCCCACCGGCTCGATGCGCGCCGCTGCATTTCCTACCTGACCATTGAACACGCTGGCCCCCTGCCGCTGGAACTGCGTCCACTGATCGGCAACCGCATCTATGGCTGCGACGACTGTCAGCTGGTCTGCCCCTGGAACAAGTTTGCCCAGCGCAGCCCACTGGCGGATTTTGATCCGCGTGAGGGCTTGAGTGGGCAGCAGCTGGCTGACCTGTTTGAATGGACCGAGGCTGAGTTTTTGCAGCGCACCGAGGGCAGCCCGATCCGGCGCATCGGCCACGAGCGTTGGCAGCGCAACATCGCCGTGGCGCTGGGCAATGCGTTGCGCGCGGGTGCCGACGTGGCCCCGTTCTTGCAAAGCCATGTCCATCACCCCAGCGCCTTGGTCCGGGACCACGTGGAATGGGCACTGGCGCAAGCTGACTGAGGCTTTGCCCTCGGCAACCACGAGGGAAAACGTGGAGGAAGGCAGCGCACCCGCTGTGCGATGATGCCGCGGCAATTCGCTCTCACGCTAACCACAGCGCGTGCTGCACTGCGATGAAACTTAAAGGCACAACTTTTATGCGATTACCCAACCTGCTGGCCACCAAAAATGGCCGACTGATGGCTTTCTTTCTCTTGTACGTCACCGAGGGCATCCCCTTGGGGTTTGCCGCCACGGCCGTTGCCACCCGGTTGCGCCGCCTGGATGTGGGCCCCGCCGAGATTGGCGCCTTTGTCGGCTCGTTCTACTTGCCGTGGGCGTTCAAGTGGGCCTTTGGTCCGGTGATCGATGTGTTCTCAAGCGACTGGCTGGGGCGCAGGCGGGGCTGGATATTGATGACCCAGGTGCTGATGGCGCTCACTCTGCTGTCCACGGTGATGCTGGACCTGCCCGCGCAACTGGGGCTTTTCACGATGATTTTGCTGGTGCACAACACCTTTGGCGCCATGCAGGACGTGGCCATCGACGCGCTGGCCTGCAGCACACTGCAGGAAGACGAAAGAGGCCTGGCCAACGGCATGATGTTTGCGGGCGCAACGATCGGGAGCCTGGTCGGTGGCAGCGGCGTGTTATTCCTGAGTGGCGTGACCGGTTTTCAGCCCACCTTCTTTTTTGTCGTGGCCTGCATTCTGTTGGTGACTGTGTTTGTCGTGTTGCCCATGAAAGAGGCGCCGGGCCCCGTGCGCGAATTGGTGGTGGGTTCCAAACTGGGGCAGGCCGGGCGTGAGATGCGCGCGTTCGCCGTTGATGCATTCCGCTCGTTTCTTGGCAGCCCGGGCGCCTTTGGCGGGCTGCTGTTTGCGCTGTTGCCGGCCGGTGCGATGTGTCTGGGGCTGGCCTTGCAGTCGAACCTCGCGGTGGAACTGGGTATGGACGATGACCAGGTCGCATTGCTGGGGTTTTGGTCGTCAGTCTTGGGTGCGGCGTTCTGCGTGGCGGGCGGCTATTGGTCGGACCGATTTGGCCGCCGCCGCACGCTTTTCATTTATCTGGCGCTGATGAGCGTGCCCGTGTTTTACCTGATGAATGAACTCTCGCGCCATGGCTGGATCATGCCCGTCAGCCAAACTGCCGAGAACCGTCCACCCGTACCCGCGGCATTGCTCACCGCGTTCTGGATTGCCACGCTGGCCTACTCCGTGTTCCAGGGGCTGATGTATGGTGCGCGCTCTGCCATCATGATGGATGTGACGAACCCGGCTGTGGCAGCCACCCAGTTCACCGCGTACATGGCGCTGATGAATCTGTCCATTTCCTATTCGGCTACGTGGCAGGGCATTGCGATTGAAGCCTGGGGCTATCCCACCGTCATGATGGTGGATGGCATCTTCGGGCTGGTCTGTCTGCTGGTCTTGCCCTGGCTGAAGCGCGCCGATACCAACGTGGCAATTGGCGGCAGTGAGCCCAGCAGTGCAGCAGGCTTTGCCGATGCGCTCGGCCCCAAGCGCGCGCGCCGCCTGGCTACCGGGCTCGGTTTGCTGTGCCTGGCCTGGGTGCCTTCGAGCCTCTGGAGCGAGGTCTTTGGTGCGGGCAAGCCCATTGTGGGAACACTGTTCACGGTCATCTTCATTGCGTCGGCACTGTTCCTGCTGGCCGGGCGCGCCGTGTTGGGCGATGCGGGTGGGCGCACAGCACAGGTCGGGGTCTGGGTCGCCCCCTTGTTGATCTTGCTGTATGCCCGCTACTACCTGAATGCCATTGCGAGCTGGTTGCCGACGGGGATCGACACGGCCAGCTTCGTGGCGGGCGCGCACAACGCCATGATGGGGGTGGCCGTGCTGGCCGGCGTGCTGTTGTTGCGCCTGGGCGCAAAGCCCTGGAAGCAGATGGAAGTGGGCATGTAAGTTGCTATAGTTTCTATAGCGTACTATTCATATCCTACGAGGGCTAGAGGCCAGTTATACTCGCAATTGTTATGAATAAACCCAAAATGGGTATAAAATAAGCGCCTTAGCGCCTTAGCGCAATAGCCCCAGCGCCAGGGGCAGGCTCACCATGCCCAACAGCGTGGACAGGGTCACCAGCCCGGCCACATACGCACCGTCGTAGCCCATGCGCGCGGCCAGCACGTAGCAGCTCGACGCAGTGGGCAGGGCCGAAAAAGCCAGCAGCACGGTGGTTTCTGGCGCACTCAGACCGAACAGCCGCGCCAACCCAAAGGCCACCACTGGCAATATCAAATGGCGGATGGACAAGAGCGACAGCGCCAGAACCTTGGCTCTTGCCAGTGCGCCAAACTGCATGCCCGCGCCAGCGGCCATCAGGCCCAGGGCGATGGACGCCGCGCCGAGGCGTGAGACCGAGGGTTCGAGCCAATGCGGAATGGCGAAGCCCAGCAGATTGGCAGCCAGGCCCGAGGCGGTGGCAATGATCAGCGGGTTGCGCACCATTTCACGCGCCAGGCTGCGCTGGGCGTGGCGGGCCATGGGCCACACGGCAGCGACGTTGAACAGGGGCACGCACACGCCAATCAGCACCGCAATCAACTGCACGCCCTGTGGCCCGGCCAGGCGCTCGGCAATGGCCAGGCCAATAAAGGAGTTGAAGCGAAAGCCCACCTGCGCGCTGCTGGCGTGGTCACGCGCGTCTATCCAGCGGCCCAGCAGCGGCACGTGCGGCAGCACATAGGCCAGCGTGATGCCGGTCAGGCCCAAGGACCAGCCCGCGCCAATCAAACGCGATGCGGCATGCATGTCGAGCGGGCTCTTGACGATAGACTGGAATAGCAGGACCGGGAACAGGAAGAAATACACCAAGGTCTCCACCTGCTCCCACACCGAGCGGTTCAGCGCGGTGTAGCGGCACACCAGATAGCCGCACAGGATCAGGGAAAAATCGGGGAAGAGCAGTTGGGCATAGTTCACCGGTCGAGAATACCAGCGAACGCGGGGCGCAAGCCTGCGGTGCTGCGGTTACTATTTGCGTTTGGTGACCGTCACAACTATCCGGAGAACAGCGACCATGCGAACCCATCCGTTCATTGCTCTGAGCCTTACCCTTGCCGCTGGCGCCGCGCTGGCGCAAGGCTACCCCAACAAGGTCATCAAACTGCAGGTGCCGTTTGCACCCGGTGGCAC
>ERZ724520.1411-NODE-1411-length-12189-cov-5.229026_pt1 | contig 12189 bp, 9 predicted proteins | sample MGYA00376053_ERZ724520 | MGnify/ENA primary metagenome ERZ724520 (study PRJEB28724, sample SAMN07190886) | activated sludge metagenome | isolation source: activated sludge of sewage treatment plant in Hong Hong | place: USA: Christiansburg, Virginia | collected... | reverse complement strand
AATGCAAATTAATTTTGGAGCTTGGCTAGATGGAACATCGCCTTTAGATAAAATCCAAATTTTTGAATTTTTATCTATACTTATTCCAGAAGCATTTTTTCCAATAAACAAACTATCAGTAATTGAATTTGTTACTGTATTTATTACATAACAATAATTTGATTTTGGATTTGTTACAAATGCCATATTGTAAATTAGCGCCATCTCCTCAGTGCCTGCCATGCAAGAAATGGAACCAACAATACTATTAGAGTTTAAATCAATTATTTGAATGGAGTTTTGATAAATATCGCTTACATAGGCTTTATTAAAGGTAATTGGCAACATGTAACGTGGCGAATTAAAACCAGAAATAGTAGCTGTTTTTTTGAAATCACTTGCATTAACAACTAAAATTTTGTTTGAGTTATTCATCACAATGTAATAATTGTTATTGAATTTTGTAATGCTTTGGCAAACATCCCCAATGGTACTTCCACTATTTTGTTGCTTATAATAATCTGTTACAATTGCGTTTGAACTTGGATTATAAAGAGAAATACTTGCATTTCCCCATCCATAATTACCTTCATTAACTATTAAAACAGAGTTTGCAGAATTAATTGAAATAGCTGTATTTATTGCATCTTGTGGTTTGTCTTTTACACAAGATGCAATAAATAATAAACAGCTAACTAATAAAATTAATAAACGCATTTATTGTTTTACTATTTTGATACGTTTTGTTGATGTAGCATTTTTTAATTCAATAAAATATAGTCCTGCATCTATATTGCTAATATCAAATGAGAAATTATTTATCCCAATTTGTGCATCTTGTTTTTCAGTGAAAACTTCTTTACCAGATATGTCATATAAATTAATAGTTAAAGGAGATGTTTCCTTAGATTCAAAATTTAAATAAACGAAATTATTAGCTGGATTAGGATACAAACTAATGTTTGAAATGGTTGTTAATTCTTCAATTCCAACGGTATTAACAGTTGTAAAATTATCCATACAAAAAAATCCAGGTGTGTTCATGCCAAATAAACCATTATCACTAGAGCGTAATTTAAATATGATGCTATCCACAATTCCAATTGAAGAACAATTTAAATATTGCCAGCTTCTAACTATGTAATCGCTTGATGATGATGAGAATCTGTAATCTGCTAAATAAAGTTGTGCACTATCTGGTTTTATAATTCCTCCTCTATAACCATAAGCAACAACTTTAAAATAATCAGGATAACCACCTTGTGGGTATACTCCACCGGAATGAGTACCTGTTGTATCTCCAAATTTTCTTGAAAAGGTATTCCCATTTTTCATAGTTTTCCAAGCGTAGGTAGAATTAGTTATAAAAAATCCAGAAACATAATTTAAACTGTTAGAAAATGTAATAACTGCCCCATCTTGAGCTGTAGCATAATTATTGCCATTGTAGGCATTGTAAGCTGCACAGCCGTATAAGTTTGTAAAGGTGCCATTAGTGGTATCTTTTATATTGGTATAAGCAATTCCTGATTTCCAAAAGCCACCATAAGCTGTATCCCAACTGTATCTGAATTTTGTAGCACCAATGGTATAATCTTTTACACTAGTGTTTTTATAATAAGAATTTGGTGTAAGTGTAAACGTTGGCTCGTCAAAGGTTACATTTACTGGCAATTGCGCATAAACTTGTAAGTTTATTGTTGTTAATATTATAAGTGCGATTTTTAAAAAGGTGTTTTTCATTGTTGTTTTTTTATAGGTTAATTATACGGATTTTATTTTATTTTTTTTGTAAAATTGAATAGATAATCCAATTTCGTAATTTCTAAGAGGCATTGGGTTATTTTGAACAACTATATAGTTTTTATTGAATAAGTTTTGAATTGCACAAAACAATGTTATTTTTAGGTTTTCTTTATTAAAACTGTTTGAAAGCCTAATATTACTTATGTAGTAGGGCGAAAGCCAACTGGTATTATCTGTAGTTGTGAATCTATAACCTGTATAATTAATAGAATAGAGGAAATTGAGATTTTTGTAATTTAGTAAAAACGCAGAATTACCAGAATAGCGCGGACTGTATATGAGTTGCCTTCCTTTTGAGTTGTCGTTTTCGCTCATATTTTTAGTGTTGGTAGACAATACATAACTCGTATTTATATCCAGTTTTAACATTAATTTATTTTTTATGTATGTAAAGGATGTTTTAGTTTCAGTTCCTCTACTATAAACTTCTAATATGTTTCTAGGTGTCCAATAGCCTTTATCACTTGGCAACCAAATTATCCAATTATTTGTTAACCTATTAAAGTAACTTCCTTCAATTGTTAGTTTTAAAGATTTGAAATCACGCGAAAATACTATGCTTCCATCCATTTCCTTACTGCTTTCGGGTAAAAGATTACGATTCCCCCCTTCTTTCCAATACAAATCGTTTAAACTAGGTTGGCGGTATGATTTACTTGCATTTATTTTTGCATGTAGTGATTTTGAAATGGTATATAAAATCCCCGTATTTCCTGTTAAAGGTATGATGGTTTGGTTGGTGAATTCTTGACGTATAAAAATCGTATAACTGAGTTTATTTTTTAATAAATTAATTGAGTAACCACCAAATAGTGCTATTTTATTAAGTTTATGAAGTGTGTCGTAGTTTTTTGTATCAGTTTTATATAGAGTGTAATTTGCACCAAATAGTATTTTACTTTGTTTAAAATTAAGACTGTTGTTTGTTTCGGCTATTAATGTATTTACTTTACTTATACTATAAATGTTTGCAACGCTATCATTAAAGCTTAGGTTATCCTTAAAAAATGCAATTTTTGTTGTCGATTCAAAGTTTTGTTTTTTCAATTCCCAATCACCACTCATTTTAAGGTTTTCATCAATTTGATTTTTTTTACTGTGAATTTGTGTAAATGAGGGGATGTTTCTATTTGAATTGTTATACCATAACCTTGCATTAAATGTGTTTTTCGAGTTAACCAAAAATGCTATTTCTTGCATTATACCTTTAATGATATACTCTGCATGGTTTACAACCTTAGTTTGTTTATCTCCCTGTAAAGTGTCAATATGTGCGTAATTGTTTTTTGATTCATTATAGTACAATGCCGTTTTAGAATAAAGTTTTTCTTTACTAAATAGTACAGAGGTATTTAGTTTTTTATTATCAAAACTTGCATAGTTTATTTGTAAATTAGTTTTTACACCTTCATTAAATTTAGCTTTATTATTTAAATGGATACTACCGCCAATAGCACCACTTCCCCAAGCAGAACTACCACCTCCGTATTCTAATTGCACCGAATTGAATAAATTGCTTTGAATTAAACTTAAATCGGTTTGACCAAGCATAGGATTTTGAATGGATAATCCATTCCATAAGATAGCTGTGTGATTGGCATTACCTCCTCTTATTGAACTGGTTGAGATATTTCCATTTCCATATGACTTAATGTACATAGTAGTTTGATTACTCAACAATTCTGCTAGGGTAGAGGTGTTGTTTAATTTTAATATAGTACTATCTATTAGTATTGTTTTTTTTGTAGTTTGAATGGCTTTTTGTTTGTTTTCAATTACAATTACTTCTTTAAGATAAAGGTGGTTTGTATCAATAATTTGACCTACTGATGTATGCCAATGAAATTGTAATACAAGTACAATAACTATGTACAAATACCTTAAATATGTATTTTCAATCTTTTTTAGCATGTTTCACAACCTCATTACGCGAAGGTTAGCGTGTTTTTGTATTGGCAGGTCTCCTGACTTGTACTTTAATTTTTACACCTTCTCGTTTATTTTCAGAAAACAAACAATGGTATTTGTAAAAACGTTTAGTACTTACAGTTGCGCGACAGTTAAGGATTTTCACCTTATTCCCTCTTAATTTTGGAATTACCCAAAAACCACTACGGTACAAATATAGTTTTATTTGCGCTAATCACATAAATTAATTTTTACTAGGGTAAATAATTGAATTGTTAATTTAATATCAATTTAATTTAAATAGAAACTTTATTATCACTACTTCAAAGCAAATTAGTTAAAGTAAATTAATGTACATGAAACATTAAGGTAATAGTTCCTCTCTACATTTGAAAAAACTTATAATGTATAGTAAAAGAGAATTAGAACTTTTAGTTATCAGTGATGTTCACCTAGGAACATATGGTTGTCATGCCAAAGAATTATTGCACTATCTTAAAACAGTAAATCCTAAAACTTTAGTGCTTAATGGAGATATAATTGATATGTGGAATTTTAGTAAGAGCTATTTTCCATCGTCTCATATGGATGTACTAAGGCATATAATGAAAATGGCTAGCCATGGCACTAACGTGTATTATATAACTGGTAATCATGATGAAATGCTTAGGAAATACACTGATTTACATTTAGGTAATTTTCAAATTGTAGACAAATTAGTCCTTAATTTAGATGGCAAAAAAGCTTGGCTTTTTCATGGTGATGTTTTTGATGCAAGTACAAAAGGCTACGCAAAATTTTTAGCTAAGCTGGGAGGAAAAGGGTATGATTTATTAATATTAATAAACAGGTTTATTAATTGGGTTTTGCAATTATTTGGAAAAGAGAAAATGAGCTTTTCTAAAAAAGTAAAAGACAGTGTGAAGAAGGCAGTTTCTTTTGTAAGTGATTTTGAAACTACTGCTGCGGAATTAGCCATTGAAAAAAACTATGATTATGTTGTGTGTGGTCATATACACATGCCGCAAATTAAAGAAGTAATAACTGAAAAGGGAAATGTAACTTATTTAAATAGTGGCGATTGGATTGAAAATTTAACTGCACTAGAATATGATAAAGGTGTTTGGGATATTTTTCATTATGATAAACATTATTTAAATCTCATTTATTTAAATGACACTACTAAACAAGAAGATGTTGTTTCTAAAATTTTAGCATCTTAATTTATGGGAAAATTAAAAATATTTTATGCTGTACAAGCAACTGGAAATGGCCATATAAGTAGAGCACAACAGCTTTATCCTTATTTAAAAAATATGGGAGAAGTTGATTTTTTTATTAGTGGTAATAATGCTAATTTAAATTTTAATATTCCTGTAAAGTACAGAAGTAAAGGTTGCAGTTTACATTATAGTAAGTGCGGTGGCTTGAATTATTTTAATGTAATTAAAAATATAAAGCCATTTATGATGTATAAAGATGCATCATCACTTCCTTTAAAAAAATATGACATTATTATTAATGATTTTGATTTTGTAACATCATTGGCTTGTAAATTAAAAGGATTACCTTCTGTTCAATTGGGGCATCAAGCAAGTTTTCAATCATCTCTTACCCCTAGGCCAGATGATAGAAGTTTAATTGGTGAACTTATTTTGAAACATTATGCTCATGCCACTAATCATATTGGATTTCATTTTCAAAAGTATGATACATTTGTTTTTCCTCCAGTAATTAAGAATGAATTTATTAATGCTAGAACTAATGATTTTAAACATGTTACGATCTATCTTCCTTCGTTTCAAAGGCATTGTTTAATAGAGACATATAAAAAACTTCCTCACATACATTTTCATTGGTTTTTAGAAGGTATTGATGTTATACATACACAAGAGAATATTACATATTATCCTATTAATCAAGAGTTGTTTAATGTTAGTTTATTAACCTGCCATGGTTTAATAACAGGCGGAGGATTTGAAACACCCGCTGAGGCTTTGTACTTAGGGAAAAAGATTATAAGTATACCAATTAAAAACCATTACGAGCAACAATGTAATGCTGCTGCATTAAAGCAAATGGGTGTTTTGGTTTTAAATGATGTTGATGATAATTTTTCAAATATTATAGATAAATGGTATGATGATAAAAACACTAACCCTCGAATTGAAGCTAATAATATTGATGAAACTTTAGAATATTTAATAGATACCTATCCTAGTAAAAACAAAATAATACCGCAATTATGTTAAAGAGCGCTAAAAACAAAACATGTAAATTAAACAGAAATAAATTAGTAAGAGAAACTATTAGTTTGAATAAGCAAATAGATAGTAAAACTCTTGTTACAAATACTATCAATGATTGGGCATATTTATATGCAGATGTAAATTTAACCAATCATTTAAATACAACTTTGCAAACTAAAAAAGGAAAAATAATTATTAAGTGGTGGGAGAATTAAAAAAGTAAAAATACTTGAATTTCGTTCCATAAAAATATTTCTCCATTTTAATCATCCCTCCGAGATATTAATCCCAAATAAAAAAAGCTCTAATCGAAAATTTCAATTAGAGCTTTTTAGAATAAAATTTACTTGTTAGTTTATTGCGGGTAAATAGCTGTAGTTTTTACCATATTCCATCATTTGGTTTTCAAAACTTGTTGGGTATTCAACTTTTACATCTACTATTTTTCCATTTTCCATTACTGGAATTAACTTAGGTTGTATAAAGCCTTGGTATGGAGCCATTTTAAGTGTTTTATAACGTTCTAATACTTCTTTGTGTATTGCTAAATCTACCTTCACACCATAGTTTTCTATTAAATCTTTCCCTGCTTTATAATCTCCTTGAGATTTAATACGTTGAATTTCTTTTAATAAATCGCCAAATAACACGCGTAATTTTAAGTAATCATTAATTACAAAATAGGTTTTTCCATTTTCAAATTTCTTTTCAATTACATTTTCGGCTTTACCTTTTTCGTATGCCCATTTTGCAACCATTTGTCGGTTACGCATATGCGCTTCTTCAATATTATCACCTAATTTTAAACGAGATAATTGTATCATTAAACCTTTAGTAATGTATTCATCATACGATGCTTTTCCATAATCTAATGATGGCATAACTCCTAAATCAACTAATTTTTTATCCATTAAATAATATAATGCAACTAAATCTGCTCTTCCTTCTTCTAATGCAGATGCATAATTTTTTAAAGTTTCATGTGGCTGTCCAATACCTGGTTCTATTTGTCCACTTGCATGGCCAATTACTTCGTGCATATCTGTATGTAGTTTATCAGCTAAGCCTGCAAAATCTAATACATTTTTCTTAATAGCTTCAGTATAATAAAATTCATTTACTACACTTCCACCTGCAGCTTTATCATATGCTTCAACTATGTTACCTAAGTTAACAGATTTTGATCCATGAGTTTCTCTAATCCATTCGTTGTTTGGTAAATTTATTCCTATTGGTGTAGATGGAGCAGAATCTCCACTTTCCATAACAGCATTAATTACTTTCGCAGAAATACCTTTTACGTTTTTCTTTTTGTGTTCAGGAAATAATGTTGAGTTATCTTCAAACCATTGAGCATTTGCACCAATTGTAGCAATACGTTTTGATGCTTCAAAATCTTTTACAGAAACAACCGATTCAAACGAACCTTTTTTTCCTAATGGATCTTCGTATACTTCAATAAAACCATTTACAACATCAATAGCACTTTGAGTATCTTTTACCCAAGCAATATTGTATTCATCAAAATCTTTTAAAGAACCAGACTTGTAAAATTGAACCAATTTTTCTAATGCTAATTTTTGCTCAGCATTTTCAGCAATAACAACCGCTTTTTCTAACCAAAAAACTATTTTTTCAATAGCTTGTGTATACATGCCACCTACTTTCCAAGTTTTTTCAACTATTACACCATTCTCTTTAACAAGCTTACTGTTTAAGCCAAGCATAACAGGTTGCTTATCTGTCTTGTCTGTCATTTTTTCATAAAAAGCGATGGCTTCTTTTTGATTTACCCCTTCATAAAAGTTTATAGCAGAATTAGTAACTAAATCTTTTGTGCCATCTAAGTTTACTTTTTTAGGAGCAATGGTTGGATTATAAATAATATCTGTAATAAAATTTGAAAACGCATCTTTCGATTCGCCATTCATTATTGGTAATAAAGAATTGTCTGTTTCTTCAATTAATTTTTCAAAATAAGACTTTGAACATTCAGGGAAAAACTTCTCACTACCATAGTGGTGGTGTATACCTCTGCTAAACCAAACTCGTTTAGCGTAAACTATAAATTGTTTGTAGTCTTCCGCTTCTTTATCTCCTTTATAGCTTTCTACAATAGCATCTAATGTTTTACGGATTGTTAAATTGTATTTATAATTTTGGTCCCATGTAATATCTCTACCACATAAAGCTGCTTCAGATAAATAATATAATAATTCTTTTTGTTGTAACGATAACTCATCAAATCCTGGAATTTCGTAACGCAAAATTCTTAAATCGGCGAATTGCTCTGCAATGTAGTTAAACTCAATTGGAGCTTTTTTGTTGAGTGTATCCATTTTTGGAGCGGTTGATTGTGAGTTAAAATCAGTTTGATTAGATGTACACGCACTCAGTATAAGTGCTGTAATAGGTAAAATAGTTAGTCGTTTCATTGGTTAAATTTGGAGCACAAGTTTAAGTTTTAATACTGTGTTTTGCAAACGTTTTTAATAATGGTTATATTTGTTAATATGCTTAAAAATTTTGCTTTATTTCTATGTTTTTTTGCCTTTTTAATGGCAAAGAGTCAAACTATTAGCAAACCATTGTTAAATGGGAATTCTTTTTATTTTAAAAGCCATATCTATGTTTATGGCTATGAGCAAAGCCCTAAAAGCCTTTCATTTAAGTGTTTTAGATTTAATTCTAAGCTTCAGGTTACAGATAGTAATGAAGTTGTACTTCCAAATACTAAATTGAACCAGCTTTTAGATGTAAATACCGACACTTTGCATAATGCTATCAATTTTTATTTTCAATTGGCTAATAAAAAAAATGTGGCAAGTTTATATAGGCTAAACGACACATTAGAGAAAATTTGCTTTATCCAAAATTTTGATGCTAACCATATTAATTCATTATCTGCTTTTGATGATGAAAAATATTATAATAATGATGATTTGTATTTAGTTAGAACTAATTCTGATTCTACAGGCACTCAATTTTATTTATCTAAATACCATGTGAAATCTATGAATGCTCCTTTTGAATATGATTTTAAATGGCAGTTTGCTTTTGAAAGAAAATTTATTCATCGTGCTTCGGTAATTTATGCTGATTCAAATTTTGTATTGGTTTATGCACATGTATTTGAAGGAGTAAAAAAGGGGCAATGGATTTTGAGAATTAATGCAAAAAACGGACAACTTATTAGAGGAACTAAACTTAATCCAAAAGACGATACACACCTTTATTTACTTAGTAATTATGTTTATGATAAAAAAAACAAAACGCTTGATGTAATTGGTAGCATTTATTTGAGCGACATAGTAGATTTTAAAAATGGAAATTCAAATTTCAAATCTGTATCAAAATCTCATCAATTATTTTTAATTTCTATTGATAGTCTTGGCGAAATAGTTTCAAGAACTGAGAAAACCTTGGCTTTACCAATTCAACCAAACAAACTTAATCCATCATCAACGTATCATTTAAAAATGAATTCGTTTCAAAAATCTGCTGATAATAATTACACTGTTTGGAGTACTATCTACGAATGTAAGGTTCCAGGAATATTATCTTATGTGAGTTCTTGGCAATTTGATATTATTTTAACCGATATTGATTATGATATCACAGTTTCAAAATTTGTAAATGCATCGAGTGTATTACCTAATTTTATTAGCTTCGATAAAGGTGATCCGTATGGTAAATTTTACTTAGATTCTCCAAAAGATTACGATAGATTTAAGTATAAAAAACTCAGTAATGAATTGCTTATTAAAACAGGATTTGATGATATGTCTAATACATTTTCGGTATTAAAGAAAACTACTATTTTAAAGAGTGCCTGTGAATTTAATCATGTAAGCATTGGTAAAAAAGGGTTAGAATCTAAAGTATTATTAAAAGCTAATAGCGAGCAGCATCCTAATTTATATTTTATAAAAAACATGAATTACATTTCTGTTTTATCAAATGTTGAGCGCACTCAAATTGATTTAAAATTAAACTATTTATAAAATTTTCATGAAAAATATATTTCTATTCTTATTGGTGTTATTTCAATTTACTGGTATTTATGCCACTGATCCTATTGTAAGAGTTGAGAATAAAGTTGCTTCATCTGGAATACATTATACTATCTTATATCAAGATAAGCTGAAAATGAGTTTTGAAACGAAGCGTCCTGATAAAAATGATGCATCTGTTTGTTTATGCATTGCAGCTGCATTTACAAAGTTAAATGATTATACCATTGATGGAGCTTGTATGAGAAATGGTATTATATACAATAACAATCCAGTTAATTATACATTGGGTGGAGCAATAAAAATTGTGGATTATAAGGCAGAGATTTTTCCAACTAAAAAGGGAAAGTTAATTAATGATAGTTTAATAAAACTGTTTGCTTCAAAAAGAGCGTCTATGTTTCAACAAATACAAATGATTGAAAATGGAAAGGCGGCATCATTTATTGATAAAAAACTTTTTCAACGTAGAGGAATTGCTATTTTTAAAAATGGTCAAACTGCAATAATTGAAAGTAAAGAAGCTATTACATTAGCAGCATTTGCAAAAGATTTAGTGGCAATGAATGTAAAAGATTTTTTGTATACAGATATGGGTTCTTGGGATGAAGGTTGGTACAGAAAGGATGTGAAAACAATTGTTACTATTGGTCAAAATTTAACAGAAACAAAATACCAAAGTAATTGGATAATTTTTAAAAAATGAGAGGCACTATAATTTTTTATTTAATTTGTTTAGTAGCAAGTACAAGCATTGCCCAAGTTGTAAGTTATACACCAACATTGGTGTGTAATTTAAATGATACGGTTAGCGAATCTTCTGGTTTATTGTATGTAAATCAAACACTTTGGACACATAACGATAGTGGTGGTAAAAATGAATTATATCAAATAGATACAATAACAGGATTTATTAAAAGAAAAGTGGTGATTAAAAATGCTTCCAATTATGATTGGGAAGATTTAGCACAGAATACCACTCATGTTTTTATTGGCGATTTTGGAAATAATTATGGAAACAGAACAAATTTGTGCGTTTATAGAATAAATAAATTAGATTTATTAAATACAAGTTTAGATAGTATTATGGCAGATACTATAAAGTTTCATTATCCCGATCAAACTGTATTTACAAGCACTTTAAATGCTAATAACTATGATTGTGAGGCTTTTTTATTTTATAATGACTCATTACATCTGTTTTCTAAAAGTTGGATTGCATTTAATACTAAACATTATGTTGTACCTGCTATACCTGGTAATTATGTGGCGCATTTAGTTGATAGTTTTAATGTGAGTGGATTAATTACTGGGGCTGATATTAATAGTGAGAATCATGTGGCATTGATAGGATATAAAAAAGTGGGGTTTAATTACAATTGTTTTGCTTGGCTTTTGTTTGATTACACTTCTAGCCATTTTTTTAATAATAATAAGCAGCGCATAGAGTTGGGTGTTGCAACGACTTTAGGGCAAACCGAAGGAATTGTTTTAAAAGATGATAATACCGGTTATTTTTCATCGGAAAAAATAAATACTGGATTAAGTATTGTGCCTCCGCAATTATATAAATTCGATTTCAGTAGCTTTTATTCTACAGTAAGTATTGAGGAGGTTTACGGTGATGATGCTTTTCAAATTTACCCTAATCCTTCATTAGATGTTTTTACAATCAAATTCCCAAAAATTAATGAACTTTCAAAAATTGAAATGTATAATATAATAGGTGAATTACAGCTTATAAAAACTATTGATAGCAATAGTAATGAAATAAGTATTGATGGTAAATTTTCAAAAGGAGTCTATTTTATAAAAGGTATTTCTCTTACAGATAAATTACTGTTTACTAAAAAGATAATAATCCAATAATAATTTTATTTATTATTTACAGCGTTAAATACTTCTTTCATAAATCCAGAAGCAAATACAAAATCTAATAATTCGGGATTTGTGGTTTTAAGAATATCTTTACCATTACCACTCCACCAAGGTTTTCCTTTATAGATATAAAGAACTTTTTCTCCAATTTCTACAACAGAATTCATATCATGTGTAATTACAATTGTTGTAATATCAAATTCATGCGTAATGCTTTGAATTAGATTATCAATAACAATAGATGTTTTAGGGTCTAAGCCGGAGTTTGGTTCATCACAAAATAAATATTTAGGACTGTTTGAAATGGCTCTTGCTAAGGCTGCACGCTTTTTCATACCACCAGATAATTCTCCTGG
>ERZ724520.1408-NODE-1408-length-12199-cov-5.957016_pt1 | contig 12199 bp, 11 predicted proteins | sample MGYA00376053_ERZ724520 | MGnify/ENA primary metagenome ERZ724520 (study PRJEB28724, sample SAMN07190886) | activated sludge metagenome | isolation source: activated sludge of sewage treatment plant in Hong Hong | place: USA: Christiansburg, Virginia | collected... | reverse complement strand
GGATGCATATAGTGATATAATTTCCCATGTTTTAAAAGTTAAAGGACGGAGCAAACAAACTGTAGATAATCTATAACACAGAAAAGCGAAGATCGGAGGAGACGAATTAGACGAAAAACTAGTCGAAGTAGTCTCCGAATAGAACTGGCAAGCCTCCACACAGCAACTCCATTAAATCGCCAATGCTGCCTACAATTAGTAACTCACACATAACACAGCGAAAAGTGGCAACGCATCAACGAATTCATTTGGGACAAGCTAAAGAAGAGCAAAAGCTGGAAAAAAATACTAAAGGTACACAAACACATACTCAGACTTTCAACCTCATCGAGTTCCTACTCAAAAACGGACCGCCCTCCATCATCTCCAACTTCAAATACGACCTCTATCAGCTCAGAACCTTCGAAAGCTACTCCAATTACGTCGAAGGAGTCGATAAGGGAGAACCTGGTATTTCTGGTGTGAAGTAGTTAGAGAAAGAGCCAAAGTAGTGGTTGGACTTTTGGGCAACGAATAACTTCTCGAAGAGGAAAGAGTTAAGGCCAAAAACATCCGAGAAAAGATGGCCAATGTTGTAGGCGGCACGACTTACGGAGGGTACTCTGGTAGCAGTAGCAGTGGTAATGGCAGTGGCAATGGATACAGTGGAAATAGCGGATACGGAGGAAATGGCAATTATGGAGGTTCGAAATACGACTAAAGCAGCAAGAAAAAAGATAGTTCCAACTCGTATAACTACGGGAACAGTTTGGGATTTTTTGGAGATTACGCGTATAACAAATCAACACTCGATAAATACAAAGATGCCAAGAACGACAAATCTGTCTCAGGCAACGACACCACCAGCAAAAAATAGGAAAAGAAACCAGAAATTGTGGTATAAACAAAAAAGCCTTTCGAAAATAAAGCTTCCAAACTGTCAAAGCCTGGAGAGAAGAAAGAAGTAGTAGTAGTTGCTGCTGAAGAGCCAAAGCAAGCTCCTATTCAGGGAAAAACACCCACCCAAACTAATAACATTTTAGAATTCGATATTTTCGGTAGCGAACCCTCACCAGTTACGCAACCCACAAAACCTACTCAGCAACCAGTCGCCCCACAACCAGTGTCCCCGCCAACTGTGCAGCCAGTTGTTCAGCAGCCAGTCCCTCAGCCTGTTGTCGCTCCTCAAGTTCAGCCTCTCTACCCTCAACCTCAAGTAAATGCATATGGGCAGCCCATCCCCCAACCGGGTTATGGACAAATCCCTGGGCAACCTTACGGACAACCATTCCCACAGCCAGGATATGGTCAACCTCAGTACCCAGGACAGTACGGAGTTAATCCTCAACTTGCTGCTTACAATCAATTTGGTCAGCCTCAACCTCAAATTCCGCAACCATACGGATATCCCCAAGGTGTCAACTATGGTCCTGGAATGCCTGCACCCGTCTACCAACCCCAACCTCAAACAAATCCTTATATTAATCCCATGTACCCAACCACTGCTCCCCTCGTTGGCAACCAAGCACAAAAAGGCAGCCTAAACCCCAGTGTCGGAATCACACTGAACCCCACAAAGAAAGAATAATAGTTCGGTAACTTCGCATCTGGGAACCCAGGTACGGCTCAAGATGTATACATAGTCTAAGTTAGGTAAAATGGCTGTCAAACACCGAGAAGGGGTTGATAGACTTCACTGATTTCGGAGCGGAGATGAAAAAATAAAACAAAGCAGCAGGCAAAAACGGTATATTTGGGTTTAGTTAGAAGCCAGCAACAATGTGCAAATCGATGCCTGGAGCTGGTGACCTTGTGATTTGTACCTCAATAACTGGCATCATCTCTTTTATCAAATACCCATCACCTACCCACTCTTACTTGATATCACTTAAAGAAGACTCACCGATGATACCTAAATGGAAGCTATAATATTATATAACCAAATATGGCCGAGGGTTTACTCCAAGAAGAAACCCAAGTCAACACCCTAGAGCAGCAGTGGCAGACCATTTTGGCCTCCAAAAATGGAACAGAACTGGCTGCCATGCTGAAAGAGTTTGTAGTCGGTGTCGTGAAGAGCGGCGACGGAGATTTGTTCGTGAGGTAATGTTGTAAAAATGCAGCTTTTTAGTCTAAAACCGGTTCTTTTAGGTGGTAAAAAGGAAAATGCAAGAACTGCACTCGGCCGAGCTGCTTCGCGGAGTGTTTTCGCTGTTCGAGTGGCTGCTGCAGGCGCTGAAGCGGGAGGAGGAACTGTCTTTCTTCCTGCTGAAAGTGAGCCAGTAGGGTTTCGTGAGCGAGGCAGTCTTCCCCGAGGAGTAGGACCGCGCCTATTTTGCTAATTTCCTGAAACTGATGGTGCGCAAACTAAACCACTAATAAAAATTCCTGAGCGTCTTCCTCAACTCCCGCGACCCCCACTTCCCTCTCATCCTGCAACTACTCAAACTCATCCCCTGCAGAGACCTCGTCATGCGCACTTCCTCCAAACTAGCCATCCTTTAAATCTGCACCAACCGCTCCCCGCTCGTACAAAAGTACATCGCCAACTTCCCCTTCGTCCTCTTCTACCCGCTGTGCATCGCCACAGTCGCACGAGGGCTAAGGGAAGCTGCGGATGGGGCTCCGGGCGATGAGATTGAGGGAGAGCTGAAATACTTATAGTAGTTTGTGGGTTAAAAGGAAAGAATTGCAGTCGATATGTACACCAACTGTTTCCTGAGCACAGTGGGCAGGTTCCTCTACTCCTAGCTGACAACTATCCGAGAGGGGGACGTCGATCGGGCAGTGAGAGTGCTGAGGGTGTTACTGTAACGCGTCTTGCCGTAGATCGGTGTGGTAAAGGTGCGAACAGCTCTGTTCAACCTATTTTCACCCACCATTCCCTCCCGCCTGCGTCGCTGCTTCTAAAAGCGTTCGCCGCAGCTGTAGGACTATTGGCTGCCCTAGTAATGCGCGGACGAGATAATTGGGCACTGCAAGTCGATACTGTTCAAATAGTAGCCATCCTCAAAATCCCTGCTGCGGATGCTCAACAGCTACATCCCCCGTTCCCGATAAAACTGGCTCTACCACGAACTGCGCAAGGTGGGCGAACTCATCGGCTTCTCCGTGACCCTGAATGCCGAGATCGACAGCTAGCACTACCTGGTCGGGTCGTTCCTGGAGGCGATGTGGAGGTCAGTGGACGACCAATGGGTTCGCAACGACCCCTCCACCACCGTACTGGTACCTCTCTCATTATGTAGAACACCCGCAACGAAGAACTCCTCTACTGGTTCATCCGCGTACTAGCACAACTGGCCCCCAGTCAGGGCGTAGAGGGCAGTCTCCACATTCAGCCTCTCCTTATCGCAGCCACACACTGCACCTCCCTCGCACTTGTCCAGAGCTTCCACGACCTAGCCATCCACCCCGGACTGCGCATCCAGGAAACCACCTGCGTTGAGGAAACCTTCCGAAGGCTGCAGCAAAAACTGGTGCACTTTGTGATGACAAAAGGGTGGAGGGAACTGCTAGTACGGGTGCATGACAGCTATCTGCCCGAAAACGACAACTCCTACTCGCCCGACATCTACAGATAAATCGAGTGCGACATCCTGCTCTACGTGGCCGTACGCACCCTCCTCGGCACCTCCAACGCCGACTGCCTTCCCTTCGATGGCAGCCACTGGGAACAGTACCCGCCACTCACCTGCGAAACCATCATACACGGACAGGAGGGACACAAATATGGAGCAGCAGTCTACCTCTCACTGGAAGGACAGTATTTGAAAGTACGCAACGAACAGGAAGAATTACTCAACAAGGAATAACTACTGCTGGAATAAGTCCAGTTTTGGGAGGAAGGAGAAAAAATTAACATCATCGGCAGCGAAAAGTGCGGCAAGTTCGAAATGGTTGTTTGGATGGAGAAACAGTTTAGAGTGTTTTTACTCAAAGAAGTCAGATCGCGCGGAGAAATGGCCGATCGCATTGGCTTAGAACTCAGACAACTACTCTTCGAATTCAAACATCCTTGAACCAAACTACTTGAAACAGTGTTAGTTTTATCATTTATTCATTCGATTACTGAAGATTGAGGTAACTCCTTGCGAAAGTTAGTATATTCCAATCAAATTGCATTGTAGGCATCCGAAACCTGCTTGGCAATTACTTATACACTGGCCAGCACTGCGTCCTTGTCCCCCTTATACACAAACCGTTTCTCCTTGCTGCCCTTCTGCTACCCAATCAGCAAGTTCACCTCCAACACTCCCGTAAATACCTCCTCCGGCCGACAGTCAATAACCGAGAGGGGAAGGTTAGTTTTGATAGCATCACACACACGACGAGCAGGCACAGTCCAACCACAACCTCCACAATAACTCACCTCGATCACCACGTTCTATTTGGAGCTGCTGCACCCCATCGATTTGTATAACGTCCTTAATAAACTTTATAATTTCGGAACAACCACTAAAACGCCACCCCTTTGTTAAAACCTCTTAAATTATCTTGGTTGAGGGCCTGCGAAATGTGGAGAAGAGAGGTGTATAATGTGATAATTTTTATTTATAAAGAAAACAGCTATAATGTTTAGGGTAATTCAGTTTTGAAGTAGAAAAAACAAAGCGACATCGGCATCAAGCTTCCCTTGCGCCCCTACTCGCCCCTCCCCTCCAGGAAATCGCCCTCTCCCCTTCAAACCAACAACTTTCGCAATCTATCCCCCATGAAGAATCATACAGTCAGAGCCTCCCGCACACCCCGAAAGCACCTGACTTAAGACCTCGACCGCAACAGGGCTCCCCAGAATTTGTAGAATTTTATGGAGACTCGACTCGAGAGCCATGCTTCGAAAATCGAACGCATGGAACAAAACCATCGCTTTCCCATCACTAAGGCAGGATATCGTCTTGACACCACCAACGAACTCAGCAACGGTTCCAATTTCAACGGGCTCTCCAAGGACCAGACAACCATGAAGGAGAGCAAACGACTCTTCACTAAATGCATTGCAGAAATGAACTCAGAAAAGAGGAAGGTGGGTGCCGATCGATCGAATAACACTGTGGTTGAATCCAGTAAACAAGTATAAAGCAAAGCCAACCAAGAAGGTCAATGCACTTCCTTCAAAGCCCTCAAAATACAAATGATCGAAAGTGTGCTACCTTCGGGCAAACCGCCCACAATCGAAAGGAAGAGAAGCTAATACGAAGTTATCTATAATAAAGTGGAATGCGAGGTGAAAGAATTCCGGGTTGAAGAACCAGTTAAATAAGCTCAACCGATATAGCTGTTTAATCATTCATTCAGTAATGCTGGAGTGTCTCGCGTGGGGTATGAGTAAGAGAAGGGAAATATTTTCGCAGGAAAAGTTTTGGAGTCAGTTTACGTATAGTAAAGTTCAGACTTTGGTGATTTTGATCGGATAATGCAGCGAATCTAAATAAAAGGAGGAAGAAAAAAGCGAGACGAAGTTGAGCAGAGCGTGAAGGTATCAGTGGAGAGTCTCGGAGGAGGCGGACTCACAATGGACGCCTTCTTTTGATTGATCCGATAGAGTTAAAATAGATATAGACTAGCTAATTTAATTTAATCATTAAGTCGCTTCGATTATAGAAGGAAGGCATGCGGCACCACCTACGCCAAAACAGCAACGAACTTACCTTAGACTTCGGCCCCTTTACCCAGACCAGAGAAGCACCCAAAGGCAGCCTCTTCCAGCGCGTGCGTTCATAAATGCTGAAGCGACGAGAACGCACAGCCCTCAGGAGAAAACCTCTTTAGTACTAAAAATTGTAGAGTTCGTTGCAAGAGAAGCTCAAGAAAAAGACGTTTAACAGGGATGAGCAACGGGACCAGCTTGTGATGCTTGAAAAATGCAAGACATACTTTCAAATGAGGAGAAACAAAGAACACCACATTCTCACTCCCAAAGCCACCCGTCCCGAACAACAAGTCCGTCCGCATACCTCGAGCGGGAGCGTGCACGTAGCAGGGTTTCTGAACCAGCTGCGGGGGGTAATGGAGGAATGCGTGCCGTAAAAGGAGATAAAGGAAGATATGAACCTCTTCAGTTTTTACTGTCGGATGATGGACCGCCGACTGCAAGGCATCCGTAACACTATATAAAAAAAGGAAAGGATGGCTTGAATATTTATATTCTTTGTATATATCAAACATGCAGGCAGTGCTAGAACGCTACCAAGAAATGGTGGAGAAACTAGCGGACAAAAAGGATGAAGGACACTCGTACCTCGATCGAGTCAACCAAAATAACAATGTTTTCGAATAAATTAAAAGGGAATAAGAGGAGATTGCATAACTGAAGAAACAAATGTTGGACAGGGCCAGTGGTATGCAGCTTATAACCAAGTAATGACTAGACTGAACACACCGTAAGGTAATTTTATACTGGATCATCCACACTTTCAAACAACAAAAGTAGTAGAGATATACGAAAAGAATGAGAATGATTAACCAGCAAATTAGTTTTGGAGGGAGTATCTTAAACCAAACCACGAAATAACCATTACGGTATAGATACAATAAATCGAACCTTTCCTCAAAGACTGGGGCAACTTGTAGAACTAACTAACCTTTGACACCTTACAATTTCATTTGCACCATGTCGATCAAGTAAACTCGTCGAAAACAATGCATTACTCTCCAAATTTAAACCTTTACCACATCAGTCATGTAATAGACGGACAAGTTATTAAAAACGACAGGAAATTATCCCTCACAGTAAAGCATGTAATCAGAAGCTATAGCCTTAATCTTTACTAACATTATTTCTCAAATTCCCCAATTACAGTAGTAGCATAGAGCAATTACGGTAGAGTCATCGGATCGGCGGAAATTAAACTTGAATAGATAGGCTAAGACACCAGCAAACCAATAAAAGATCAATTCATTTGCTTAATTTTCAGAAACAATCGGATTTAACACTAATTACTCATAAAATAAACTGGATCCTTTTACGCAAAAACTACTGTCTCTGTCTCAATAACACCAATCGCTCCTGAAACAGTTTAACTCAACAACAAAATGCAGCGATTATAATAAGAAAAAGCTAATTCACCTAAAAAATCACTGAGCCCAAACCGTATCATTTCCAAAAGCCCCAATCAGAGATCAACCAGTCCGAAAGTAAAAAGGAGTCTACTCAAAACAATAACGAATCCTTCCCTTAGTTTTGTGCAATTGAGCATTTACTAAAAATGGGAGTACAAGCATAAATTATAAAATGTAAACATGTCAACCTCAAAAGAACTCATCTACAGAAACACCTAAAACGTAAAGTCGAAGAAGATCGAACTCATTAAACAAAAAGATTAATATTATCTTAAATTTTACATTTTAATGGAGACCCCTGCTAAGCCTTGCACTATTCGATTTGTTTTCGGCTCAGTTGAATACGAACTTAAAATACTAAAAAATACACTCTTCAGAAATTTGAAGCATTAGGAATACTCAGTTCTGGTGAAGAACGACAATAAACCACTATAAAACACAATAATTAGTTTTGGAAATGGGATCTATATTTATGCTCGATAGAACATTAAAGTCAACTGGTACTTTCTGATTAACTTAGCAATGCAGCCAAACTATAAATATAGTGTTTCATGCTCAACAGTTTGTTTATCAAATCTTCTCTTCCCAACTGCTAAGTCTTCTGCAACCCTCCCTTTGTGCTAAACTAAGTCGTCCGGAAATAAAACGGTCTCATGATTTCATATTACTACGACAGATAAATCAAAAACCAGGAATAAACCAAAATAGTGTTTTTCCTAATGAGCTCACAATCGAACGTCAAATAGATACATGTAGCAACGCATTTATTCAGCTATTCGACTGCATAATTAACTAACTCCAAATCAACTCAGAAACTCTCTATCGCGAACTGGCAGTCAAATAACAGTTTGCCCGATTGCCCCTGAAGACGATCACAAACTAAAACTATGTTTACCAGATTCGGGCAGTGTCTGAGTTTATTCGAGTGGTAAATGGAACTAACTTCTGCTTCCAAAAGAACACCAACGAGTTCCTAATCCTCCAAATCATCAATCTGCCCTACGAACTGCTGACCAAACTGATCTTCCTCGACAACAAAGGCCGCTCATTCTGCATGAACCTGCTGCTGTACGTCCCGACCAACTGATAAATATCCTTTCCTATGTTATAAGTTGGACTATAACTTATTTTTAGGTTACTAGATGAAGGAACACAACGAGCTCGTGCGATTCAAGAACTCGTTCCTATCTGACCCGCTGCAGCGTGAGTAACTGGCCCCGATCATAACCGAGGACATGTCTGCTGTGGTGAAGTAGAAGATGGGGGCCGTGGTCTAGCTGTCCCACCGCCACACAGTCTAGTTCGAGTACAACCCTCTCTTGGCCTACCGCGCCATCACGCTCTGCCTGCTCACCTCCAACACCCAACTCCTCGACCTGCCAGCAGAACTCAACCGCCTCTTCAAATACTCACTCGACACCGCCACCCTCGACACCACCCAACTCTGCCACGACATCCTGCTGCTGAAAGAGGTGAACTAAGTGTTAGGCGAGTAGCTGATCTGCCTGTACAAGGTGCGGCTGCTGCGGATGATGCGCAACTGCTACTCCAAAACGGGAAACAGCAAATAACGCAAAAAGTGCGGACACACCCTCCAGGAGTACTGCAAACAGGCCCTGCAAAGGGACAAAGTCAAACGCAACCCATAAATCTACTCGGAAGTGCTCGACCTGCTCATCTAGCAGGTAAAACTGCGCGTGCACAAACTATCAGCACGCAAGGACTACATCCACGCAGTTTAGCTGATGGTGGGCTTCGTGGGCGTGCTGGAGAAGAGCGAACACATCGTCAGCAGCAAGTACCAACTTGAGCTCATGCAGGCCTACTGGGCACTCGCCACCCTGCACCATCTACTGCACTACCTCGCCTACACCCGCAAATACGCAAGCATCGCACTCAACATCGCACAACGCACGCAGCAAACAGAAGCAGCACAGTCGATCGGCTTAATGCTCGAACAGTTACTCTGAGCTGATTTTTCAATGTTTTTGCATTTCTATTGCCCAGTTATAAACCAACCATCAGCAAAATTAGTATCACTGCCTCTGCGCCAACTGCTACATCTCCTTACGCAGGATAGTTATCTGACGATGCGCCTATAATAGCCTCTTCGCAGCCACGTCTACACGCACCTGCAACTTAGGAATCTTTTCAATCTTTTGGTTCAGAATCGTAAACTTATGCGCAGGAATAGAAGCAGCCTCGTTCAGGTTCTAGGCCTCGTTCTTGCAGCGGCTGAACTGCACCTGCAACTGCTTCTGTGTCTATACCAAAGATTCGGAGTTGAGCTGAAGGTGCTAGAGAAACACTTATAAAGCGTTTTGTATCGACGCCTACATAACAAACAATTATCATCCACAATAATCCTCAACAAAATCCTCAGACTCGCCTCCCCTCAAACAATTCATATCTTTACAAATTATAATTTAAATCTTTTTAAATAATAATGAGCCACCTCCTGGTACCCCCTGCCCTACCCAGCAACCCACCATCCTCCTCCTCCGCGACGGCACCGACTCCATGGAAGGCATTGGACAAATCATCTCCAACATCAACGCCATCGAAGCAGTAGTTGACATCGTCAAATCCACTCTCGGTACCTCCCATCTCACCCAGGCCCCAGAGGAATGGACAAAATGATCACCACCAACAAAGACACCACCATCTCCAACGACGGCGCCACCATCCTCCGCCTCCTCGACATCGAACACGCAGCCGCCAAAATCCTTGTCGACATCGCCAAGAGTCAAGACAACTAAGTCGGAGACGGGTATTTCCACCATAATGCAGCACCACCACCGTCACTATCCTCGCAGGGGAATTCCTCAAGAACGCCAAAGGCTTCATCGAGGACGGCATGAACCCGCAAATCATTATCCGAGGCTACAAACGCGCTCTCGAGTTCTGCCTGAAAGCCCTCGACAGCCTCGTCATCGCCATTGGCGACAACCCCACCGAAAAGCGATCACTCCTCATCCGCTGCGCTGAGACCGCCCTCAACTCAAAACTGCTATCCAGCTACAAGAACTTCTTCGCAGAAATCGTTGTCTCAGCTGTCTAAAAGCTCGACACCAACCTGCTCGACAAGGAACTGATCGGCATCAAGGAAGTGACCGGCGGATCCATCGTGGACTCCTTCCTCGTGAGCGGCGTGGCCTTCAAAAAGACCTTCTCCTACGCCGGCTTCGAACAACAACCCAAAAAGTTCACCAACCCCAAAATCATCATCCTCAAAATAGAACTAGAACTCAAATCCGAAAAGGAAAACGCATAAATCCGCATCTCCAACGTCGACGACTTCCAGAGCATCGTCGACGCCGAGTGGCAGATCATCTACGAAAAACTGCAAAAGATCCACGACGTCGGAGCCAACATCGTCCTCTCCAAACTGCCCATCGGCGACCTAGCCACCCAGTGGTTCGCTGACAGAGGCATCTTCTGCGCTGGTCGCGTCACCAACGAAGACATCACCCGCGTCGCCAAATCCACCGGCGCCGTCCTACAGACCACAGTCAACAACGTCCAGCCCGACGTGCTCGGTACCTGCGGCCGCTTCGAGGAACGACAAATCGGAGCTGAACGTTACAACCTCTTCGAATAGTGCCCCAGCGTAACTTTAACCTCATTCAGACTAAGTCAGCCACCATCATCCTGAGAGGAGGAGCCCAGCAGTTCATCAAGGAAGCAGAACGCTCCCTCAACGACGCCATCATGATCGTGCGTCGGTGCTTCAGGACCAACAAGGTAGTGGCCGGAGGAGGAGCCACCGAAATGGAACTGTCCAAGCGACTGAAAGAAAGCGCAGTGGAAGTGTCAGGAAAGGAACAGCTAGTGATGAACATGTTCGCCAAAGCTCTAGAAGTCATCCCCCGCACCATTGCCGACAACGCCGGCCTAGATTCACTCGACCTGATCAACAAACTCAGGAACAGACACCGTAAGGATTAATTGATTTAGACAAGGGAGGAGAAGAGAACATCTACAAGGGCATCGACATCAACAACGGCATCGGAGACAACAAGGAGACCTTCGTCTGGGAACCACTCCTCGTCAAGGTCAACGCACTCAAAGCAGCCACTGAAGCTGCTTGCACCATCCTCTCCATCGACGAAACTGTCAGAAACCCCAAGTCGGAACAAGAAGAACAACAAAGACGCATCAAGAAGTCTTTGCCTACTGCTGGCCGCAGGAGATGATCGTGTGATTAATTGTATTTTAAGTAGTAATAGTTAAAAAAAGAGACAATCTAGATTATCATCGATTGTAAATCTTACTTCATTAGCATGTAAGACAAAATTTAAGGAGCAATCAAGCTTTGGAATGCCTAAAGAGGATTTGGTTTTGTATAAATTGGAGACTATCCAGAAGTCTAAGATTTTTTCTGCCACATTTCATCTTGCATTAACAACTATACACCAGAAATGGGAGATTGTGTTCTATTCAAGTTAACCAAAGATAGTAAGAAGGGCAATTTAGTTGCTTCTCAAGTCTAACCAACTGGATAATCTTTCAAATCCTAATACTTTTCCTATTAGTACAGAAACAAAATTAGGAGGGATTTAAGAGCGGCCAAGAGGGAAGAGGAATATGATTACAAATAACGTTGGAAAGAAAACTATATGCAATCTGAAAAGTTTAATCGAGATTATTGCTACGAAAGAAAAGAAGGCTACCAGTGCCGAAACTGCAGAAGAGAACTCAATTAGTCAACATTTTAGTGTAATTGCCAGTCCTACGATTAATGATTTGCTCATCCTTTTGTTATCTGCATGGCAAATTTTTGTAAGTCTTTATCTTATTATTAATTACTTTAAATAACAATAAAACCAAGGGCCAAAGGCCTTCGCGTCCATAAAGATATTCTCCTAAATACTTCAGAAAACCTCAGGGACTGACAAAATAGCCTTAGAGAGTATTCCTGAAAGAAAAAGATTAATTTATTTATCAACTATCATTTATTTTTTGCTATATTTTAAAAGCCACTACCTTTAAATTGTCAAATATTTATCAAGGATGTGAAGTGGATGATGTTAGCCGTACATGAAAATGAGCTTTATCAATAGAATTTTAAATTCCTTCTTGATAAATACCTTTGGAAAGTGTTATAATTGTTCTATACACAGATGAGAAAAATATCTTCAGTCATATGCCAGATCGA
>ERZ724520.1405-NODE-1405-length-12214-cov-6.515256_pt1 | contig 12214 bp, 9 predicted proteins | sample MGYA00376053_ERZ724520 | MGnify/ENA primary metagenome ERZ724520 (study PRJEB28724, sample SAMN07190886) | activated sludge metagenome | isolation source: activated sludge of sewage treatment plant in Hong Hong | place: USA: Christiansburg, Virginia | collected... | reverse complement strand
AACGTCGTCTGCCCGGGCCCCACCGACACCGCGTTGTTCGCCTCGATGGGCGGCGACAACCCCAAGCTGCGCGAGGGCCTCACCCGGGCAATCCCGTTGCGCCGCTTGGCCGCTCCCGAAGACATCGCCAACGCCGTCGCCTTCTTCGCCTCGGACGACGCCGCCTACATCACCGGCCAGACCCTCAGCGTTTCCGGCGGCCTGACGATGAGCTGAGCACGCGGCATACTGACAGAACGACCACGCCCACCACCCGCACGAGCAAGCCCAGCCACCGGAACAGGAAGCCCGATCATGGCCGACCGCGCCCCCCAGACCCCCCTCGGATTGTTCGGCACCGACGCTCTCATCGACGCCGAGGACCGGGCCATCCGCGACACCGTCCGGGCCGTGCTCACGGCAAAGGTGCGCCCGCACATCGGCGAGTGGTTCGAGTCGGGCACCATCCCGGCGCGCGAGCTGGCCGTCGAGCTCGGCGCGTTGGGCCTGTTGGGGATGCACTTGGAGGGCTACGGCTGCGCGGGGACGAGCGCCACGGCATACGGGCTCGCGTGCCTGGAGTTGGAAGCGGTCGACTCGGGCGTGCGCTCCCTCGTGTCGGTGCAGGGATCGCTGGCGATGTTCGCGCTCTATCGCTTCGGCAGCGAGGAGCAGAAGCAGGAGTGGTTGCCCCGGATGGCTACCGGCGAGGCGATCGGTTGCTTCGGGCTCACCGAGCCCGACTTCGGCTCCAACCCGGCGGGCATGCGCACGTATGCCGCCCGCGACGGCTCCGGCGACGACGCGGACTGGGTGCTCACGGGCACCAAGATGTGGATCACCAACGGGTCGGTGGCCGACGTCGCCGTGGTCTGGGCGCAGACCGACGAGGGGATTCGCGGGTTCATCGTGCCGACCGCCTCGCCGGGCTTCTCGGCTCCCGCGATCAAGGGCAAGTTGTCGTTGCGCGCGTCGGTCACCTCGGAGTTGGTCCTCGACCAGGTGCGGCTGCCTGCGTCGGCGATGCTGCCGCTGGCCAAGGGTCTCTCCGGCCCGCTGTCGTGCCTCACCGAGGCCCGGTTCGGGATCATCTTTGGCGCCCTCGGCGCGGCCCGCGACTGCCTCGAGACGACACTCGAGTATGTCGCCACCCGGGACATCTTCGACAAGCCGCTGGCGGGCTATCAGATCACCCAGACCAAGCTCGCCGACATGACGCTCGAGTTGGGCAAGGGAATGCTCCTCGCCCTGCACCTCGGCAAGCTCAAGGACGCCGGCACGCTGCGCCCCGAGCAGGTCAGCCTCGGCAAGCTCAACAACGTGCGGGAGTCGATCGCGATCGCCCGTGAATGCCGAACCCTGTTGGGCGCCAACGGAATCACGCTTGACTACCCCGTGCTGCGGCACGCCAACAACCTCGAGTCGGTGCTCACCTACGAAGGCACGAGCGAGGTCCACCAGCTCGTCATCGGGCAGGCGCTGACCGGCCAGGCCGCCTTCCGCTGACCGGCCTGGCCCCGGGCAACTCGACACTCGCCGACTTGTCCCACGCCCGACACCGATCCAGCCCCCGGCAACTCGACACTCGCCGACTTGCCCGACGCCCGACACGGATCCAGCCCCCGGCAACTCGACACTCGCCGACTTGTCCGGGATGGGGCCACCGCGCAGGGAGGACCCAGGCCCCCAGCGGCTCAGTCCTGCACGAGGATCACGTGCAAGGTCCGCGGCCCGTGGACCCCTTCGACCCGCTCCAACTCGATGTCGCTGGTCGCGCTCGGCCCCGAGATCCAGGTGAGCGGACGCGGCATACCGGCTGACGCGCCTTGATCCACCGTGGACCGCAGCCGCGCCACCGCCTCGGGCACGTCGTGCACGACCTGCGACGCACGCACAACGCACACGTGCAGGTCGGGCACGAGTGAGAGCGCCCGGCGCCCCTGGTCGGGACCATGGTCGAGGACGATCGTGCCCGTCGTCGCCACGCCGACGGTCGCGGCAGTCACGACCGCCGCCACCCCGTCGAGGGCCGCGTTGTCGAGGTGGTCATCGGAGACGATGCGTATGCCGTCCGGCAGCCCCGCGGTCCAGGCCGGGTCGAGCCCGGACGGAACAACCACCGAGGTGGCCGCCTTGAGGGCCTTGGCAATGGCCGAGCCCACCTTGCCTGGCGCGATCGGGACGACGGTGGCCCGGTAGTCGACGACGTTCTCGATGAACAACTCCACCGTCTGCGCCCGCCCTGGCGACGGCTGCTCGATGCGAGGAGCGTCGCCGCGGGCACCCAACGGCGCCGAGATGTCGGTGACTGCGGCCGCGACTCGACCGAAGATGGCCGCCCGCGCCGCGTCGTTGCGGATCTGTTCGGCGGTGCGCAACTGTTCGGCGGTGCGAGCCGCACTGTCGGCGGCCGGAAGGCTGGTCGTCGTCATCGCTGGTCCTCCGTCGTGGAATCCGTGTTTCGCGCCTTCCACCAGTCCCGGAAGGAGCTGGTGGGTGGGGACGGCACGTCCCGTGCGCTGGTCCAGGGTGCGAACGGGCCGGGCATGGTGTGGATCGTGCGGCCCTTGAGCAGCCGCCCGCCCAATGTCGCTGCCTTCTGGGCCTTTTCGAGTCGGCGATAGTCGCCCATCATCCAGGCCATCGCCTTCATCGCCTTGGCCTCCGCAGACTTTCGACCCGACTCGTCGACGACCTGCGCCCGCAGGTGGACCAACAGCGACGGGATGTCGATCCGCACCGGGCAGGCCTCGAAGCAGGCACCGCACAACGTCGACGCGAACGGCAACGACTTGTCGACATCGCTCGCCGTGCCACGCAGTTGCGGGTTGAGGACGGCGCCGATTGGCCCGGGATAGACCGAGCCGTACGCGTGCCCGCCGGCCCGCTCATAGACGGGGCACACGTTGAGGCAGGCCGAGCAGCGGATGCAGCGCAACGCCTGCCGGCCCAAGGGGTCGGCGAGCACGTGCGAGCGTCCGTTGTCGATGAGGACGACGTGGACCTCCTGCGGCCCGTCGCCGGGATGCACCCCGGTCCACATCGAGGTGTAGGGGTTCATCCGCTCCCCGGTCGAGGACCGCGGGAGCAACTGCATGAAGGTCCCGAGGTCCTGCCAGGTCGGCAGCACCTTCTCGATCCCGACCACTGAGATGAGCGTCTCGGGAAGGGTGAGGCACATTCGGCCGTTGCCCTCCGACTCGACGACGACGAGGGTGCCCGTGTCGGCGATCGCGAAGTTGGCCCCCGACACGGCAACCTTCGCCCGGAGGAACTTCTCCCGCAGGTGCAGGCGCGCTGCTTCGGCGAGCCGGCGCGGCTCGTCGGTGAGGTCGTCCGGAGCCGGTCGCCCGACCAAGTGCATTTCGCGGCGGAAGATCTCGCGGATCTCCGAGCGGTTGCGGTGAATCGCCGGGACGAGGATGTGCGACGGCCGGTCGTGACCGAGTTGGACGATTAGCTCGGCGAGGTCGGTCTCCCAGGCGTGGATCCCGGCGGCTTCGAGGGCCTCGTTGAGCTCGATCTCCTGGGTCGCCATCGACTTGACCTTGACGACCTCGTCGACCCCCTTGGCCGCAGCGATGTCGACGACGATCTGGCAGGCCTCCGCCGCGTCGCGGGCCCAGTGCACCTGCGCCCCGTTGCGCACGAGGTTGGCTTCCAACTGCTCGAGGTATGCCGCGAGATGGGTCATCGTCTCGTCCTTGGCCGCCGCGCCGGCCAGGCGCAGGTCCTCCCACTGCGGCAACTCGGCGACGACCCCGGCCCGCTTGGCCCGGATCACCCCCGTCGCGTGGGCGAGGTTGCGCCGCTGCTGGGTGTTGGCCAGCGCCTCCTTGGCCGCCTTGGGGAACTTCGGCATCCCGATGAAGGTCGCCGTCGTCGCTTGCAGCGGCCCAGAGGTCGGTGCCGAGGTCGGCCCGCTCGGGTAGGTGGTCGTCATGCCGGGTCCTCCTCGGTCGAGGCGAGCACTTCGGCCAGGTGCATGACCCGCACCCCGGCCCGCTGGCGAGCCAGCACGCTGCCCATGTTCATCAGGCACATGTTGTCGCCGGCGACGAGCACCTCGGCACCGGTCTCCCGGACGTGCCGCGCCTTGTCGCTGGCCATCGCGATCGACACGTCGGCGTTCTTCAGCGAGAACGTCCCGCCAAAGCCACAGCACTCCTCCTTGTGCGGCAGGTCGACGAGGGTCAGCCCACGCACCGCCTGCAGCAGCCGTTGCGGCCGGTCACCCACCCCGGCGACCCGGATCGAGTGGCACGTGGGATGGAAGGTCACCCGATGTGGGAAGTAGGCCCCGACATCGGTGACCCCGAGGACATCGATGAGGAACTCCGACAGGTCATAGACCTTGGGCGTCAGCGCATCGACCGCGCGGGTGAGGGCGACATCGCCCGCCGCAGCGGCCAGGTCGTGGTGCTGGTGGCGGATCGCGCCGACGCACGACCCGGTCGGGGCGACGATGGCGTCGTATGCCGCAAACGTGTCGACGAAGCCGCGCACGAGCGGGAGCGCTTCGGCGGCATACCCCGTGTTGGTGAAGATCTGACCGCAGCAGGTCTGCCGCTGTGGGAACTCCACCCGGCACCCCAGCCGCTCAAGGAGCTTGACCACGGCGATCGGGGTGCCTGGCCACATCGTGTCGTTGTAACACGCGGCGAAGAGGGCGACCTTGAGACCCTTGGCGACCGTCGGAGTGACGGCCGGGGTGACGGTGGGGGTGATTGATGACGCGGTCATTTGACGAACTCCGGGAGCATCCAGGCCAGCACGGTTGATTGCAGGCCGACGAGAAGACACATGACGATGATCAGCCCGACACTCCACAGGATGACTTTGCGGAAGATGTCGGACTCGCGGCCGACCAGGCCGACCGCGGTTGCTGCGATGGTGAGGTTCTGTGGGCTGATCATCTTGCCCACGACACCGCCTGAGGTATTGGCGGCGACAAGCAGGGTCGGGTCGAGGCCGGCACCCTTGGCGGCCGTCTGTTGGAGGGTGGCGAACAGCGCGTTGGCGCTCGTGTCCGAGCCCGTGACCGCGGTGCCGATCCACCCGAGGACTGGCGAGAAGAAGGCGAAAGCGGTCCCGGTCCCGGCGATCCACGTGCCGACGGTGATCGTCTGACCGGACAGGTTCATCACGTAGGCGAGGGCGAGGACCGAGGACACAGTGAGGAACGCAAACCGCATCTTGTATGCCGTCTCCTTGAGTTCCTTGCCCCAGGCCGCCATGGTCACGCCATAAACGACGGCGGTGATGAGCGAACAGATCAGCAGGCTCGTGCCGGGGCCCGAGAGCCAAGGCAGCGTGTAGACCGTCGAGGTGTTCTTGGCTCCGGTGGCCGTGAGGACGTTGCCGTCCAGGCCTGGCCAGGGGATCTTGAGGTCGGTGCTGGCCAGCCAGGCCTTGACCGGAGCGACGAGCTTGGCGATCGAGAAGACGGCGATGACGATGAGGTAGGGGAAGAGCGCCATGACGATCCGGCCCTTGGTCAGGCCGCGAGCGCGGGTCTCCAACTCCTGAGCGGACACGGCATACGCAGCGGTCGCACTCTTGGCGCCGCTGGGACCGCCGCCCTTCCCGGCCGCGGTGGCGACCGAACCGGCAGCGGCGAGCACGAGGTCGCGCTCCCGCTCCACGGCCAGGGTCGCGTGGGCGGCCTCCTTGCCGACCGGCTGCCAGAACCGCAAGAACACGACGGCGACCGCGAGGCCGACGAGCGAGGCGATGATGTCGGTGAGTTCGACTGAGATGTAGGTGGCGCTGATCCACTGAGCCACGGCGAAGGCGACGCCGACGACCACGGCGACCGGCCAGGTCTGGCGCACTCCCCGCCTCCCGTCGACCATGAGGACGAGCAGCAGCGGGACGAACGCGGCGATGAACGGGGTCTGGTGTCCGACATAGGCGCCGATCTCGGTGTAGGGGATCTTGGTCAGGGCGCCCGCGGTGATGATCGGGGTGCCGATGGCGCCGAAGGCCACGGGTGCGGTGTTGGCGAGCAGGACGACGGCCGCGGCGCGCAGTGGACTGAAGCCCAGGGCCATGAGCATGACGCCGGTGATGGCGACCGGGGCGCCGAAGCCAGCGAGGGCCTCAAGGAGGCCGCCGAAGCAGAAGGCGATGATGATCGCTTGGATCCGTGGGTCGTCGGAGATGAGGTGGAAGGTGGCCCGGAGGTCCTCGAACCGGCCGCTGACCACGGTGATCTGGTAGAGGACGATCGCGGTGAAGACGATCCACATGATGGGGAAGAGGCCGAAGACGGCGCCTTCGGTGGCCGAGAGCACGGCGAGGCCCGGCGGCATCCGATAGACGAGAACGGCCACGAGGATGGCGACGGCCACGGCGGTGAGCCCGGCCACGTGCGCCTTCCACCGCAGCCACCCCAGGGTGACGAAGACGGTCAGCAACGGAATGAGGGCGATGAGGGCGGAGCCGACGAGGCTTCCCCCCAGCGGTGCGAGGTCGGGTTGATAGGCATCCGTGGTGATGGCGAGGGCGGGGATCATGCGGGCGATCTCCTCTGACTGGGTTCGATCGGGACGACACCGGCTCGGTCGACCAAGTGGTCTGACCATTCTCGAGTCACGCTGGAGGGTGGTCTGACCAATTAGGGTTGTCCCTAGGGTAAGGTCTGACCATTAGGACGTCAAGGGCCCAGTCGCGGGACGGGTGCTCGCAGGCAGGAGGCACGGGTATGACCAAGTCCGACGGACCTCGGGTCACCGACCCGGCGCACCGCGACGGGATGCGGGCGTTCGAGGTGGTCCTCGCCTGGGTCGAGAGCCGGATCCTCGCCGGTGAGTTGTGTGTCGGTGACCAACTTCCCCCGGAGCGTGAGTTGGCCAAGCAACTTGAGGTGAGCCGGGCCGCGGTCCGTGAGGCCGTGCGGACCTTGCAGGCCCAAGGCGTCGTCCGCTCCGCGGTAGGTGCCGGCGGCACCGGAGGGACCACCGTCACCGCGGTCCCTGCCCACGCCCTCACCCGGCTGTTGCGGTTGCACGTGGCGCTGGCGAACTTCGCCGTCGACGACGTCATCGAGGCTCGGATCGCTATGGAGCGGTTGAGTATTCGCTTGGCCTGCCGCAACGCCCGGGCCTCCGACCTGGCCGAGATGCGCCGAGCCATCGCCGTCATGGACGATCCGGAGATCGACAAGTCGCGCTTCAACGACGCCGACACGGCCCTGCACCTGGCGATCGCCGAGGCCGCCGGCAACCGGTTGGCCGCCGACTTCACGGGGGCCATTCGGGAGTCCATCCGAGGCCCCTTGCTCGACGCGATTCGCGACGTCGCCGGCTGGGAGGACCTCATCGAGACCCTGCGCGCCGACCACCGGCGCCTGTATGCCGCGATCGAACGCGGCGACGCCGATGCCGCTGAGTCGCTGGTCGAGGACCACATCCGCTCGGCCTGGCGACAGTTGCGCCCCGGCGTCCCGGCGCCCATGGTCGCGAGTGAGGTGCGAGCGCGACGGTAGACTCTCCCGGATGACCTGGACGGTGCCCTGCGATCGGATCGCACCAGGGCGAAGGAGTGCCTCGTGACTGTGACGGTACTGCACCTCACCGACCGCGAGCATGACGACTTCGTCCGCGACCACCGCCACGGCCACCTCATGCAGACCGTGGCGTGGGGCAAGGTCAAGGAACCCACGGGCTGGACCTGGCAGCGGGTGGCGGTGGGACGGCATACCCCTGAGGGACCCGAGGTCACGGGAGCGGCGCTGCTGCTCTTCCGGCGCACCCCGGTCCTGCCGTTGGCCCTGTGCTACTGCCCGCGCGGCTTCGTGGTGGACTGGGCCGACACCGAGAGCGTCAACGCGCTCCTGCACGAGGTGACCCGGGTGGCCAAGGCCAACTCGGCGGTGACCCTGCGGATCGACCCGGCGGTTCCGATCGACAACGACTTCGTTGCGCCGGCGCTGCGCTCGCGCGGCTTCACGCGCACCGACCCGGGCGACGACGCGGCGAAGGCCCTCGCCCAGCCCGCCATGCGGATGGTGACCGGGATCGGCGACCTCGACGGGTTGCTCAAGGAGCTCCCCCAGGGCACCCGCTGGAGCATCCGCAAGGCAGAGAAGTCTGGCCTGGTCTATGAGTCGGCCGGACGCGAGGGCATCGACGCCTTCCACGACCTGCTGCGCACGACCGGCGAGCGCGACGATTTCGGGGTCCGCAGCAAGGGCTACTTCACCGGGCTCTACGACCTGCTGTCCCCCACCGACAACATCACCATCTCGCTGGTGCGCCTCGACCCCGCTCTGGCGCGGGCGGCCGCGCAGAAGTTGGCGGCCGAGTCGACCAGCCAGCTGGGCAAGCTGCGCAGCAAACCCCATTCGGAGAAGCAGGACCGCCAGATCGAGACGCTCGAGCAGAGCGTCGCCAACTGCGCGGCGCTCGTGGCCGAGATGGACGCGATCGAGGCCGTCACCCCGCGCGGGCCCTACCTCGCGGGGTCGGTCTTCGCCACGTGTGGCTCGCGCGGCAGTTACCTGTATGCCGCGTCGTCCAACGACTACCGCAACCTGCGGCCCAACTACCTCATGGTGTGGGAGTTGATGAAGCGCGCGAGCGCCGCGGGCGTCGCGACCTTCGACTTCGGTGGCATCGACGCGTCCGAGGGTCTGGAAGAGTTCAAACGGCAATGGAACCCGCAGCGGTTGGAGTACGCCGGGGAGTTCACCCTGCGGCTGCGACCGCTGGCAGGTCGGCTCGTGGAGGCGTTGGTCCGTGTTTACAAGAATCGCTGAACCCGGCGGCGGGTCCGCTCCCGAGTTCGTCCCCGTCATCCTTGGTGGCCACGTCGGCGCCTATTCGCTGGCTCGGGCCTTCCACGAGGGTTATGGGGTGCGGTCGCTCGTCGTCACCGGCGGCGACACCTGGGTCACGGACCACTCCACCATCATGGAGAAGGTCCACTGCCCCGACCTGCTCGACGAGGACACCCTTGTGCGCACCCTCACGGGGGCGCCGTTCACGGACATCACCGTTCCGATGTTGCTGCTCGCGACCTCGGACACCCTCGTGGAGAAGGTCGTCGCCGTCGCTGATCGGGTGGGCCCCGGGTTCCGGGTGCCCTACGTCGGCGTCGAGGTGTTGGAGCGGGCCACCCGCAAGCACACGTTCGACGAGGTGGCCCAGAAGGCCGGGGTCAGCACGCCGGCGACCGCCATCATCGACCTGGGGGGCGATGACTGGCACGAGGTTCAGGCACCCGGCCCGTTCCCGCTAATCCTTAAGGCGACCGCGCCGACGGCGTGGCATGGGGTGAGTTTCGAGGGCCAGGCCAAGGTGCACGAGGTGGCCTCCGAGGCCGAGTTGCAGGAGTTGGTGGCGCGCATCCACGCGGCCGGGTACCGCGACAAGCTGGTCCTGCAGGACCGGATCCCCGGCGACGACACGGGCATGCGGATCCTCACGTGCTACTGCGACCGCGACTCCAACGTGCGGTTCGCGTCCTGGGGGCAGACCCTCATCGAGGAGCACTCCCCCGGCCAGTTGGGCGTCCCTGCAGCCATTCTCACCGGCGTCAACAGCGAGGTGGTCGCCCAGGCGACGCGGTTGTTGGCGGAGTTGCGGTGGGTCGGCTATGCGAACTTCGACCTCAAGTACGACCCGCGCGACGGCTCGGTGAAGTTCTTCGAGCTCAACCCCCGGTTGGGCCGGTCGAACTACTACGTCACGGGGACCGGCCACAACGCGGTGTCCTACTACGTCGACGAGTACATCCGCGACACCCTCGGCCCCGTCGGCCCCGTCCTCGAGTCCACCGCTGAGACCATCTATTCGGTCGTCCCGGTCCGCACCATCAAGTGGGCGCTGCAGGGTCACCCCGAGTTGTGGGAGAAGGTCCACGAGGTCATCCAGGCCGGGGGCCTGCGCAACCCGCTGCACTACCGGGCCGAGAAGGACCCGCGGCGATGGGTCAAGGTCGCCCTCGGCGGCCTCAGCTACGACCGCAAGTTCCACCGTTACTACGACCCGCTCGGAGAGATCGGAAGCGGCACGTGAGCGCTGAGGGCTGGTCCAGCCCCATCGTCGGGGTGATGGGTGGCCTTGGCCCCGCAGCGACGGTCTCGTTCCTCGACCTGCTCGTCCGGCTGACGAAGGCCGACCGCGATCAGGACCACATCGACGCCATCGTCCTGCAGCACGCCACGACACCCGACCGCACGGCGGCCCTGCTCGACCCAACCGCCCCGGACCCGACGCCAGCGTTGGTCGCCGACGCCCAGCGGTTGGAGCGGATGGGCGCCGACTTCTTGGTCCTGCCGTGCAACTCGGCGAACATCTTCACCGAGCCGGTGGAACGCGCCATCGGCATCGAGTTGCTGTCCATCGTGCAGGAGACCGCCAGGGTCGCCCTGGCCCTGGCTGACGGGCCCATCGCCGTCTTCGCCACCGAGGGGACGATCCACGCCGGCACCTACCACGAGGCCATCACGCGTGGCGGGGGGATCGCGTGGACTCCCCCACGCCCGCTGCAGGCCACGATCTCCGCGATCATCTATGACCAGGTCAAGGCCGGTCGGCCGGTCGACCTAGGCGCGCTGCATGCCAGCATCGACGTCGCCCGAGAGGCCGGTTGCTCGCACGTCATCTTCGGCTGCACCGAACTGTCCGTGGTCTATGACCGCGAGGGCCTGTCTGAGCGCGTGGACGTCGTCGACTCGCTGCGGACCCTCGCCGAGGCGACGATCCTCAAGGCCGGGCGAGCCCTCGTCGAGCGCGGCACCGCACCCGCCTGATCGGCTCAGTCACCGCGCAGAACGGGCTCCGAGCCGGCCGGTGATTCGGGAGGTCAAACGGGTGAGGACCTCGGTGACCTCGCCGATGCGCAGCAGGCGCGAGGCCACCACGAAGGCCAGGACGAAGAGGACGCCGCCGACCATCAGGGCGATGGCCTGCAGGAGCCATCGACTCGTGGGCGCCGCGATGTAGGACGCCGCCGCCCACGCTGCGAGGCCCGCGACACCCGACGCAACCGTCAGCCGCAGCCAGAGGAACCAGACCCCCCGCAGGGCGAGCCCGTCGAGTTGTCGCCGGGCCACCAGCAGGAACAGCCCCGCACCGACGATGTTCGAGATGGTGCCACCGGCGGCCACGACGGCGACGACATACTCGGGAGGCGTGGCCACCATGGCGACCACTGCGGTGATGAGGTTGCCGAGGGTCATCACCCCGACCTGCCAGAAGTTGAGCCAGCCGTCACCGCGCGCGAAGCAGTAGCGCTGTTTGAGGGCAGTGATGCCGAACGGCAGGATGCCGATGGACATGAGGGCCAGCACCAGGGCCACGTTGCCGGGCTCGTCCACGCCGAGCGCAGGGACGACTCGCAGCCCAGGGAAAAGGGCGGACACCATCGGGCGCCCCAGGGCGATGAGCACGGTGGCCGCCGGGATGACGAGCACCGCGGGAGCGGTCAGCCCCGTGACCACCCACCGTCGCAGGCCCGCGAGGTCGCCCTCCTGGAAGGCCCGCGACATGGCGGGGAACAGCGCCGTGACGATCGAGACCGTGATGAGTGAGTGCGGCAGGGTGTAGAGGCTGTAGGCGTACTGCTGGATGCCGTTGCCGGCCACGTTCGGGGCTTGGCTGGCACCGACGGTCATCGCCCGAGTCGTCACCAGCCCCCCGAGTTGCGACACCGTGAGCGCCGCGATCGTCCACCCCGCCATCCGGGACAGGTCCCCGAAACCGTAACCGCGCCAACCGAATCGTGGCCGGTAGCGGAACCCGCTGCGCATCAGCGGAACGATCAGGCAGAGCCCTTGCACGACGATGCCCAGGGTGGTCGTCCCGGCCAGCACCCACACCATGGTGGGCGTCCACGTGGTCAGGGTCGGTTGTTGTCCCCATTCCCGGATGAAATAGGCGAGCCCGGCGATCTGGATGACGTTGGCCCAGGCCGGCGCCCACGCATACGCCGAGAACCGCCCGTAGGCGTTGAGGACCTGCCCGAGCACCGAATAGAGCCCGTAGAAGAACACCTGGGGCATGCAGATATAGGCGAGCGCCGTCGTCAGCGATAAGAAGTCCGGGCTTTTGTTGGCACTGAGCAGGTCGATGATCCAGGGCGCCGCCGGCAGGCAGATGGCCGTGACCCCGGCCAGGACGAGGAACGCCAACGTGAGCAACCGGTCGGTGAAGTCCTGCGACCCGTCCTGCCTGGCCATCGCCTTGGTGATCTGCGGGACGATGAGCGCCGAGAGCAGACCGCCGTT
>ERZ724520.1403-NODE-1403-length-12233-cov-7.106586_pt1 | contig 12233 bp, 9 predicted proteins | sample MGYA00376053_ERZ724520 | MGnify/ENA primary metagenome ERZ724520 (study PRJEB28724, sample SAMN07190886) | activated sludge metagenome | isolation source: activated sludge of sewage treatment plant in Hong Hong | place: USA: Christiansburg, Virginia | collected... | reverse complement strand
ACCAAGATCCTGCACCGCAGCTATTTTCAGAACGATTTCATCTTTGTGCGCCCGGCCGTCAGCACCGAGTACATCGAGAACGACGCATCCGACAAACGCCCCACCTACCGCGCCTACTACCCCACCCGCGACACCATGCAGAGTGTGCTGGTAACCATGGTGCAGGACTTTGACCTGCAACGGCCGTTTGACAATCTGGAGCACTATTGCGGCTTGGTGCAAGACGCCATGATGAGTCGCCTGGGGGATGCGAAATTACGCGCCAACTTCCAAATTCAGGTGCTGACCGGCCTGTTTTTTCGCAACAAGGGCTGTTACATCGTTGGCAAACTGATCAATGGTTTTAACGAGTTTGCGTTTGCTTTGCCTATTCTGCACACCAAGTTGCCCCTGGTGGTGGGTGCCGGTGATGACCGCAATGCGGCCGGTGATGCCGCCGAGGACAGCCACGCGCAACGCTCCAAACTGGTCATAGACGCCGCGCTGTTTGGCGAGGACGACCTGCTGATGCTGTTCAGCTTCGCCCGCGCCTACTTCATGGTCGACATGGAAATTCCATCGGCCTATGTGCAGTTTTTGCGCAGCATGATGCCGCGCAAGCCGCGCAACGAAATCTACAATGCGCTGGGCCTGGCCAAGCAGGGCAAGACATTGTTCTACCGCGACCTGCTGGCCCACCAGCGCCACAGCACCGACCAATTCCGCATCGCGCCCGGCATCAAGGGCATGGTGATGCTGGTGTTTGACCTGCCGTCGTTTCCCTATGTGTTCAAGGTCATCAAGGACTATTACCCGCCGCAAAAGGACACAACCCGTGAACAGATCAAGGGCAAGTATCTGCTGGTCAAGCAACACGACCGCGTGGGTCGCATGGCCGATACCTTGGAGTACAGCGAGGTCGGTTTTCCGCGCGACCGTTTTACCGACGAACTGATCGCCGAAATCGAGAAATTCGCGCCCAGCCAGCTGGAGATCAGCGACCGCGATGGGGATGGCACGACCGAGGTCATCATCAAACACGTCTACATCGAACGGCGCATGATTCCGCTCAACATCTACCTGCAGGAAGCCTTTGATGCCGGTGGCGCCAATGCCGCCGACTTCAGCCCGGCAGCCGTGCGTGCCCGTGAGCAGATTGAGCGCGGCGTGGTGGAGTACGGCAACGCCATCAAGGACCTGGTGGCCGCCAATATCTTCCCCGGCGACATGTTGTGGAAGAACTTTGGCATCACCCGCCACGGCAAGGTGGTGTTCTACGACTACGACGAGATCGAATACATCACCGATTGCAACTTCCGCAAGGTGCCAGCACCGCGCAATGAAGAGGACGAAATGTCCGGTGAGGTTTGGTACAGCGTCGGCCCGCACGACGTATTCCCCGAAACCTTTGGCCCTTTCCTGTTGGGCAACCCGGCCGTGCGCGCCATCTTCATGAAACACCACGCCGATTTGTTGGAGGCGTCATTCTGGCAAGCGCACAAAGACCGCATCCTGGCCGGGCATGTGCATGACGTGTTTCCGTATGACAAGGAGAAACGGTTCAGGCCACCTGGCACTGCCTGATGGGCCCGGCAAGCCGGTTTCAAACGGGCTTTCGCGGCCTTACTCGGCGTCCATCAGATCAATGCAGGTCACCATCTGCGCACGGCAGCGCTCCATCAACTCCGGCATGTCATCCAGCGTCATGCCCGTTGTGCTGATGGGCGGTAACGCACGAATCACCAGCTTGCCGCTGTGCCACCGGTTTAGCCGCATGTTGCGTTTGTAGTTGCTGCAACACAGCGGCACGATGGGCACTTGGGCGGCAATGGCCATCTGGAAAGCGCCCTTTTTGAATGGCAAAAGGCCTTTGCCGAGGTTGCGGGTGCCTTCCACAAACACCCAGATTGAGGTGTCGCGCCTCTGCAAGGCCTCGGTCGTTTCCAGCATGGCTTGTTTGGCCTGCGCGGCGTTGCTCCGGTTGATCAGCACATTACCGGCCAGCCAGTAGATTTGTCCAAAAATCGGAACCCAGCGCAAACTCTTTTTACCGATTGTCACAGTGCGCCGGGGTACCACGCTGCCCATGATGAACAGATCAAAATTGGACAGATGATTGACCACCACGACGCAGGGGCTGTTCAGCTTGCGGAACTCGTCGACTTGCAAGTCGGCGTTCAGTCCCAAAAAGCGTAAAGCGGGTAGTGAATAGACCCGTCCGCACAGGCGGCTGTTGTCGGGGTTGAAGGGGCGTATGAGCACAATCACCATGTTGATGGCCCCGGCCACCAGAAAGTGGACGCCCAGCAAAAAAAGACGCAAAGTGTGGAGCATGGAAAAGTGGCTGCAAACAGAAAAGCTATCGCACCGACAGGGCTTGCGTATGGCAATTTGCCGGTGGGCGAGTGTACTGGAGGGCGGTTTCTGTCACAATTGACGTTTACGTAAACGTCAACTCTGAAGACCCCTTAATCAGTTGAGGACAGAGCTAAAGGTCTGTCCCGCAATGTCTTCGCAAACCAGGAGAAACCAGCATGTCGGATTCCATCGTTATCGTCGGCGCCGCCCGCACCCCCATGGGCGCATTCCAGGGCGACTTTTCCAGCCTCGCAGCCCATGACCTGGGTGGCGCGGCCATCAAGGCGGCGGTCGAGCGCGCTGGCATCTCTCCTGATTTGGTGACCGAGGTTTTGTTTGGCAACTGCCTGATGGCAGGCCAGGGCCAAGCGCCCGCCCGCCAGGCTGGTTTCAAGGGCGGCCTGCCCAAGAGCGCCGGTGCGGTCACGCTGTCCAAGATGTGCGGCTCCGCGATGCGCGCGGCCATGTTCGCCAATGACATGCTGGTTGCCGGCAGCCATGAGGTGCTGGTGGCCGGCGGCATGGAGAGCATGACCAACGCGCCTTACCTGCTGCTTAAGGGCCGCGGCGGTTACCGCATCGGCCACGACCGCATGTTTGACCACATGATGTTGGACGGCCTGGAAGACGCCTACGAGGCTGGCCGCTCCATGGGCACCTTTGGCGAAGACTGCGCCGCCAAGTACAGCTTCACCCGCGCCGAGCAGGACGCCTTTGCCACCGCCAGCGTGCAGCGCGCCAAGGCCGCCACCGAATCCGGCGCCTTTGCCGCCGAGATCACGCCCGTTACGGTCAAGGGCCGTGGCGGCGATGTCGTCGTGTCCATCGACGAAGGTCCGGGCAAGGTCAAGCTGGACAAGATCCCCACGCTGAAACCCGCGTTCAAGAAGGACGGCACCATCACCGCCGCCAGCAGCTCGTCCATCAACGACGGCGCCGCCGCCTTGGTGATGATGAAGGAAAGCACCGCCGCCAAGCTGGGCTGCAAGCCGCTGGCCCGCATCGTGGCCCACGCCACGCACGCGCAGGAGCCCGAGTGGTTTGCCACCGCGCCGGTGGGCGCCACGCAAAAGGCGCTGGCCAAGGCCGGCTGGGCCGTGGGCGATGTGGACCTGTGGGAAGTCAACGAAGCCTTTGCCGTCGTGCCCATGGCGCTGATGAAAGAGCTGAACGTGCCGCACGACAAGGTCAATGTGAACGGCGGCGCCTGTGCGCTGGGCCACCCGATTGGCGCGTCTGGTGCGCGCATCATGGTCACGCTGATGTATGCGCTGCAGGCCCGTGGCCTGAAGAAGGGCCTGGCGACGCTGTGCATTGGCGGCGGCGAGGCGACCGCCGTGGCGCTGGAGATGCTATAAGTTTAGTAGCTGGTTGCGCAATGAATACGGGGGCTAACAAGTCATTTCTCATTGTTGCCTCTGGTCCTGCCGAGGCGGGTTGTGTGTTTTCTCATTCGGTCGGCAGAAGCCACATCACCTCAGCGCGTGAGGGGCGGGCGGATGACCGATTTGTGCGCGTTTCGGCACCATGAGGGCTTCCGCCTGCCCCTCATGCGCGTGCGCAAGCAAGGCTTTCAACAAGTGACGGATATCCCATGCTGTTAACCCAAGACCAAGAAATGGTGCGCGACGCAGTCCGCAACTTTGCGCAACAAGAACTCTGGCCCAACGCCGCGAAGTGGGACAAGGAGCACCACTTTCCGAAAGAAGCACACCAGGGCCTGGCTGAATTGGGCGCGTACGGCATTTGTGTGCCCGAAGAGCTGGGCGGTGCCGGGCTGGACTACCTGACGCTGGCCCTGGTGCTGGAGGAGATTGCGGCCGGTGACGGTGGCACCAGCACCGTGATCAGTGTGACCAACTGCCCGGTCAACGCCATCCTGATGAAGTACGGCAACGCACAGCAGAAGAAGCAGTGGCTGGAGCCACTGGCGCAGGGCAAGCTGCTGGGCGCCTTTTGCCTGACCGAGCCGCATGTGGGCAGTGATGCCTCCAGCTTGCGCACCACTGCCGTGCGCGAAGGCGACCACTACGTCATCAACGGCGTCAAGCAGTTCATCACCAGCGGCAAGAACGGCGACGTGGCCATCGTCATTGCCGTCACCGACAGGGGTGCCGGCAAGCGTGGTATGAGCGCCTTTCTGGTGCCGACCAACGCACCGGGTTATGTGGTGGCGCGGATTGAAGACAAGCTGGGCCAGCACAGCAGTGACACGGCGCAGATCAACTTTGACAACTGCCGCATTCCAGCCGAGAACCTGATTGGCAAGGAGGGCGAGGGTTACGGCATCGCCCTGGGCGGTCTGGAAGGCGGGCGCATTGGCATCGCCGCGCAAAGCGTGGGCATGGCGCGCAGCGCGCTGGAGGTGGCGGTGGCATACGCCAAGGACCGCCAAAGTTTTGGTACGGCCATCTTCAACCATCAGGCCGTGGGTTTTAGGCTGGCCGAATGCGCGACGCAATTGGAAGCGGCACGCCAGTTGATCTGGCATGCGGCGTCACTGCGCGATGCCGGCCGGCCATGTTTGAAAGAGGCCGCCATGGCCAAGCTGTTTGCAAGTGAAATGGCGGAACGCGTGTGTAGCGCCGCCATTCAGACCCTGGGCGGTTACGGTTACGTGAGTGATTTTCCGCTGGAGCGCATCTACCGCGATGTGCGCGTCTGCCAGATTTACGAAGGCACCAGCGACGTGCAAAAAATCATCATCCAGCGGGCGTTGGCAGGCTGAGGGGGCGCTACCCCAGAGCTACTTACTGGTTGAAGTTGATGTCGACCTTGTAAGTCTCGGCCGAGGCAATGGGCTCAAACTTCCATTTGCCCACTGCGTCCAGCGCGGCCTTTTCCAGACGCCGGTTGGTGCTGAATTCGGCCGAGGTTGCGCCCACGGTTCCGTTTGGTTGCACCGTGAAGGCAACGGTCACCCTGCCGGTACTGACTGAATTGCGCAGCTCGCGTGGAAATTCGGGTGGCGGCGTTGAGATGGGTTTGAGTTCACCATCTGCTTCATCCTCCGGCGGAGCCTTTGCGGCGGCAGTAGGTGGTGCAGTCGGCGCGACACTGGTTGCCAAAGCAGCTGCCGTCACTGGAGGCGCAGTTCCAGCGGCCTGCTCGGGCGGCGTGCCAGCGCTACCACTACCGACAATCGTAGTGGGTGCTGGTTCTGTTGCCATCGACGGCCGCGGTTCGGGCTTCGATGTTTCCGTGTTCAATGGCTCGCTCCGGGTTCGAGCTTTGACCGGTTCTAGCCTCACCGTTTCAGGCTTGCGCTTGGAATCGCCAAGTATCTTGATCCAACGGTACGGGTTTTCTGCCTGCCTGCGCGAGCGCTTCATGGCTTCAGCTGCTTCTACCGCTTCCGGACTCAAAGCTGCAGGCGCTGTTGTTGGTGATGCTGCGGTCGTCTGGGCGGAGACGTCAAACCGGCTCGTTGCGAAGAAGAATGCGACGACCAGGTACAGCCCCGCAATAACATTGTTGTGCTTGGCGCGCGCCGCCACATCGATAAATGAAGTCAACAACCGAAATCCTGTTCAAAAAATGATGCAATGGTGATGCGCACTGTCTTTGTGCGCGGTAGTATCGCGGCAAACACTGGTCACAACCATGGGGCTTACCCCATCTTCACGTTGAAAGCAGAAAGCATGCCTATTCTTAAATCATCCCGCGACCTGGTCGACGAGGCCATGGAGGAAATTCGCACCTACACCGTCGCGGATGTGTTGCCACGGTTGAACGACCCCCAGACCCAGTTGGTGGATATTCGTGACATTCGTGAACTGGCCCACGGCACCGTGGTGGGCGCATTTCACGCGCCACGCGGAATGTTGGAGTTTTGGGTGGACCCGGCCTCGCCCTATTACAAACCCATCTTTGGCGACGAGAGCAAAGAGTACATCCTGTTTTGTGGGGCCGGTTGGCGCAGCGCCCTGACCGCCAAAGCTTTGCAGGACATGGGCATGACCAATGTCGCCCATATCGACGGTGGATTTACCGAATGGGTCAAACAGTCTGCCCCCACGGAGACCCTGGAAGCGCAAAAGGCGCGGCGGGCTGCCAAACCCTAAACGGAAGCTTTAGCTCCGACCGCACGCAGACAAAACGCCTGAATAGCCGCAATCAATGCAGCGCCGTCCTGCGCCGGTTGGTCAGCAGTGGCCCAGATCAAAGGCCCGACCATGGATTCGGCAATCACACCCACCAGTGCGGCTGCGCTGACACGCGCGGTCTGGTCTGCGAATTCGCCGGTATCGATGCCGTGTTGCAACAGCTCAAAAAAAACATCGGCATAGGCTTGGCGGTAACGCAAGCGCTGCTCATCGATCAAAGGGTCCACCGGTTCAGCGATCAGGGCAAAGGCCAGTCTGGGGTTGCGTAGCGCGCGTTCCGCAAAGGCTTGTACCGTGCGCTGCAGTCGCTGGCCCGGCGTACCCAATCCGAGGGCCGTTTCGCGCACGATGGCCACTTCGCGTTCGGTGGCGATGCGGAACACCTCGGCGCACAGGTCGGCTTTGGAATCGAAGTGTTTGTAAACGGCTCCGGTGGCGATGCCGGCATGGCTCGCCACGGCCACGATGGTGAGCGCGCCAAAGCCACCGTTGCTCACATGGTGAAGAGCAGCCTCGATCAGGCGGTGGCGTAGCTCAGCCTTGCGAGCCAGCGTTTTTTCGGTCGGCCTATAAGCCATGGCAGTGATTCGGTGTGAAAAGTGGGCCGAGTTTAACGGCCACACACGTGGATTAGGCGGGGGTATCGTCTAGATCACTCGACTTTGTCTAAAGGATGAACTAGTATTCACTTTATCAAAGGACTCCTATGACCCAAACATTTGCCCGCCCCTATCTTGCCGAAACCCATGTGGTGGAAAACCAGCCACCGCCGCTGCGGGACTACAACACCTACCAGCAGGATGCGGCTCTGGTCGAGGCATTGGCCCGAGAAGGCGCCGCGTGGGCACAACCGGAGTTGCAATCCTTTGGTGCCCTGACCGGTAGCCGCGAGGTGATCGAGCTGGGTTTTCAGGCCAACGAGAACAAGCCGGTGCTCTACACCCATGACAACTATGGCCACCGCATTGACGAGGTGCGTTTTCATCCGGCCTACCACCGCTTGATGCAGATCTCCATGGAGAACGGTCTGCATGCGTCCCATTGGCGCAACCCCAAGCCCGGTGCGCATGTGGCGCGGGCGGCCATGAGTTATCTGCAGGGCCAGGTGGACGCAGCGCATGGCTGCCCCGTGACCATGACATCGGCCGTGGTACCGGCTCTGCTGGAGCAACCCGATCTGGCAGCCCAGTGGCTGCCCAAAATAACGGCCCTGGAATATGACCACCGCAACATTCCCATGGAGCAGAAATCCGCCATCACCGTGGGCATGGCCATGACGGAAAAGCAGGGCGGCTCCGACGTGCGCGCCAACACACTGCGTGCACATGCGGTGGGCCAAGAAGGCCCGGGTCAGACCTACGAATTGGTGGGGCACAAGTATTTTGTTTCGGCCCCGATGAGTGACGCCTTTTTGGTCCTGGCACAAACGCAGAGCGGACTGTCCTGCTTCTGGTTGCCGCGCTGGCGGGCCGACGGCAGCAAGAACCCGCTGCAAATCCAGCGCCTCAAGAACAAGATGGGCAATGTGGCCAACGCCTCATGTGAGACCGAACTGCGCGGCGCCCATGCCCAGATGGTGGGCGGTGAAGGCCGGGGTGTTGCCACCATCCTGAAAATGGTCACGATGACGCGCTTTGATTGCATGGTCGGGTCGAGTGCCGGTATGCGCCAGGCCGTGGCCCAGGCATTGCACCACTGTGCCTACCGCTTTGCATTCGGCAAACGCCTGGCCGAGCAACCGCTGATGCAAAACGTGCTGGCCGATCTGGTCATCGAGCACGAGGCCGCGCTGGCACTGACCATGCGCATTGGCCGCGCACTGGATGCCGGCAGCGCCAACGAACACGAAAAAATGCTGGTCCGCGTCGGCACCGCGGTAGGCAAATACTGGATCTGCAAACGGACACCGGCCCATGCCTACGAGGCCATGGAATGTATTGGTGGCAGCGGGGTCATGGAAGACTGCATCATGCCGCGCTTGTTTCGCGAGTCACCGGTCAACTCCATTTGGGAAGGCAGTGGCAACGTACAGTGCCTGGATATGCTGCGCGCGATGAGCCGCAATCCCGGCTCGGTGGATGCGTATATGGACGAAGTGCAATCCGCCGCCGGGTCTGATGACCGACTGGACCGCTATGTGGGCCGCTTGGGCGCCGAATTGCTCGACCCCTCGGCCATCGAATACCGCGCCCGCGGCGTAGTCGAAAAAATGGCGCTGGCGCTGCAAGGGGCCTTGTTGGTACGCCATGGCAACCCAGCCGTGGCTGATGCTTTTTGTGCGTCACGCCTGGGCGATCACTACAGTGGCTTGAACTTTGGCAACCTGCCGCGCGGTGTGGATTGCAAGAACATCATTGCGAGGGCTACGCCGCTGCTGTAGTTACAGTTTTTGAGCGGGGTGTGTGACCCAGTCGTCACCGTCAGACGATTCAGCCTTGTTGTGGAGACGCAAAAAAAAGCGGCAGGACGGGAGTTCCCGTCTTGCCGCTTTTGCTGAAGGCGAGGGGTTTAGTACACGTCGTGCTGTGTGTTGTAGACGTTGAACTTGCCGGTAGGCGTCACCAGGACCTTGTCCTTGATCACGGCCTTGAGTTTCAGCGTCTTGTCGTCCACCACCACGATGGCAGACTCTTCATTGGCAGCACTCCACACCGAGAACCAGACTTCGTCACCCGCCTTGTTGTACTCGGGTTGAACGACGCGCTTGGCGCCCTTGCCGAGATTGGCCCACTCGGCGATCGGCAGGGACTTGAAGCCGTTGTCGAAGTTGTTGATGTCAAACACGGCGACGGACTGGCTGATCTTCTCGTCCGGGTTCAGCGGTGCATCGACCCACAGGTTCTTGGACTTGGGATGGCTCTTGATGAACAGCGAACCGCCGCCTGCACCCTTGATGGTTTGCACCACTTTCCAGGCATGCGCCTTGTTCTTCACGGGATCGGTACCAATCAGGGAGATGGTTTCATCGCCCAGGTGGCTGGTTGCCCAGACCGGACCAAACTTGGGGTGCTTGAAGTTGGCACCACGGCCGGGGTGCGGAGTCTTGCCCACGCTCACCACGGCAGTCAGTTTGTCTTCCTTGGTGTCGATCACGGCGATCTTGTCGGAGGCGTTGGCGGCATCCATAAAGTAGCGGCCAGTGGACTCAAAACCACCGTCGTGCAGGAAGCGCGGCGTGTTGATCATCGTGACCTTCAGGTTTTCCAGATCCGAGTAGTCCACCATGTGCACCATCCCGGTTTCCTTGGCATTGACCAAGAATTCAGGACGGTAGTGCGACGACACGATAGCAGCCACGCGTGGCTCGGGGTGGTAGTCCTGGGTGTCCGACGTCATGCCGCGGGTGCCGACCACGCGCAAAGGCTTTAGCGTGTCGCCGTCCATGATGACGTACTGGGGCGGCCAGTAAGCGCCGGCGATGGCGTATTTGTCTTCATAACCTTTGAACTTGGAGGTCTCCACCGAACGTGCTTCCAGTCCAACCTTGATCTCGGCCACGGCGGCAGGGGTCGCCATCCACAGTTCCATCAACACGATCTTGGCGTCGCGGCCAATCACGTACAGGTAACGACCTGACACGGACATGCGCGAAATGTGCACGGCATAACCCGTGTCCAGAATCTGCACAATCTTCTTGCTGGCGCCGTCGATCAGGGCAATCTTGCCAGCGTCGCGCAATGTCACCGAAAAGAGGTTGCTGATGTCCAGGTTGTTCATCTGCTTCTTGGGGCGCTTTTCGGGTTCGATCAGCAGCTTCCAGCTGGCCTGAACTTCCTTCAGACCCATTTCGGGGGGCTGTGGAGGCTCATGCTGGATGTACTTGACCATGATGTCAACTTCTTCCTTGCTCAGCGTGCCTGAGGTGCCCCAGTTGGGCATGCCTTGTGCGGAGCCGTAGTAGATGAAGGTGTGCAGGTAGTCAGACCCTTTATCCAAGGTGACATCGGGTGTCAGTGCCTTGCCGGTTGCGCCCTTGCGCAACACGCCGTGGCAGCCCGCGCAGCGTTCAAAGTAGATCTTGGTGCCCCTTTGAAAGTCCGCTTCCGGCATGGCCGGCGATTTGGGGTTGATGGTCTGGTGCATCACCACATTGGCCAGAGGCGAGGTTCCTCCCGCTTGTTGGCTCGACGTCAAGGGCTCAAGCTTTTTTGCCGGCTCGTCAGCCGCGCTGACCACCATTGGAATGGCGGCCAGCAGCGAGCTGGCAACTACTATTCTCCAATTGAACATCTTCACATTTGTCTCCTAAGAGTAGAGGTACGGGGGAATCACTGTGCTATTGTATACGGTACTCTTATAAGTTGCATAACACAAGCATCTTTATTGATGCAAGATAAATCCGGCATCATTCTGTAGACTTATTTTGTGAATAGCGGGTTCTTTGGTCGTGGCGCTCCGTTGCCGGGACCTACTGGGTCAGCAGGTCCTGTGTCACCACTTCACCGCGCAGCGTATAGCTGCGTGTCTCGGTAATGCGTACATCCACCAACTGACCCACCAGCCGAGCTGGTGCCGCGAAGTTCACCACCCGGTTGCATTCTGTGCGACCCATCAGTTCGCGGCCATCGCGCTTGCTGGCGCCTTCCACCAGAATGCGTTGCACGGTGCCCAGGCGGCTTTCGCTGATGCGCGTGATGTTGGCATTGATGTGGGCTTGCACCTCCTGCAGGCGGCGCAGTTTGACCTCGTGTGGGGTGTCGTCCTGCAGGTTGGCCGCTGGTGTGCCGGGGCGTGGACTGAAGATAAAACTGAAACTGTTGTCAAAGCCGATGTCATCCATCAGCTTCATCAGTTTGCCGTGGTCTTCCTCGGTTTCGCCGGGAAAACCGACGATGAAGTCAGAACTCATCGCCATGTCCGGGCGGATGGCGCGTATCTTGCGCACCGTGCTCTTGTATTCCATGGCGGTGTAGCCGCGTTTCATGGCCATCAGAATTTTGTCGCTGCCGTGCTGCACGGGCAGGTGCAAATGGCTGACCAGCTTGGGGATCTTGTCGTAGGCGGCGATCAGCGAGGGTGTGAACTCATTGGGGTGGCTGGTTGTGTAACGAATGCGTTCAATGCCGGGGATGTCGGCCACGTATTCCAGCAGTGTCGCAAAGTCGGCCAGCTCGGTCGTGGCACCCATGGCGGCGCGCCAGGCATTGACGTTTTGCCCCAACAACGTGATCTCCTTGACGCCCTGATCGGCCAGACCCGCGACCTCGACCAGCACGTCCTCAAACGGGCGGTTGATCTCGGTGCCACGGGTGTACGGCACCACGCAGTAGCTGCAGTATTTGTTGCAGCCTTCCATGATGGACACAAAGGCCGACGCACCCTCTACCTTGGCGGGTGGCAGGTGGTCAAACTTCTCGATCTCGGGGAAACTGATATCGACTTGCGGCTTGTTCAAGGCCTTGCGGGCATTCAGCATGTCCGGCAAGCGGTGCAGGGTTTGCGGGCCAAACACCACGTCCACAAACGGTGCTCGCTTGATGATTTCTGCCCCCTCCTGGCTGGCGACGCAACCGCCCACGCCGATGAGTACACCTTTCTTGGCCAAGTGGCGGACACGACCGAGATCGGAAAAGACTTTCTCTTGCGCCTTTTCACGCACCGAACACGTGTTGAACAGGATCAGGTCGGCTTCGTCCACGTTTTGCGTGGGCGTGTAGCCCTGGGCTGCGCCCAGAACATCGGCCATTTTGTCCGAGTCGTACTCGTTCATCTGGCAGCCAAAGGTCTTGATGAAAACTTTTTTGCTCATGCGAGCACTCCAAAAAATGCTATGAATATAATAGCTGTCTA
>ERZ724520.1399-NODE-1399-length-12245-cov-7.928630_pt1 | contig 12245 bp, 9 predicted proteins | sample MGYA00376053_ERZ724520 | MGnify/ENA primary metagenome ERZ724520 (study PRJEB28724, sample SAMN07190886) | activated sludge metagenome | isolation source: activated sludge of sewage treatment plant in Hong Hong | place: USA: Christiansburg, Virginia | collected... | reverse complement strand
GGCTGATGGCGCTGGCGTTGTTGACCAGGATGTCGATGCCGCCAAAGGTCTGCACGGCCTGGGCCACGGCCGCGAACACCGCGTCGTCGTCGCGGATGTCCACCGCCAGCGGCAAGGCCTTGCCGCCCGCCGCTTCAATCTCTTGGGCGGCGCTGTAGATGGTGCCCGGCAGCTTGGGATTGGGGTCGGTCGTCTTGGCCAGGATGACGATGTTGGCGCCGTCTTGCGCGGCGCGCTTGGCAATGGCCAGGCCGATGCCGCGCGAGGCGCCGGTGATGAACAGCGTCTTGCCTTGCAGGCCGCCGGTCGGGGATGCGGGAGGGGTTGCAGTGTTCACGGTGTCTCCTGTCAAGGGTTGGTTGATCGAGGTGCTTTGCTACTGTATTTGTAGCGTTACTCTTATATTTTACGGGGGCTAGAGACCTATTTCGCTTATGACACCTGGGAAAAATCCGGTTTGCGCTTCTCCAGGAAGGCGGTGAAGGCTTCCTTGGCCGCCGGTTCCTGCAACAGGCGGGCAAAGCTCTCGCCCTCCTCGGCCATTTGCGCCAGCACCTGGGCCATCTGGCCCTTCTTCATCAGGCGCTTGGTCTCGACCAGCGAAGCCAGCGGCTTGGCCGCCAGCTTGCGCGCCTGGGCCTGGGCCATGCCATTCACTTCGGTGGGCGGAACGATGCGGTTGACCAGGCCCACCTCCAGCGCGGCCTCGGCCATGAAGGGCTCGCCCAGCAGCAGGGCCTCGGCGGCGCGGTGGTAGCCCATCATCTGCGGCACCAGCAGACTGGAGGCGGCCTCCGGGCACAGGCCCAGGTTCACAAAGGGCATGGAGAAGGCTGCGTTGTCGCCGGCGTAGACCAGGTCGCAGTGGAACAGCAGCGTGGTGCCAATGCCCACGGCCGGGCCGCAGACGGCAGCGATAACGGGTTTGGGGTGCGACGCAATGGCGCGCAGGAACTGGAACACCGGCGATTCCTGCGTCGACGGCTTGCGCTGCAGAAAGTCGCCAATGTCATTGCCGGCGCTGAACACCGTCACGTCCCCTTGGATCACCGTGACGCGAATGGCGGGATCGGCCTTGGCCTGCTCCAGGCCCGCGGCCATGGCGGCGTACATGGCGGGAGTGAAGGAGTTCTTCTTGTCCACGCGGTTGATGGTCAGCGTCAGCACGCCGTCGGCGATGTGGGTCAGGATGTCTTGCATGGGGTGTCTCCTCAAACAGTGGTTTTTAGATGTTCAGTTCTTGTAATACACGACCTGGTGCGTGGTGACCAGCAGCACGCCGGCCTCGTTCCATAGCTGCGCCGTGTGGTCGAAATAGCCATTGCGAAAGGCCTGGGCCCGGGCCTGGGCCAGGAGGTAACTGGTGCCGCTGGCCTGCAGTTGCGCGCTGTCGGCGTGGAAGTACACCGTCATCGTCACCGTGCCGACCGGCACCAGCGTGGCGCGGCGCACGAAGACGCGCGGGAAAAACACGTCCGACAACGCGGTGAGCGACGCAAAGTCCAGCGGGCGCGGCGGGTTGTCGCGCACCCACAGCTGGGTCAGGCTGCTATCGCCGCCGCCGTCCCACACGGTGGGCATGGCGCCGGCAATGGGACGCATGTCGTAGCGCTTGACCCATTCCATGGGCATGGGGCCCTGGCCGTGCGGCGTTTCCTGCGGTGGCGGGCACTGGGGCATGGCCTCTTCGTCCAGGCTCCAGGTCTCGCGGCGCAGCGCGGTGAAGGCGGTGCCGGTCAGCACCGTCTCGCCGTTCTGCATCACCTCGATGATCCAGTGCTGGGTGGAGCGGTTGGTGCGCGCGGCGCGGGCCTGAACCGTGAATGGGCCATGCACCAGCGCTGCCGCAAAGTTGATGGTCAGCGACACCGGCTCGCCCAGGCGTTCCGGGTGCAGCAGCACCGCGTTCATCATCTGCGCGGCGCTGATGCCGCCAAACGGTCCCACCATGTTGGCGTAGGCCGCGCTGGTGTGGCCGGCGAATGCGCCGTCGCCCTGACGCGTCATCGCAATCGCCTGGTCAAAAATATGTGTAGCCACGGCTGTTGTCTCCAATCAAAAAAGCCACCCGCAGGTGGCTTGTTGGGATGGCGCTCAGACGCGCTCGAAAATCCCGGCTGCCCCCTGACCCGTGCCCACGCACATGGTCACCATGCCGTACTTCAGATTATGGCGACGCAGGGCGTGAACCACTGTCGCGGCCCGGATAGCACCGGTGGCGCCCAGTGGATGGCCCAAAGCGATGGCACCGCCCATGGGGTTGACCTTGGCCGGATCCAGGCCCAAGGTGTTGACCACGGCCAGCGACTGCGCAGCAAAGGCTTCGTTCAGCTCAAACCAGTCGATGTCGCTGTGCTGCAGGCCGGCGTAGCGCAGGGCGGCGGGGATCGCCTCGATCGGGCCAATGCCCATGATCTCGGGTGGCACACCACGGGCGGCGTAGGACACGAAACGCGCCAGCGGCGTCAGGCCAAACTGCTTGACTGCCTTTTCGCTGGCCAGGATCAACGCGCCGGCGCCATCGCTGGTCTGCGAGCTGTTGCCGGCGGTGACGCTGCCACGCGCCGCAAATACTGGGCGCAGCTTGGCCAGGCCTTCGAGCGAGGTGTCGGGGCGAGGACCTTCATCCAGGTTCACGGTGCGGGTCCGGGTACTCACCTCACCGGTGGCCAGGTCAGGTGTGCGCTCGATGACGTCGATGGGGGTGATCTCGTTGGCGAACTCGCCCGCCTGCTGCGCCTTGATGGCACGCATGTGGGATTCGAGCGCAAAGGCGTCCTGCGCTTCGCGGGAGACCTTCCATTGCTGGGCCACCTTCTCGGCCGTCAGCCCCATGCCGTAGGCAATGCCGATGTTCTCGTCACGCTCGAAGATCGCGGGGTTGAACGAGGTCTTGTTGCCACCCATGGGCACCATGCTCATGGACTCGGCACCACCGGCGATCATCACATCGGCCTCGCCAACGCGGATGCGGTCGGCCGCCATCTGGATCGCGGTCACGCCAGAGGCGCAGAAGCGGTTGACGGTAACGCCGCCCACCGGGTTGGCGAAGGCCAGGCCGGTGGCGATGCGCGCCATGTTCATGCCCTGCTCGCCCTCGGGGAAGGAGCAGCCGATGATGGCGTCTTCAATCGCCTTGGGGTCCAGCGTGGGCACCTGCAGCATGGCGCTGCGGATGGCGGCGACCAGCAGTTCATCGGGGCGGGTGTTGCGGAAGTAACCGCGGCCGGAACGCCCGATGGGCGTGCGGGTGGCCGCAACGATGTAGGCGTCTTGCACTTGTTTCATGGAGTAACTCCTTTGGGATTCTGGGGTGGCCCCGGCTCAGGCCGGGGCGCTGGCTGGGGTGGGGTGCGTCGACTTCCTGGTCGGCACCCAGGCCCAGACGAATTCACACACGATGGGCTGCTCGCCCGAGGCATCGGTCACGGTCACGGGGACCACTACCTCGCCCTTGTCCTGCGTCTGCATCAGCTGGCGCTGCTGCGGCGTCAGTTGCGCCACAGCCCGCATGTCGCCCTGGGTGCGGCGTTTGAACTGCACCTTGAGTTCCTTGGCCAGTGGCAGGCAGTCGTCGCGCACATTCATGCCGACCACCATGCCGGTGGCCGTTTCCGCCAGCAAGGTCATGGCTGCGGCGTGCACACCCTGGATGTGGTTCTGCACGCGGCGCTGGTTGGCGATGGCGATCTCCACCTTCTCGGGTGTCATCACGGCAAAGTCCAGACGCGCGGTGCCGGTAAAGGGTACGGCACGGCGCAGCACCCAGTTCCGCACCAGCGGGCGCAGCGGTGCGGGCACGGCGTTCAGCCGGGCCAGCGTGCGCGCCAGGCGGTTGGGGCGGGCGGTCGTGGACATATCAGTTGCGAACCGGCTTGCCGGTGGACATCATGCCCATGATGCGCTCTTGCGTCTTGGGATGGATCAGCAGGCTGCAGAAGGCCTTGCGCTCCATGGCCATGAGGTATTCCTCGCTGACCAAGGTGCCGGCATCCACCTGGCCACCACAGACCACCTCGGCAATCAGCTTGCCAATGTGGAAGTCGTGCGCACTGATGAAGCCGCCATCCCGCATGTTGACCAGCTGCGCCGTGATCGTGGCGATGCCACTGCGGCCAGCCACCGGGAACAGGCGCTTGTGCGGCGCGCGGTAGCCGCTGGCAAACATCGCCTTGGCCTCGTTGATCGCGACAAACAGCAGCTCGTCTTTGTGCGGCACGATGATGTCGCTCTCCAGCAGGTAGCCCAGCTTGCGGCTCTCCAGCGCGCTGGTTCCCACCTTGGCCATGGCGGCGCCGGTGAAGCCTTCGGTCAGGAAGGGCAGCACGTCCTTGGAGGTGGAGAGGGCCATGTTCTCCGCCGCACGGCGGGCGATGTAGGTCAGGCCACCAGCACCGGGCACCAGGCCCACGCCGACTTCGACCAAACCGATGTAGCTCTCCATGGCCGCGACGCGTTTGCCGGAGTACACGGTCATTTCGCAACCGCCGCCCAAGGCCAGACCGCGGATCGCGGAGACGGTGGGCGCGTTGACGTAGCGCAGCTTCAGCATCACGCGCTGCAGTTCCGCCGCCGCGCCGTCGATGGCCTTGGCGCCGCCCATCATGAAGGCGGGCAGCATGGACTGCAGGTCGGCACCGGCGGAGAACATCTCGTCGGGCGACCAGATGACCAGTCCCTTGTAATCCTTCTCGGCCATGTCAATGGCCTTGTCCAGGCCTTCCATGACCCCGGCGCCAATGGCGTGCATCTTGGTCTTGATGCTGGCAATCACGACCTCGTCGTCCAGCGTCCACAGGCGGATGGCTTCGTCCTCGTGCAGCGTCTTGCCGGCCGTCGTGGCGGACGCGGCATTCGCACCCAGCACGGTCTCGGGGAAGTGCTGGCGGGCATAGACCGGCAGGCTGCGTGGGGCGACAAATTTGCCAGTCGTCGGGTTCCACGATCCGGCAGGCGTGTGCACACCACCAGCGTCGGCCACGGGGCCCTTGAACACCCAGGCGGGCAGCGGCGCCTTGCACAGCGCCTTGCCGGCTTCGATGTCTTCCTGGACCATCTTGGCCACTTCCAGCCAACCGGCTTCCTGCCACAGCTCGAACGGGCCCTGCTGCATGCCAAAGCCCCAGCGCATGCAGAAGTCCACATCGCGGGCGTTGTCGGCAATGCTGGCCAGATGCACGGCGGCGTAGTGGAAGGCATTGCGCAGGATGGCCCACAGGAACTGGCCCTGTTTGCCCTCAGCGTTGCGCAACAGCTTCAGTCGCTCTGCCGCAGGCTTCTTGAGCATGCGGGCATAGACCTCGTCGGCTTTTTCACCGGCGGGCACGTACTCTTTGCTGCCCAGGTCAAAGCGCAGCACATCGCGACCGACCTTCTTGAAGAAACCGGCTTTGGTCTTCTGCCCCAGCTTGCCCATGTCCAGCAGGGCCTTGAGCACGGCGGGCGTCTCGAAGCTTGCGTAAAACGGATCGGTCTCCAGGCTCAGCGTGTCTTGCAGCGTCTTGATGACGTGGGCCATGGTGTCCAGGCCCACGACGTCGGCGGTACGGAAGGTGCCGCTCGATGCGCGGCCCAGTTTTTTGCCGGTCAGGTCGTCGACCACGTCGTACGTCAGGCCGAAGTTTTCGACCTCTTTCATCGTCGCCAACATGCCGGCAATGCCGACGCGGTTGGCGATGAAGTTGGGGGAGTCCTTGGCATGCACCACGCCCTTGCCCAGGTTGCTGGTGACAAAGGCTTCCAGGTCGTCCAGCACTTGCGGCAGCGTGGTGGGTGTGTTGATCAGCTCCACCAGCGCCATGTAGCGCGGAGGGTTGAAGAAGTGGATGCCACAGAAACGCGGCTTGATTTCTTCCGGCAAGGCCTCGCTGAGCTTGGTGATCGACAGGCCGGACGTGTTGGAGGCGACGATGGCGTGGGGTGCCACAAACGGAGCGATCTTCTTGTAGAGGTCCAGCTTCCAGTCCATGCGCTCGGCAATCGCTTCGATGATCAGATCGCACTCGCCCAGCAGCGCCATGTGCTCTTCGTAGTTGGCCTGCTGGATCAGCACGGCGTCATCGGCCACGCCCAGCGGCGCGGGCTTGAGCTTCTTCAGACCCTCAATCGCTTTGGTGACGATGCCGTTTTTGGGGCCTTCCTTGGCGGGCAGGTCAAACAGCACCACCGGCACCTTGACATTGACCAGGTGGGCGGCGATTTGCGCACCCATCACGCCGGCGCCGAGCACGGCGACTTTCTTGACTTGGAAACGGGACATAAGAGATCCTCTTTCTAAACAGTTGAGGACAGAGCGTGTGGCCTTGCCACTGCGGTCTGTCCCGCAAAGTTACTAACTAGTTCACTCGAATCCAGGTTTGGGTTCGGTAGAAGAACGCGATATAGCCGCGCAACTGCAGCTTTTGCCCCCCTTCAATGGGGGTCACCGTAGCGCGGTAAATCTTGCCGTTCTTGGGGTCCAGCACGTTGCCGCCTTCCCAGACATCCTTGCCATCGGCCTTCTTCAGACCGCGCAGGATTTCCATGCCCAGGATGGGCTGGTCCTTGCGCTCGTCAGTGCACTCGACGCACTTCTCGCCAGGCTTGGCCTCAGAGTCCAGGATGCGCTCGACCTTGCCGGAGATGACTCCGTTGGTCTCCACGATGCGGATTTCGGACTTGACCGTGCCATCCTTGTCATCGATGGTTTTCCACAGGCCCACGGGCGATACTTGCGCCATGGCGGACGCGCAGAAAAGGCAGGCCGCCAGGGTAGTCAGATTACGTAGCATGGTTTGTCTCTCTTTATTGATGGGTGTGTTCTTGAACCATGCTTGCACTTAGGCGAGCGCCGCGTCGGTGTCCATCAACACCTTGCTGCCAGTGCGCGCGGTGCGCATCAGCGTCGCGGTCTCGGGGAACAGCTTGGCGAAGTAGAAACGTGCGGTCTGCAGCTTGGCAACATAGAAGGGGTCGGTGTTGCCGGCGCCGATTTCACGCAATGCCACTTGCGCCATGCGCGCCCAGAAGTAGCCAAACACCAGGTGACCGGCCACACGCAGGTAGTCCACGGCGGCGGCGCCCACTTCGTCGGGGTTCTGGAAGCCCTTGAAACCAATCTCGGTGGTGAACTTGGTCATCTGGTCACCCAGGATGGCGATGGGCGTGATGAACTCGGCCATCTTTTCGTTGACGCCCTCTTCCTCCACCAGCTTGCCCACCAGCTTGCCAAACTTGCGCAGCGTGGCGCCGTTGTTGCCCAGGATCTTGCGGCCCAGCAGGTCCAGCGACTGGATGGTGTTGGTGCCTTCGTAGAGCATGTTGATGCGGTTGTCGCGCACAAACTGCTCCATGCCCCATTCCTTGATGAAGCCGTGGCCGCCAAACACCTGCATGCAGGCATTGGTGGCAATGTGGCCGTTGTCGGTAAGGAATGCCTTGACGATGGGGGTCAGCATGGCCAGCAGTTCGCCCGAGTCCTTGCGCACCTTTTCGTCCGGGTGGCCGTGCTCTTTTTCGATCAGCATGGCGCAATAGCCCTGCAGCATGCGGCCACCTTCGGCATAGGCCTTGGCGGTCAGCAGCATCTTGCGCACATCGGGATGCACGATGATGGGGTCGGCTGGCTTGTCCTTGGCTTTGGTGCCGGACAGCGAACGCATCTGGATGCGGTCCTTGGCATAGGCCAGCGCATTCTGGAACGCCACTTCGGTCAGGCCCAGTGACTGGTTGCCCACGCCCAGGCGGGCGGAGTTCATCATCACGAACATGCCCTGCATGCCCTTGTTGGGCTGGCCGACCATGGTGCCTACGGCGTCTTCCAGCACGATCTGGGCGGTGGCGTTGGCCTTGATGCCCATCTTGTGTTCCAGGCCGCCGCAGTAGATGCCGTTGCGTGTGCCCAGCGTGCCGTCCGCGTTCACATTGAACTTGGGCACGATGAACAGGCTGACACCCTTGATGCCGGGAGGCGCATCGGGCAGGCGGGCCAGCACCAGGTGGATGATGTTGTCGGCCATGTCGTTTTCACCGGCGCTGATGAAGATCTTGTTGCCGGTGAGCTTGTAGGTGCCATCCGCCTGTGGCTCGGCCTTGGTGCGCATCAGGCCCAGGTCGGTACCGCAATGGGGCTCGGTCAGGCACATGGTGCCGGTCCACTCGCCGCTGGTCATCTTGTGCAGGTAGGTCTGCTTTTGCGCGTCGGTGCCATGGGCGTGCAAGGCGTGGTAGGCACCGTGGGTCAGGCCAGGGTACATGGTCCAGGCCTGGTTGGCGCTGTTCATCATTTCGTAGAACATGCTGTTGACGACAAAGGGCAGGCCTTGTCCGCCGTACTCGGGGTCGCAGCCCAGTGCCGCCCAGCCGCCGTCGATGTACTGGCGGTAGGCTTCCTTGAATCCCTTGGGGGTGGTGACCGCATGGGTGGTCTGGTCGAGCGTGCAGCCCTCGGCATCGCCGGAAACGTTCAACGGGAAGAGCACTTCGGTGGCAAACTTGCCGCCCTCTTCGAGCACCGCGTTGATGGTGTCCACGTCGATCTCGGCGTGCTGGGGGATCTGCTTGAAATCGTCCACGACTTTCAGCACTTCGTGCATCACAAACTGCATGTCGCGCAGGGGTGGGTTGTAGATAGGCATGGTGATTGACTCCTGGTTAAACGGTGATTCAGAAAAAAAATGTCAGGACGCGGCGGGCACGCCGTAGCGCGCCAGAATGTTGTCAAAGCCTTTTTTAGCCCGCTCCATGGAGCCGGGCTTTTTCAGGAAACGGGCCTCGTAGTGCAAGGACAGGATCAGGCCATGGATCTCGAAGGCCATTTGCTCTTCGTCGACGTCGGCGCGCAGGTGGCCGCAGGCCTTGGCCAGCACGATGGAGCGGTTCATGGCGGCCAGCCAGGTCTGCACCGACGTGGCCAGCGCATCGCGCACCGGGCCTGGGCGGTCGTCAAACTCGACGGCGCCGCTGATGAAAATGCAGCCGGCCTGGATTTCCTCGGCCACCAGCTTCATCCAGTTGGCAAACAGCGCCTTGACCCGGGGCAGGCCGCGCGGCTGCTCCATGGCGGCGTAAAAAACGGCCTGCTCAAACTGGGCGAAATATTGGTGAATGACGGATATCTGCAGTTCTTCGCGCGAGCCGAAGTGGGCAAACACGCCGGACTTGCTCATGTGCGTGGCCTCGGCCAGGGCGCCGATGCTCAAGCCCTCCAGGCCGATCTGCGTCGCCAGACCCAGCGCGGCGTCGATGATGGCCATCTTGGTTTGCTGGCCCTTTTGCAGGGCGCGCCCGGACGGGGCTTTGCCCGCAGCCGCGGCACCCGTGGCTTTTGGCCGGGTCTTGCGGATCAGCTTGGCAGAAAGTGAGGCAATGGACATGGATGCAATGCACTACAAAATAGAACGATCGTGCTATTTTGCAGCATTTCCATGCCGCCCCGGAAACTATTTTGGTTTCTAGAGGTTCTTTTCTAACCGCAGAGAGGGTTTACCCCAGCAGCAGGCGCAGGCTGGCGTCCAGGTGCTCGGACGGCAGTCGCTTGTAGCCGGAGCGCACAAAACGCTGCAGGCGTCCACCCACAAAGGCACTCAGCACCGAGGCGCGCACCTGCGCATCCACGGTCGGCGTGGCCGACGTGCCCGCCGCCGCGCCATCGCGCAGGCATTGCTTGAGCGTGGCTTCGATCTTGTCAAAGAACTGGTTCATGCGGGCAATCAGGCGGTCGTTCTCGAACACCAGCGCATCGCCCACCATGACGCGTGCCATGCCGGGGTTTTTCTCGGCAAACTGCAGCAGCATGGCAATGATCTTCACAGCCTGGCGCGCGCCCGGGTCGCCCGCGCCGTCGGCCACCGCCTGCTCCCGCTCGACGATCTGGTTGACCAGCGAGAAAACGGTCTGCTCGATGAACTCGATCAGGCCTTCGAACATTTGCGCCTTGCTAGCGAAGTGGCGGTACAGCGCGGCTTCGCTAACGTCCAGGCGGGCCGCCAAGGCGGCTGTCGTGATACGTTCACCGCCGGGTTGCTCCAGCATGCTGGCCAGCGCCTGCAGGATCTGAACCCGGCGCTCGCCGGGCTTGGGACGCTTGCGCACCTTCTCGCCGGATGCCGGCGCATCGGGCTGCGCGGGCGCGCGGTCGGGTGACTCAAGGGGCAGGTTGAGGGCGTCTGGCATGGTGCGCTAAGCGGTGGTGATAAATGATTCTCGCATAGGGGTGGCAAGGGTTTTTGCTTAGGCTCAACCGGGGATATCCAGGGGGTTTGGCGGGGCCGGCGTGTGGGCGGGCCGGTGGGCCGGGTGTCCCTTCTTTGGCCCACGCTCGCGGGCGTCGATCTTGGCTTGACCAGGGTTGCTGCGTAAATGCCATTGTGGGCACGCCCGCTGTGTGGCAACCGCGAATCGGGCCGACGAAGGGACACCCGGCCCACCGACCCTGCGGTGCGTGGTGTTGGACGCTACAAAATACATAGCTATTTATACAAGCTCCACGAGGGCTAGCAGCCCGTTTGGCTTGCAACCTCTCTCCCGGACACTGTGTCCCAGCACCTCGCCCCAAGGCGGGTGGCGTGGCGGGCGGGCGCAGGCCGCACTCGCGGTTGCCATAGAACAGGCGTCCCAACAATCTCGTTGACGCGGCAACGGTGGTACCCCAAACAAGGTCGCCCGCGACGCGAGCCGAAGAACGCCTGCCACGCCGCCCGCCCTGCGCAGTCCTTCGTGCGCCACCCTACGCCATACGCAGTGCACAAGAAATTGCGCCGTACAGACTCCGCTAATCCGGCAGAGCCAACCGCATGCGCAGCCCCTGCCCGCCCTGCCCGCCCTGCCCCTCCAGCACCTGCAAGTGGCTGTTGTGGACCCGGGCAATTTCTTCGGCAATGGCCAGGCCCAGGCCGCTGCCCTCGCCCGCGGTGCCGGCCACCCGGTAGAAGCGCTCCAGCATGCGGGCACGCTCGTGCACCGGCACGCCGGGGCCGTTGTCCTCGACCTCCAGAAACGGGTGCTCCGCCGCTTGCCCAACTTCCGTGGCCGAGCCGCAGCGCAGCGTGACGCGGCCACCGCGGGGGGTGTAGCGGATGGCGTTGTCCACCAGGTTGCCCAGCAGTTCGCGCAACAGCCATTCGTGGCCGGTGGCGTGCACATCCACGGCCTCCAGGCCCAGGTCAATGTCCTTGGCGGTGGCGCCGTCCAGATGGGTCTCCAGCATCATCTCGCACAACTGGCGCAAATCGACCCGCTGCATGGGCTGGGTGTTGGCGCTGCGCGCGTCGGCCCGGGACAGCGCCAGCAGCTGGTTGGCCAGCTGCGAGGTGCGGCGTACCGCCTGGCGCAACTTGAAAATCTGGCCTGCTTCCAAAGTGATAGCGGTCTTGTCAATATCGACGAGGGCTAGAGGGCTATTTTCCATATAGACATGGTCGGGATGGGCCTGCGCGGCGGTGGCGCTGACGGCCTGCGCCCAGGCCTCCACCTGGGCCTGCAAACCCGCCAGCGGCGTGCGCAACTGGTGCGCGGCATCGGCAACAAACCGCCGCTGGCTCTCGGCCTGTGCATTCACCAGATCAAACAGGCGGTTCAGCGACAGCACCAGCGGGCGCACCTCGTCGGGCGAGCCTTGCGCGTCCAGCGCCGAGAGGTCGCGGGGCGAACGCCGCTCCACCGCCTCCTTCAGTTCCAGCAACGGACGCAGGGCCCGGCGCACGGCCCAGTTCACGGCAAAAAAGGCCGCCACGGTCAGCACCAGGTTGGGCAGCCCGACCTTGAACCACAACTGGCGCAGCCATTGCTGGCGCGGGTCCGAGCCGTCGGCCAGGCGCAGCACCAGCTCGCCGACCACGGTGTTCACGCGCTGGCTGACGATGCGGTAGGTCACACCGTCAAACTCCTGGCTGGAAAACTCGGGCTCGCCGGTGGCGGGCGGCATGCCGCTCAGCCAGGTGTCGCCCGCCAGCACACTGCCCTCGCGGCCGACCAGGGCGAAGGCTGACAGGCCCGGGCGTTCACTCAAAAAATCCGCTACCGGCGGCGCCATCAGCAGCACTGGCGGATCGGACTCGGTGGCGCCGCGCGCCACCACGGAGCCCGCGAGCATGGGCACCATGGACAACAGCTGGCGGTCCTGCTGCAGGGCCGCGCTGTCGGCGGAACGGAAATCAAACCAGGTGTTGAGCGATGCCAGCAGGAAGAGGGGCGCCAGCAGCATCAGCAGCAGGCGCCGCTGCAGCCCGGAGGCCATGCCGATGGTCGTCCCGGACATGGTCAGAGGG
>ERZ724520.1397-NODE-1397-length-12263-cov-5.515072_pt1 | contig 12263 bp, 11 predicted proteins | sample MGYA00376053_ERZ724520 | MGnify/ENA primary metagenome ERZ724520 (study PRJEB28724, sample SAMN07190886) | activated sludge metagenome | isolation source: activated sludge of sewage treatment plant in Hong Hong | place: USA: Christiansburg, Virginia | collected... | reverse complement strand
TCTACCATCTGAGCTAAGGTACCAACTTAATTGGGTGGCAAATTTAAAATAAATTTTTGTTATTGCAAAAAAAACTTAAAAAAACTTAAAATCATTTTTACTTGGCACAAATTACCTATTTTTATAATCTATTGAATTTAGTAATTGACATAGGTAACACCCGCATAAAATCTGCCTTATACAGCGGAAGCGAATTAGTAGAATTAAAAATCTATTCAAGCCCCACCGAACTTTTAAATAGCCCACAAATTCAAAAATGCTCGCAAATTATTATTGGTAGTGTTGTAAAAGAAGCTGATGAACTAGTAAAAAACTTGCAAAATTTAAAACCAACCATCATTTTTACTACCCAAACGCCAATTCCTCTACAAAATAATTACAAATCCCTTTCTACTCTGGGTTCAGACAGGCTAGCCGCATCAATTGGTGCGTATTATTTATACCCAAACCATAATGTTCTTGTAATTGATGCTGGCACATGCATTAAATATAATTTTACTGATTGTGATAATAATTATCTTGGTGGCGCAATATCACCAGGCTTACAAATGCGTTTTAAAGCCTTAAACCATTTTACCTCTAAATTACCAGTTGTTGAACTAAATCCACAGTATTCAGATTTAATTGGAAATAATACTCAAAACTCTATTTTATCAGGTGTTTTCCTTGGAACAATTACCGAAATTGATGGAATAATAGAACAATACAATCAAAAATACAGCAATCTAATATGCATATTAACAGGTGGTGATGCCGATTACTTGGCAAATCGGTTAAAAAATAGCATATTTACGCACCAAAATTTAACACTCAAAGGACTAAACGATATTTTAAACTATACCATTGAAAGCAAAAAAAAATAATTCTCTATTAAAAACAGCCTATTTAACTGTTGTATTCATTATTTTGAACTACACTTTTTTTGGTCAAATCTTAACTTCTAGTCCATACTCACGCTACGGTTTAGGCGAAATTAACCAACAAACTTTTGCAGCACAAGCTGCCTTAGGTAATTCATTTATTGCTTATCACCAAGATACTATTGCTCCATTTTATATAAACATTGCTAATCCTGCAGGTTTGGCGAGTATTAAACTAACTGTTTTAGAGATTGGTGGTCAAGGTCAATTTACAAAGATTAGTAGCACAAGTTCTAATACAAATAAACGAAATGTAAATTTCTCATATGGTTCTTTAGGCTTTCCTCTTAAAAAAATTGGAGGAATGGCATTTGGAATTATGCCATACAGTACAGTAGGCTACAAAATTACTTCATACCAAGATGAACCTAGTATTGGATCTATGAAATATATTTTTCAGGGAGATGGTGGATTAAACAAAGTGTTTTTAGGTTCAGGAATAAGGCCCTTCCGTAACTATGAATCAAAATTTTATAAATCAGACTTTGCAGATACGCTTATAGCCCATGAAAAAACAAAACAATACAAACGTATTAAATTTGGTAGACAATTAGTTTCAAATTTTTCAATTGGCGCATCAGCTAATTATATTTTTGGTACTATTAACCAAACAACAGACGCTATTTACCCATCATCTGTTTTATTTTTTAACACCAAACGCCAACGTTCTGCACAAGTAAATGATTTTACTTTTAACGGTGGCATGCAAACTCATTTTACTATTGATTCGGCAAAATACCACGGTAAAGACACTTTAAAAAAAGGACATAGAATAAATTTAAAAGAACGCTTAGTAGTTGGAACAGGTTTTTTTATTAATACTCCAACAAGTTTAAATGCCAAACAAAACAATATCATTTATACGTATGCTTTAGATGGTTTTGGTACAGAGCGCCCAAAAGATACCGTTTTAAATTCACAAGGTATAAATGGGGAAATAACTTTACCTCTTGAATTTGGAGCTGGTTTATCGTTAAAAAAAGGAGAAAAACTAACTGTATTACTTGATGCAGCAACGACCAATTGGAATGGTTTTAAATATTTTGATGCGCCAAATATTGAATTTAAAAACAGTTATAGAGTTTCTTTTGGTATTAATTATGTGCCAAATAAATTAGCATACGGCTCATCAAATTACATTAAACGTATACATTATAGATTAGGTGCCTCTTATACAAATGGGTATTTAGATTTAAAGAATACTAAAATTAGCAATTACGCAATTACTGCTGGACTGGGCTTACCAGTTGGTATTGGCAGGTACGATGAAATTGGGGTTGTAAACGTTTCGGCTCAATTTGGAAAATTAGGTAGTACTAATAATAATTTATTACAAGAAGAATATATTCGTTTAAATGTTGGATTTACTTTTAATAAGCGTTGGTTCATTAAATACAAATACGATTAATAAATCAAAAAACATTATGGCAAAACTATCAATAAATATTTTTATTTTAATGATAATTTGCGCTGTAACTTCTTGCCAAACTAATAGAAATGATGTGTTGGCAATTGGTAAAAAATCTATTGTTCCTTCACAAACTGGTAAAAACATTACCATGTTATACTCAGATTCTACTTACTTAAAAATTAAGTTAGAAGCTCCAGAAATGTTGATGTATAACAAAAATGTAAAAGAACCAATGACCATTTTACCTAAAGGTTTATATGTAATTTTTTACGATTCAAAAGAAAAACCAGCAACTACTTTAAAAGGAAATTATGGTGTTCGTTACGAAACAAGTCAACGCATGGAAATAAAATACAATGTTGAAGTTGTAAACGAAAAAGGAGAAAAATTAAATACAGAAAAATTAGTGTGGGATGAACGTAAACAAAAAATTACTACCGATGCCTTTGTTACAATTACCACAAATAAAGAGGTAATTATGGGAAATGGTCTTGAAGCAAATCAAGATTTTTCGAGGTATGAAATTAAAGAAGTTACAGGAAAAATAAGAATAAACGACAACGAATTATAATTTAACTACATAATATAAAATGAATAAGTTTTTTAAAATACTTGAAATAATATGGCTTGTAGCTGCGCTTGCATCGGCAGTAATAGCTGTATATTTTTTAATTATAAAAGATAATGAAGGAGCCTTATACTTTGTTTTTGTATTTATTATTGCAAGCATTATGTATTTATTACGTAAGCACCAACGCAAAAACCAAGAAAAAGTATTTGAACACAATTCAAAATTAAAATGATAGATACTATTGCCATAGTTGGTGGAGGTATAAGTGGAACTCTAGTAGTTCTAAACTGTCTTAAACATTCTACTAAAGCAATAACTATACATTGGTACGATAAGTCAAATCAGTTTGCAAAAGGTTACGCCTACTCTACCAGCAATAATTTACATTTATTAAATGTAAGAGCTAGTAACATGTCTGCTTTTCCTGATGAACCAAGCCATTTTATAAATTGGCTTCAAAAAAATAATCTACCATACACATCTACTGATTTTGTTCCACGTACAATTTATGGCAATTATATTTGTGATACATTTAATCAATTAAAAGTTCAAAATCCTTTAGTTACTATAAATCAATATCCCTTTGAAGTAGCACAGATTAATAAATCAGAAACTGATTTTGAAATAATTACATCATCTACAAAAAACAATTGTCATTTTGTTGTGTTTGCCGTTGGCAATTTTTTACCAGCACACCCTAAATCCACAAATCTAGATTATACCGCACAGCCTAACTATTTCCAAAATCCATTTTCAAAAGATATAATAAAACATGTAAATGAGGCTAAATCTGTTACAATTATTGGTTCTGGATTAACAATGGTTGATGTAGTTTTAACTTTAAGCTCAAATGACTATAAAGGCAAAATAAATGTAATTTCACCACATGGTTATCTACCCAATTCGCATAGTGAACCGCCTCATAATGCTATAAACCCATTTTTAGACAATACAAAAAAATATACATTACTGGAAGTATTAAGTATTACTAATAAGCAGTTAAAACTCGCTAAAAAAGAAAACAACAATTGGTTTGGTGTAATAGATTCTCTTCGACCTTTTACTCAAACACTTTGGTTAAACTTTTCACTAAACGATAAAAAGCATTTTTTGCGTCATTTAAGGCATAAATGGGGAGTTGCAAGACACCGTTCTCCGCAACAAAGTATGTATGTTGTTCAAAATTTGATTAATAACCATCAATTGCAACTTATTAAAGCTCGCCTAAAATCAATTTCATTTGTAAATTCTCAATTTCAAATTGATTTTTCAAACGACTCTTTAAATACAATAAATACAGATGTTTTGATTAATTGCACCGGTCCTGAATCTAATTTTGAGAAAATAGATCAACCACTAATTCAAAATCTTCTTAAATCCAACATAATTTCATGCGATGACTTAAAATACGGACTAAATTGCACCTTTGAAGGAGAAATTAGCCCTAATTTCTATACTTTAGGCCCACCACTCAAAGGAATATTATGGGAAAGTATAGCAGTGCCCGAAATTAGGCAACAAGCACTCAATTTAACTTTAAAAATAATTGCATAATATTTTCCATATTTCAGCAATAATTTTATCTTTGCCTTCCTTAAATTTATAACACATTATGAGCATTTTAGAAAAAATTCGTAGCAAGACAGGTCTTTTGGTTGGTATAATTGGTTTAGCACTAGTTATCTTTATTTTAGAAAGTTTATTAGGCTCTGGAGGAGCTTTGTTTTCAGGTAACGATACATTAGTTGGTAAAATTGCTGGCGATAAAATTGATTACACAACATTTAATAATAAAGTAAATGAAATTACTGCGCAATGGCAACAAGCTAATCCGCAAGGAACTTTAGATGAAAAAACTAAAGATCAAATTCATGAATCGGTTTGGGCACAAATGATTAATGATAGAATTATTAAAACACAATTCAAAAAATTAGGTGTTGCAATATCTTCTGAAGAATTATTCGACTTAATGCTTCAAAACCCTCACCAAACTGTAATGCAACAATTTTCTGATCCACAAACAGGTCAAATAAACGAAAATTTCAGAAGACCTGATGGCTCTTTTGATGTTGCTAAATTACGTCAATTAGTAGCTGGCTTGCCTGCAGATCAAGCAAAAGCTTGGAAACAATTAGAAAAACAAGTTATGGAAGTGCGCACAGCAGAAAAATATAACATGTTAATTAAAAAAGCTATTTATGTAACTACTGCTGAAGCTAAAGCTGCATTTGTAAATCAAAACAAACAAGTTAATTCTACATTTGTTATGAAACGTTACTCAGCGGTTTCTGACTCAGCTGTAAAAATAACTGATGAAGACATTAAAGCATACTATAACGCTCACCAAAACGAATATAAAATTTCAGAACCAGTTCGTAAAATTGAATACGTAGCATTTGATGTATTACCTTCAAAAGCAGATTACGAAGCTTTACAAAAAGAAACTAACGAAATAGCTGAAAAATTTAAAACTATAAGCCAAAAAGAAGATTCTTCTTTTGTAGCTCAAGAAAGTGAAGATGGTCAAGTTAACATTGCTAACTACGGCAAAAAAAACATGATTATTACTGACTCTAGTGTTTATACAGCAGCTAAAGGAACTGTATTTGGCCCTTACACAGAAGGTACATTTTTAAAAATTTACAAATTAACTAATATCAAATCAATTGCTGATTCAGCAAAAGTTCGTCACATTTTAATTGGTTTTCAAAATCCAAAAACAAGACAACAACGTGACCCAGCTTTAGCAAAACGTATGGCGGATAGCGTTTTAGTTTTATTAAAAGCTAAAGCTGTAAGTTTTGATACTTTAGTTAAAACAATTTCGGATGATTTAGGTTCTATTGATAAAGGTGGAGACTACGGTTGGTTTGATGAAAACAAAGGCTTTGTTCCTGAATTTAAAAATGCTGGTTTAGAAGGTACAGTAGGAAACATTACATTAGTACCAACTCAATTTGGATATCATATTATTGAAGTATTAAACGTTTCAAAAAGTCGTCATAACTCATACACTGTAGCTCAAATTTCTAAATTAATAGCTCCAAGTTCAGAAACAACACAAGAATACTATAAGAAAGCAACTGATTTTGCTGGTCAAAATAAATCAGCTGAAGCTTTTAACAAATCTGTTGAAACTGCAAAATTAAACAAACGTGTTTTAGAAAACATTAAAGAAAATGATAAACAATTTCCAGGTTTAGATGATGCAAGAAATATGGTGCAATGGATTTATAAATCTAAAAAGGGTGATGTAAGTGATGCATTAGAATTTAAAGATCGTTTTATTGTTGCTTGTATTGTTGGAGTTAAAGAAAAAGGAATTGCTCCTTTAGAAGAAGTTAAAGATGAAGTAACTGTTAAAACAATCAGAGATAAAAAAGCTGAAATGTTTATCAATGAATTTAAAACAAAAGCTGGAGCTTCTAAATCTACTCAAGACATTGCAGCAAAAATGGGCTTAACAGAAGAAAAAGCAGATGCTTTAACTTTTACCGCTTATAACGTTGGTACAATGGGCAGAGAAGATGCTTTAGTTGGAACTGCGTGTTCTATGAAAGCTGGATCAACAAGTAAAGCTACTAAAGGTGATAATGGGGTATTTGTAGTAAGTGTTGCTGCAGTAAATGAAGCTCCATTACCAAAAGATTTTAAAGCTAAACAAAAAGAAATTGAACAAACTTCTGCTTACAGAGTAGATGGTGAATTATATGATGCTCTTAAAGAAAAAGCAGATATTGAAGACCATAGAGGTAAATTCGGTTTTTAATTTTTCAAACTTAGAATAAAAAAAAGAGGTTGTTTTTACAAACAACCTCTTTTTTTATTTAGTTTATTCAAACCTTATTTATTTCTCTTTAGGACAAGTGTTAATGCCTACCAAAGGATATAGTGGACAAAAACTAATTAAACTTGTTAATGCAAAAATGCCCGCTGCTACTAATAAAATAATGCCTAATGTTCCTGAAATAATGTGAGTAAAAAATAAAATTGCAATAACTAATGCAATAACTACTCTAACTACTCTGTCGATTGTACCCATGTTTTTTTTCATAATTCTTGTTGTTTTATTTTAGTGATTAATTAAACCTATTTTCAGAACAAAATTAAGTTTACTGTAACCCAACAATTGGTGACATATGTCACAGCCTATAAAATTTTTATACTATCAGAATTTTGAACAACCTTATATTCTTTCTCCAGTTTTTTCATCACTCTAGTAATAACTTCGCGAGCAGTACCTAGCTCATTTGCAATTTCTCGATGTGAAATATGAACAGGGTTTTCTTTCCTAATTATTGAAGTTTCCTTTAAAAAATGATAAAGCCTTTGATCTAAATTAGTAAACACTAATTGATTTATAGTATCTAACAAATCATTATACCTAACCTTGAACTGTTGATGAAATAAGGTATTAAACTCTGGATATAACTTTGTTAGCATTTCTATTTTATCAGCTGGAATTATAAGTAAAATAGAACTTTCAGCAGTTTTTGCGTAAACTGTACTTTTATCATTAGAAATACTTGCAGAAAAAGACATTATACAGCTCTCAGAAGGCTTTATGTAATATAAGAGCAACTCTTTATCTTCTTGCCTAGTAAATACCTTTAATAAGCCCTTAATAACAATTGGGATTACTTTCACATATTGCCCTTCTTTTAATATTTCAATATCTTTTTCAAATTCAACTACACTAGAAACTTCCAATATTTTTGAAGTTAATTCCTTGCCTAAAAAAGCAAGTTGTTGTTTTACAATTTCATTACTAACCATCATTTAAAATTATTAAAAATGTATTAAGAATTACAAAATTGGCAAATTTATTAAACTGAAAACACACCCAATTTGTTTTGGCTCGAGATTAATTACTTCCAATTCAATTTGAATATCCATACCTAAAACAAAAAACTCCCACACTGCAAACAGGTGGGAGTTTAAAATATAAGTTTATAGGTTATTCTTTAATAACCTTTACTATTTGTTGCTTATTGTTTTGAATCAACTTAACAAAATAAACACCGTTTGAATTGTTTTTCAAATCTAAACTTTGTTTGCCAGCTGCAAATGTTGTATTTATCAATACATCACCTAAAACATTAGTAACAATAACTTGTGTAGTTGAAATTAATTCAACAGTAAATAATCCTTTATTAGGGTTAGGATAAACATTAGCATTTAAATCTGCATTAGTTAAGTCTTGTAATCCAACACAACCATTAACCGTAACTGTGCTAACCGCACTAACAACGCTAACGCAACCAGTTACAGTACTTGTACCTGAAACAGAATATGAAGTTGTAGTTGAAGGAGAAACTATTGCAGAACCACCAGAATAAGTATATGTATCTGCTCCTGTAGTAATTATTGTGAATGAATTTCCTGCACAAATAGATCCGCTATTTACAGAAATTGTTGGAGGTGTATATACACCAATTGTAGCAACAGCAGTATTAGAAGCTGCACATCCAAATGCACTAGTACCTGTAACACTATATGTTGTATTTACAGATGGGCTTACAATTGCAGAACCACCTGAAAAAGTATAAGTTGCTGCACCTGTAGGATTAAGTGTATATGAACTACCTACACAAACATTACCACCACTAATTGCAATTGTAGGCAACGGATTAACAGAAACAGTAATTGGAGCACGAGACGTTGATGTACATCCAACAACAGAACCTAAAATAAAAATTTGACCATTACCAGACTTAAATCCTCCAGTGTGAGTTACATCTGTACACGTTGGTGTAGCATAACTACTACCTCCGCCACCGCCTTCCCAAGCAGAACTACCACCACCATAATAGCCGCCGCCGCCGCCGCCGCCAGTTTGACCAGCTGGTGCGTTACCGCCATTACCTAATGCACCATCCGGTGAACCACCTGCAATTTGAGTTCCTCCAGAACCTAAATAGGTTCCAGTAAGACCATTAGAACCATTTAAACCACCAGCATTTCCACCAGCATCTCCAGATGAATGGTTTACACCAGTTCCACCGCCACCGGCTCCAATAACAACTCTATTAGAAAGTGCGTTTCCGCCTTGTCTAATATCAGATGCACCGCCGCCGCCGCCGCCGCTTCTACCACCAGACCAACCGCCACCAGTTCCTCCTCCATTAAAACCAGCTGTACCACCAACAGTAGTACCTCCATCTCCACCTTTGCCACCAACCCAAATATTTAAAACCTCACCAGGAGTTACTGCCATTACAGCTTGTACTCTGCCGCCAAGGCCTGGAATAATTGTTGGCACATTGTATCCAAATCCACCTTGTGCACCGTAAACATCTACAGAAAGAGAGGTTACTCCCATTGGCACTGTATAAGTTTGCATACCACCTGTATAATTAAAAGTGTAAGAAGTTGGAGTAATAAATGATTCTGCATAATACGTTGTTGTAGTTGTAGGAGTATAAGCAATATTTGCACCACTACCACTTGTTCCAAGTAAAGTGCCACCAGTTGGTGCACTATACCAATTAATAGTTGCTCCAACAGCCGTAGCATTTAAGGTTGTTGTTTGGCCAACACAAATTGATGTTGGCGTAGCGGTAACGCCACTTGGAACAGGGCATTGCGCGCTAATAGAATTAATCGATAGTGCGAATAATCCTGATAATAATACATAGTAGTTTTTTTTCATAATTTTAACATTTTGGTTATAAGTAAATGTATATATAAATTTTAACAAAAAAAAAAACGCTCACAACATTGTGAGCGTTTAATAGAACAATTAATAGTGGATTTTATCCATTTAAAGCCTCTGCACCTGCAACAATTTCCAAAATTTCGGTTGTAATAGCAGTTTGACGAGCTTTATTATAACTAATTTTTAAATCACGTAACATATCTTTTGCATTATCAGTTGCTTTATGCATTGCTGTCATACGCGCACCATGCTCAGATGCTAATGAATCTAATAAGGCTTTATAAAATTGAGTTTTTAACGAACGAGGTATTAAATCACCCAAAATAAATTCTTTGCTTGGTTCAAATGCATAATCTACAGCACTAGTTTTTCCTTCAGCTTGAGTTGCTACAACTGGTAAAAACTGCTCATCTTGTACAATTTGAATAGCTGCATTTTTAAATTGATTATATACTAATACAACTTTATCAAATTCTTTATTTACAAAAGATAACATTAAACGATCAGCTATTTTCGAAGCGTTATCATAAGTTAAATCATCAAAGATGGCATTTAAATCGTGAACTTCTCCACCATGAACACCTTTATCGCTATGTACACCATGCATACCATATTCAGTACGTTTAAAAGCATCATTTACTTTTTTACCAATACAAACTACAGAAACATTATGTCCAGCGTAATCATCCTTAATTAAACTCCATGTTTTTTTAATAACATTTGAGTTAAATCCTCCAGCTAATCCTCTATTTGAAGAAATAGAAACAAGCAGTACGTTTTTTGACGCTGAAGTTCTTGCGTAAACATTCTCAGAAGAATCTAAACTAGAACTTACATTTTGCAAAATTTCTTGTAATTTATTTGCGTATGGACGCATTTGAGTAATCGCATCTTGAGCACGTTTCAACTTAGCAGCACTTACCATTTTCATGGCACTAGTAATCTGCATGGTTGAACCCACCGACGCTATTCTATTTCTTACTTCTTTTAAATTTGCCATCTTTTATGAAAATTTTGAATGCTGAATTTTAAATTTTGAATGAATACACTTAATTTAAAATTCAACATTCATAATTCAACATTTTTTAATTATATTTTGCAGTTAATTCTTTTGCAGTAGCTTCTAATACAGAAGTAATGCTATCATCAAATTTACCTGCTTTTAAAGCGTTTAATTGCTCTTTATTTTTGCGCTCACACACATCAATAAATTCTTTTTCAAACTCTTTTACTTTATTTACAGGAACTGAACGTAATAAGTTTTTAGTTCCTAAATAAATAATAGCAATTTGTTGTTCAACTGTTAAAGGAGACGCGTTAGCTTGTTTTAAGATTTCAACGTTACGAGCACCTTTATCTAATATAGATTTTGTAGCAGCATCTAAATCAGAACCAAACTTAGCAAACGCTTCTAATTCGCGGTATTGAGCTTGATCTAATTTTAAAGTACCAGCCACTTTTTTCATTGATTTAATTTGAGCATTACCACCCACACGTGATACAGAAATACCTACGTTAATAGCTGGACGAACACCTGAGTTAAATAAATTTGACTCTAAGAAAATTTGACCATCTGTAATTGAAATTACGTTAGTTGGAATGTATGCAGAAACGTCACCACCTTGAGTTTCAATAATAGGCAATGCTGTTAATGAACCACCACCTTTTACAATTGGCTTCAATGCCTCTGGTAAATCGTTCATGTTTTTAGCAATTTCGTCAGATGCATTAATCTTAGCAGCACGCTCTAATAAACGACTGTGTAAGTAGAAAACGTCACCTGGGTATGCCTCACGTCCTGGAGGACGACGTAATAATAATGACACCTCACGGTAAGCAACAGCTTGTTTAGATAAATCATCATACACGATTAATGCTGGACGACCAGTATCTCTAAAGAATTCACCAACTGTAGCACCAGCAAATGGAGCGTAAAACTGCATTGGAGCAGGATCAGAAGCATTAGCAGCAACAACAACTGTATAAGCCATTGCACCATTTTCTTCTAAAGTACGAACAATACCTGCAACTGTAGAACCTTTTTGAGCTATAGCTACATATATACAAAATACTGGTTTTCCAGCATCATAAAATTCTTTTTGATTGATAATTGTATCAATAGCAACAGTAGTTTTACCAGTTTGACGGTCACCAATGATTAACTCACGTTGTCCACGTCCAATAGGAATCATCGCATCAATAGCTTTAATACCTGTTTGTAATGGCTCATTAACTGGTTGACGGTAAATTACACCTGGCGCTTTACGCTCAATTGGTAATTCATAAGTTGTTCCTTGGATAGGACCTTTACCATCAATAGGGTTACCTAATGTATCAATTACACGACCTAACATACCTTCACCAACTTTAATTGATGCAATACGTCCAGTACGTTTAACAGAAGAACCTTCGCTAATACCTGTGCTAGCACCTAATAATACAGCACCAACGTTATCTTCCTCTAAGTTTAATACGATACCTTGTAAACCTGTTTCGAACTCAATAAGCTCTCCAGATTGAACTTTAGATAAACCGTAAATACGAGCGATACCATCACCTACTTGTAGAACAGTTCCAACTTCTTCCAATTCAGCTTCTGATTTGAAGCCTGATAATTGTTGTCTTACAATTGCAGATAATTCGGTGGGTTTTACTTCTACCATTGTGAGATGGTTATATTTTTAGTGTAAATGTTTTTTCTTC
>ERZ724520.1395-NODE-1395-length-12269-cov-4.401752_pt1 | contig 12269 bp, 8 predicted proteins | sample MGYA00376053_ERZ724520 | MGnify/ENA primary metagenome ERZ724520 (study PRJEB28724, sample SAMN07190886) | activated sludge metagenome | isolation source: activated sludge of sewage treatment plant in Hong Hong | place: USA: Christiansburg, Virginia | collected... | reverse complement strand
TCTTCATGATGGATTCGTTATGCAGCTGGCGACGAATTTCATCCGCTCCCAACTCTCGCTCCACCTCTCGTCGGGTATCCGCCAACACTCGTCGGAACCGGCCAATCCACAAACCGGCCGTACGCGCAGCTTGCGGTAATTTCTCTGGCCCGAATACGATCAGCGCGATCACGGCTGTCAGTACCAGTTCAGAAAATCCGATATCAAACATGCGCGCTACGCTATCAAGGCTTGTTTTCTGTCTTGTCATCTAGCGGGTCGGCGGTTTTTTCCTTGTTAGCGTTATCTTCACCTTCACCCATCGCTTTCTTGAAATCTTTCAGGCTGCTGCCGAGATCCCCACCCAGATTACGCAATTTTTTTGTGCCAAACACCAGCAGCACCACCACCAGAATAATTAACAGTTCTTTCATGCCGATCATGGCTTTCTCCAATCGCTTTTCATAATACGCTCAGGATGAACGGGATGCTTTTTCATCCAGTCCGGACAAATCAAAACGGCGCGCCAGTTCATTAAGTACGTCTTGCCCAGACAAATCCACATGGGACAACATCACCAGCGTGTGAAACCACAAATCTGCCGTTTCATACACTAGCGCATTTTTGTCGCCGCCGTGTTGCACATCTTTTGCAGCCAATAATGTTTCCGCACATTCCTCGCCCACTTTCTTCAAAATGGTATCCAGACCTTTGGCGTGCAAACTGGCCACGTAGGACGCGTCCGCTTTTGCTGCCTGCTTGCGCGCTTCCAGCACAGCAGTCAACTGTTCGAGTACATCCGTCATTTCATGCTCCATAAATCTGTTGCGGATCTTTCAACACAGGATCAACAGTTTCCCATTCGCCATCCTGTAGCACGCGATAGAAACAGGATTCACGCCCGGTGTGGCAGGCAATGCCGCCGCGCTGCTCCACTTGCAACACAATCACATCAGCATCGCAGTCCAGCCGGATTTCATGCACCGCTTGTACATGGCCAGACTCTTCACCCTTGTGCCACAACTTCTTGCGTGAACGCGACCAGTACACAGCTTCGCGACAGCGGGCGGTTTCAGCCAGCGCGTCGCGGTTCATCCAGGCCACCATCAGCACGCGGCCGGTCTGCCAGTCCTGGGCAATCGCAGGCACCAGCCCGGCACTGTCCCACTTCACGCTATCGAGCCATTTTGTGTTGTCAGGAGAATTTGCCATGGCGTCGTGTGAAAACCCGTCAGAGTGGCGGTCATTGTACTGGCCTATTGACCCTGCAGCTATCCGCACCGCCACTCCACACCGGTACTACATACCGCTACTCCACCCTATCCCCCGCCTTCTTACGTCCGTATAATGCGCCGCCTTCACCCCGCCCTCTGGTCATTGTTTATGTCTACCGTCCGCCCTATCGAAAAAATGCGCAACGTCGCCATCATCGCCCACGTTGACCATGGCAAAACCACACTGGTCGACAAGCTGCTGAGACAATCCGGCACACTGGATCGCCGCAGCCAGGATGCCGAGCGCGTCATGGACAGCAACGACCAGGAGAAAGAGCGCGGCATCACCATCCTCGCCAAGAACACTGGTGTGGACTGGAACGGCTACCGCATCAACATCGTGGACACCCCGGGGCACGCCGATTTCGGTGGCGAGGTGGAGCGTGTACTGTCGATGGTCGATTCCGTTCTGTTGCTGGTTGACGCGATGGACGGCCCGATGCCACAGACCCGCTTCGTGACCAAGAAGGCCTTCGAACACGGCCTGAAACCAATTGTCGTAGTCAATAAAGTAGACAGACCTGGCGCTCGCCCACACTGGGTAATGGATCAGGTCTTTGATTTGTTTGACAAACTCGGCGCCACTGACGAGCAGCTGGACTTCCCGGTGATCTACGCCTCTGCCCTGAACGGGGTAGCCGGCCTGGAACCTGATGCGCTGGCTGAAGACATGACCCCACTGTTCCAGATGATTGTGGATCGTGTACCGCCGCCTGCTGTAGACGTTGACGGCCCGTTCCAGATGCAGATTTCCGCCCTCGATTACTCCTCCTATGTCGGCGTGATCGGCGTTGGCCGTATCAGCCGCGGCAAGATCAAGCCCGGCTCACAAGTGAAAATTATTGGCGCTGACGGCAAGGTGCGCTCAGGCAAGTTGTTGCAGGTCATGGGGCACCTCGGCCTGGAGCGCGTGGAAGTGGAAGAAGCCGGTGCGGGCGACCTCGTCTGCATCACCGGCATCGAAAAGCTGTTTATCTCAGACACCATCTGCCACCCGGATGCAGTTGAAGCCATGCCGCCACTGGTGGTGGATGAGCCGACGGTGAGCATGACATTTCAGGTCAATAACTCACCGTTTGCCGGCAAAGACGGCAAGTTTGTCACCACCCGCAATATCAAGGAGCGGCTGGATCGCGAATTGCTGCACAACGTAGCGCTGCGTGTGCGTGAAGGTGATGGCCCGGACAAATTTGTGGTATCCGGCCGGGGCGAATTGCACTTGTCAGTACTGATCGAAAGCATGCGCCGGGAAGGTTTCGAACTCGGCGTGTCGCGCCCGGAAGTAGTCACCAAAATGGTGGACGGCGAACTGCACGAACCGTTTGAAGTCGCTGTGATCGACATCGAAGAACAGCATCAAGGCCCCGTCATGGAAGAAATGGGACGCCGCAAGGCTGAACTGAAAAATATGGAAATCGATGGCAAGGGACGTGTGCGTCTGGAATACCTGTCGCCCTCACGCGGCTTGATCGGTTTCCGCAATAGCTTCCTGACCATGACATCCGGCTCCGGCATCATGACATCGGTGTTTGATCACTATGGCCCGGCTAAACCTGGCGCCATGGCTGGCCGCAGCAACGGCGTACTGGTATCGATGGTGACTGGCAAAGTACTCGGCTATGCACTGTTTTCACTGCAAGAACGCGGGCGCCTGTTCCTGCCGCCAAACGTGGAAGTGTACGAAGGCCAGATTGTTGGATTGCATTCGCGGGAAAATGATCTGGTGGTGAATCCAACCAAAGCAAAACAGCTCACCAACATTCGCGCATCTGGTACGGATGAATCGATTATCCTCGTGCCGCCAATCCGCCACTCTCTGGAACAGGCGCTGGAATTTATCGAGGATGACGAGCTGGTGGAAGTGACACCAAACCATATTCGCCTGCGCAAGAAATTGCTGACGGAAAACGAACGCAAGCGGGCAGGAAACAAGAAGTCTGATTAAATAAAAAGCGCCTTTATGGCGCTTTTTTATGGCATTACTTATTTTCCAGCTTGCCAATAATTCTGCGCGAAAACTTCATCAACGGCGACTCGATATAACGATAGTGCCAGATGCTGTACGCCAAAATCAGCAGAACCGCAGAAACAAAAAAGAATGCTGGGGTATACGCAGCCTCGCCGCCTGCGGGACGCAAGCCTGCGAGGAAAAAAAGGTTCAGCCAAATTGTGTGGGACAAATACAGACTATAGGATGCACCACCTAACAGCAATGAAGCCTTTGCGAATGGCACAAAACCACGCCTTTCTGCCTCTGAAAATATCGCCACCAGCAAGATGGCGGCCGGCCCGAAAAATACTACTCGCGCATGAGGATAATCCAGCAAACTGTCGGCACCAGACACCTTATTGACCTGATAAAAAACAGCAGCCCCCACAAAACCCGAAAACGCGGCAGCGCAAAGCCACAGGTTTATTTTCCCACGCCTTTCACAATACAACGCCAGCAAGCACCCGGAAATAAATTCGGCAATATACGGCGACAAATAGAAACGACTAGCCTTCAGCACCCAACGAAAATTTTTACGCAGCACCTCAATATCAATACACCACACCATGAAAATCGTTATGATTGAAAGCGTCAGGATGACGCCTAACAGCTTTACTGACGCTGACTTCGGAAACAGAAGCAGCAGGGCGAAAAACACATAGAAATACAATTCGTATGTCAGACTCCAGGAAACAGGTAACAACAGCTTTTCATGTTTGTGTTGGGTAAGAAATATCGATCCAGTTACATCTGTTTTATTGTCAACGCCGCTGTCATAGAAAAATAACACAAGCAGTAACAACAACAGATATGGCCAATACCCAAAATAGATACGCGTGGCTCTTCGGTACAGGAAAATCGCAGAATCTTGCAAGCCCGATGAGTTTCTTGTTGACACCCACATGATGTAGCCACTGATCACAAAAAATACATCCACGCCCCCATAAAAAGTCAATCGGATAAAATGCAGCACGCTATTGTCTGCTCCGCCTGCGGCAAGATAATGGGGTGCTGCGTGATAGATAACAATACTCATCGCAGCGAGGAATCTCAGGAACTGGATATTCACTTGCATGAAACTTCCCGATTTCGACTGGATATTCATGTTTCGAGAAAACTCCTGACCTTGTCTGCCTGCTCCATACAATCCGCATAACCATGTCGCATCAAATCCTGGCAATACGACGCCTCGAACAATAGATAACTGGCAATACTCGCGCCTCGCCCTGGCTGGGTAGCGCCGATGGTTCTCAGGAAAACCCGCATAGCTTTTGGCAGGGCATGGATATGATTCACAGCCATTTCATCAAAGCGCATGCTTGGCTCAATCACCAGCACTTCCACAGGGCGAACGCGCATCTTGCGCTGCTTTTCTTCATTCAACTCTTTAATGAAGTGATTGAAACGCTGCATCATGTCAATGTCTTCTTCCATCGCATCAATAAACGCGCTGTTGAGCAACTGCGCAAATATCTGTGCTAACGAAGGTGAATAATTTACCAATCGCCCGGGATCACTACGGCCATTCTTTCTATTTCCACTGACACCCACCACCAACAGTTTTTCTGCACCAAGATGCAGTGCTGCACTCATCGGCGCTGTTTGCCGCATCGCGCCATCGCCGAAGTATTCACGGTTTATCCTTACTGCAGGAAATAATGCCGGCAATGCCGACGACGCCATCAGGTGTTTGTGTGTCAAATCGGCCCGTATGCCCACGCGGCGCGAACGTTGCCACGGATCAACCGATGCATGGCCCTGAAAAAAACTGATGCTTTGCCCACTCTGGTAGCCGAGTGCAGTAATGCACAGCGCATGCAAGTGCCCCTTTTCGATCAGGCCGGGCAAATGGTGCAGCTGGATATTTTCCATCAACAAGTGATACAGCGGCGTGTTATCAAATAGCGATAGCGGCCTGCCAAATGTTGCGCCACTGCTGAAAAACGAGAGCAGCAATTTCAAGGTGCTGCCCATCAGTTCGGTGTAACCCACCCGATGCACCTGCTCTGACCGTAACGCGCCCCACAGTTGCTCCAGCCCCGCCACACCGCGGCTGAAACAATCGGCATGGCTGGCAATAGTAGCGGCGTTAATCGCACCCGCCGATGTGCCGCAAATAATGGGAAATGGATTGGCGCAACCGGCCGGCAACAGTTCGGCAATCGCTTTCATGACACCTACCTGGTACGCCGCACGCGCGCCACCGCCAGAAAGAACCAGCGCCGTTTTGTTGCCTTCACCCATCGGATGATCGTCGGCGTTCATGGCGGTGGGATTTCCTGTTTTCTGGCCGGAACCGGGCTACGCCACAACTCACCCGCACTGAAACTCAACCAGGCCCAGCGACACCAGCCTGACAATGAAAACACCAGCCACAGTGACCACACCAGCATCACGGCCCGGTATACCCACATTGGCAGGGATATCGCCCATGCCGTTGGTAAACCTTGCAGCGTGCGATCCTGGTACCACAGCAATTGCGCTGCGCTGGATTGGTTACCCGCCACCTGCATATCTGGCGTAGCGAGCAAGCTCATTGGAATAGTGCCCACCAACGCACCAAGCGCCAACACCGTCAGGAACACCAATCCCACCTGCATCAATTGCAGGTTGCTGCGACTCAGGCTGGCGGTATCCATCGCTGCGCGACGCGCCATCGCCACAAACCACAGCACCACCAGAATACTGCCCGCACTGTTGACGGTACTCATGCCTATACCGAGCAATAACCACTGCCATGTCTCTACCGGAGTAACTCCACTACGGCCGAGCATCACCGCCACAAACAGGATCACCACCAGCACACCCCAGAACAGCAGCGCCGGCCCCATCGCCGGGCCACCCACGGCCAACAGCCAGCGACCTTCCGGCATCTGCAGTTTCAATTCAATATTGCTCAGCGGCTCGTTTACCTGTGGCTGCGGTGTAGTGGTGCGCCAGCTGATGCTTTCATCCTGTCGCCACGTCACGTCGATGCGCTGCTGGCCGGGGCGCAATGGCACACTCAGGGCAACCCCCTCTGCAGGATTGGCCTGTTCGATGCCGTCGATCAACACACGTTGCAACTGGCTCGCCGGCGGCAACGCCAAGGGCAACTCGCCGCCCTGGCTGCTGCGCACTTGCAGGGAAAGCGTAGATTCGGAAGAACGTGCGCCGGGGCGGTAGTCCAGCACCGCGGATTCGATGGTGCGGGTATTGCCGTTAACGGCCTCCGGCCGGCTGATCGTCGCCGTCAAGGTTTCTCCCGGCCACGGCTGCCAACGTGGCAACTGGCCAGACTGCATGTCCTGTTTGACCGGGTTGAGGCCACTGAAATCCACATGCCAGATCGGCGCAATATTGAACTGCCATTGCTCCACCCACGGGGCTGGCTTGGCGGCCGTCAAGATGAGGCTGTTGCCTTGTTTGAGGCTGGCGTACCAACTGAAAGAATGTGAGTAAGCGCTTATTACCGCTTGAACCTTTCCATCGATTACCTCCACGCCTGGCGTCAGCACCGCCTCACCCGGCAGCAAGGTGACAGGAACCGCTATCGCGCCAACGGCCGGCGCCAATCGCTCAACGACCGTTTGCACTTGCCAGTCCAGCCCCAATACCAGCGTACGGGTCACACGCAGGAACGGCGGCGCGGCATCCGGCAACAATTGGGCGCTGTCGTTGTCTGTCTTCTGGCTCTGGCTTTCACGGGTCAGCTGCAAACTGCGGCCGGGGATCTGGCCATTGGCCAGACCGGATACCTGCCAACCGCTCGCCTCCACCACCACGTTGTGCACCGGCATTTCGAACGGCAGTTGCAGGCTGTCACCCAGTGCTGGCCCTTCCAGTAACAGGCGATGGCTGCCCGGCACCAACACAATCCAGAGCAGGCCGGCATCGTCACGGCGCAAGCTGTTGGTGGTTTCGCCATCCACCAGAATCGTGCGTGGCTGCCATTGGTTGCGCGCTACCGGGAGCGGCACGGCCACAGTTTCCTGCGCGTCGATCTGCAATTCCAGTCGCACGTTATTGGCATCCAGTTGCAGCAGGCCACGGCTGAACGCAGCACACTGCGGCTCGCAATCCGGCAAGCGTGTGAGACGCTGTTCCAGTTCTGTCAGCAATGTGGCATCGGGAAATCCGGTGGCTGCTGATTGTTGTGGCGACGGCTGTTGCGCTAGAACCGGTGAAGGCTGCATCAACACAACGGCAACCAACACCAATCCCGGCGCGATGGCATCAGGAATAATAGTTTTGGGCAGCACTCGCCAGTTGGCCGATGGCCACGCAGCACGCAGCAACAAACCCGCGAAAGCAAACACCAGCAACACCGACGCCAGATTCCACAAACGGTGCCAATTGGGTGAGAGCAGGTACAGCTGCAGTGTTTGCGCCTGTGTCACCGGCCCACTCCAGCGTAAGGAAACGGCCTGCCATTGCCACGCTGGCTCGCCGGGGCCGGTCTGCACTTTTGCACCAACGTCATAACCCGTTTTCAATTTTTGCGGGGCGGGTCTGTTCACTTTGGCCATACGTTTCACACTGCTGTAAGCCGCGTTATCGTCCATTTTTTGCTCTGCTATTTCACCCGCAGCATCCATTTCTGCTGCAGGTGCAGCGGCCATCGGCGGTTCCATTTGCATCGCGCCACTGGCGTAAGAATCCACATCACTGCGTTGGCGGATATCGGCATACGTTCCCAATTCCAGTTGTGGATACACACTGCGTCGCGTTTGATCCACTGCAAAACTGAGCAACAGGAACGCCAACGCAACAAATACCACGCCGTTGTAGATGCCCAACACTTTGCGCAACCGTCCTTCTGGCAAAACGCGCACCAACGCCACACCCACCAGCGCAGCCAGCCAGAAAAACACCGGCGCATGTTGTGCATGATAGGTGAGCAATAAAGCCAGCAACGCGACAATGCCTGCCACCGCACCCAGCAAGCGCCAGCTGGCTGCTGCCACGATCAGCACCAGAAAAATCGCCCACAAATTCCAGCGCGCAACCCACGAACCTTGTGCGCTGTCTGCGCCTGCGGCATGCAATAACATCCAGCCTGGCGGCAAATTCAAATGCGCAGACACAGAATTAAAATCCCGTTGCCACCCTGTCACCGCAAAACGTGCAGGTTGTTCCAGACGACTGATACTCAACAGGTTCAACGGACCTGGACGCAACTCGATTCCCGCTTCCGTTTGCTGTTCTCCTGTTTGTTGCTGTGGCAGTTTTGTAATCAGTTGCGCTTCGCCATTCACTTCTGCGCGGCCAAGCAATTGCTCTGGCACCGTAGAAAAACGCGCCGCCTGTTTCAACACGCCGCTCACGGTGTCCCGGCTGGTGATGCCACTGCCATCAAAATCAAGCCACAGTTTGCGATGCAATGCCAATTGTTCGCCGGATACTTCACCGCTGGTCAGCTCATCACCGCGCTGGTTTTCCGTGAGTGTCAGCGTGTCACCAGTGCGCAACAACCAGGCAGGCAATGCGCGCCATTCGGCGGGCATATCGGTCTGGGATGGATCGATAGATGCAGGACCGCTCGGTGTAATCTGACGCAAACTGCGATTGTCGCGCAGCGACCAGATTTCTTCTTCCGGCCAACTGTCATCCATTTTCTTGCTGGCAAATGACAAGGGCTGGCCATCAGCGCGCGCGCGCAAACGCACTTCCCATTCACCGGCACGCAATTGCACACGCAAACGACCATCCGGCTCGATGCGTGCAGGCAACGGCGTATCCATTGCCAGTGGTGCAAAACCGTCCAGCAACAATTGGCCGAGCAACAATTCACGATCACGCCCCGCCACGCGAAAACGCACTACTGTTTCCATTTGTAACGGAATATCGTCCTGCAATTCGCGAAACACCTGCACAGATAAACTGTCTGCCACAGTTTCCGGCGCACTGCTGCTGTTCTCACCAAACAACAGGCCACCCTGTTCGTCGATCGACGGCTGCAACACGGCTTTGCCTTGCAACGTTAACGCCAGTAAACCGGTGTCGGCTGGCAGCACCAGACGCGTAGGAAGACTGTTCCAGCGGATCACTCCCTGCACCTGATGTTCGCCGGCAGGCAAATGCACAACAGGCAACCCGTCGCGCTCAATCACTGCCGCACTTTTCTCATCCACATGCACGTCCTGCGGCCAACTATCCGCGTCGCCCGGCAGCGTAATCCAGCCATCGCTATACAACTGCCAGTCTTGTGAAAAACTGGCCCCGTGCATGTCTGCTTGCAACACAAGCCTGCCCGGCCAGCGACAGTAATGTTCGCCAAGGTTGGCGTAATGCGGCGGACAAGCCAGTTCGCGGTGTTGGTCCAACACCCAGCCGCGCCATGGCTCCAGCGGTGCAGGCACAGCGATATCTGCGGCGCGTACCGCATTAACACACAGCGTTGTAGATAACAGCAGTAACCAGTTTTTCCAACCGCGCATATAGTTCTCCATTATTTAACGCTTGCCCCATCGAAACATCACGGCAGCGATCGATAAAAATACCATGCTCATCGCAGCCATCACCCATAAATGCGCAGATACATCCTGCCACCCAGCCCCTTCCAGCATCACCGCACGCGCAGCATCCAGCATGTGCGTCATGGGCAGCACTTGCGCGATAGCCCTCATCCACTGTGGCGCACCGTCCAGGGAAAACCACACTTCCGACAACAACAACATCGGATACGTAGCCACATTCAGCAAGCCGCCTGCAAGTTCTTCATTATCTGTGCGACTGGACACAATCAATCCCAGTGCAATCATCGAGAAACCGCCCAGCAGTGCAATGGCGAACAGCAACGCATAACTGCCCAGCATCAGGAAATCAAGGAAGAGATTACAGCCGACAAAAATCATCGCGCTCACGACAGTAATAATCAGCAAGCGGGAAACCAGTTGCGCACTGAGAAACTGGAATGCGGTGATCGGCGTGGCCTGCAAGCGTTTCAAGACGCCCATTTTTCTGTAGCGGACAATCACATAACCCACGCCAAACAACGCGCCAAACATGATATTCATGCCCAACACACCGGGCATGGCCCAATCGATATAACGCACTGCGCGGCCGCTCACTGTTTCCTTTTGCGCCTGCGGCACAGTAGCCAGTAACAAACTTTGCAGCACTTCCCCCTTGGCTGCATTTTCATTGATCCAGTAACGCCAACCGTTTTCTGTGGGCTGCAACAACAGATCAAACTGGTGGTGCCGAACACGCATGAGCGCTTTTTCCGGATCCTGAATCGCTACGGCTTCAATATAATCTTTCTGCAACGCCACCGGAATGGCAAGATGCGCCACGTCCTGCGTCAAGACACCCACTTTGAACAATTGCTGGTCGCGCCCTGAAAAAGCAATAGACACCGCCACGATAATAATCACCGGCAAGATGACCGCCCACGATATTGAAGCGCGATCCCGGTAAAATTCCTTGTTGCGCGCCAGCAGCAGCGCGATAAATGCTTTCATGGCAACCCTGTAGAATTATAGAGGTGCAGAAAAAATACGGACATACAACGAATCAGTTGATCCAAGAAATTGCCACCCGCCAACATAATTAACCACGCTTTCTCCAGGAATTCTTTCTTCATAGTTAGCCAAAGAGCTTCCCACATTAACAATAGATGAAATTACACCTGGCAACATTACAAACACCAAGAAAGCAGCATGGAGTTTTTTATTATTAGAAATAAGAAAATCAATAGACTTTAAAAAAATAATAACTAATCCAAACATTAAAGGAGCAGAGTTTCTTATCATAAGATCGTTGTAACTTCCGTATTTTATGCATGAAAGTATAAAAAAAGTTGCGCAGATTGTATAAAAAAATCCTTTCCAAACAGAATCCATTTTTTTTACGCAAGGATAAAGAGAAAAAGAATAAACCCCCCATCCAAAAAAATTAAATGCCAAAAGCCAAATAAAACCTTTGTAACCTTCATCGAAAAATACAAATCCCATGGGATTGGTTAACGCAGTAGCACTAAGGTAATACAGCCCCATAACAAAAACCACCATCAGGCCGCCGGCAATATTTTCAAACGATGCCGCCTGTCGCATAGCTAACATACGTCCCTGCAAAATAATAACCAAGGGGAAAATAACCAGACCTAAAATAATCATAGGCGCCCACAAAGCTAGCAAGCTGTACACAAAAATTATTTGCTTGAAATTATTATCGCGCCATATAGCCAATAGCAGTCCAATGATAATCCAGCCTGCAATTGTCTGATGGGGAGCCCAGAATAAAGAATTTGTCAGCGACACAAAATCACCAAAAAAATAACTGGTCTCCAATATTCTTCCAAGTTCCGAGTCTATCCATGTCAAGCTGACATCAGGATTAGAAAGGATTACAGATATAGAATTTGCAATATCGACACCAGAATCCTGACAGGCTTTTATGCAAATTAAAAAAGATCCTGCGATATCCCACCCGCCAAATGCCACGAAAACTGCAGCAAGTAACATAGATGATTTAACCTGCGTAATCTCCAGAAGCCAACGGTATGCAAGCCAACAACCCAGCAGCGTCCAGTAGTGCATAAACTCCATAGCAAATCGCAAACCAAAAATCTTTCCAAACAGCGCAGCTGGCAAATAATATCCAGAGTAGGAGACCAACAGGCTGTTTTTAGACGGTGTCTGACTGCTATCCAGCATAATGCCCTGGGTGTAATTCACTGGCCATGAATAATTAACAAGATCTTCCAGCCGGCCATTGTGCATAACATAATCTGCCGTCTGTTGGCCGTAACCCCCGGCTCCGGATAAGTAAACCCAGCAAAGGACTACTATCGCCCCCCAAAGAAATCCTTCGACAGAATGCCCGCGCCTGTAGTGAAAACTATCGGCGCAGCAAGTGCGGTATAACGCAAAGAACCATACCGGCGTCAAAACAGCCGCCCAGTACCAACGCAACCAGCTAGCTGAAAAAATCAACAACGGCAAACCCAGCCAGCACAACGACATTTTCCAGGGAGACAGTGAAAAAACCAGAAGGTACATGGCCATATAAATTACAGCTGCGCCAGCACACTTCAAAAAAAT
>ERZ724520.1393-NODE-1393-length-12275-cov-5.862766_pt1 | contig 12275 bp, 8 predicted proteins | sample MGYA00376053_ERZ724520 | MGnify/ENA primary metagenome ERZ724520 (study PRJEB28724, sample SAMN07190886) | activated sludge metagenome | isolation source: activated sludge of sewage treatment plant in Hong Hong | place: USA: Christiansburg, Virginia | collected... | reverse complement strand
GAAATAATTTAGAAAAAGCAAAGCTCTTAGCTTTATTACAATTGACCATTCGGGCAGTGCCTTGTATTTATAGTGGCGAAGAAATTGGAATGACCAATGGAAATATTCCATTAAAAAAAGGAAAAGACCCACTCGCAAAAGTGTATAATTGGATACCACAATTCATCGTCAATCTATTACCTGTTGGAATCAACCGAGATAACTGCCGAACACCCATGCAGTGGAACACCAATAAAAATGCAGGGTTTTCTACAGCCGATAAAACATGGCTGCCAGTAAATACAGATATTTCAGAAAGAAATGTTGCCATTCAACAAAAAGACGAACATTCTTTATTAAATGTATTTAAGCATTTATTACAAATACGAAAAATAAATCCAGCTTTGCAAAGTGGCAGTTTAGAAATCATTCCAACAGGCAATAAACAAATTTTGGCATATACAAGAACCTTAGGAGGGGAGAAATTATTAGTGCTTTTAAACTTCAGCAATTCTAAAATTACCAACCACATAAGTACTCCAATAAAAGAGGTACTTTTCTCCATTAATTCTAACCCTACTTTTAAGGGGATTTTAGAAGGATTAAATGGTGTAGTGTTGAAATTATAATATTGATTTATTACATTTGAACAAACAATCTCCATGTCAGAAACTAAAGACTATCATATTATAGAAAAATTTCGGGAAATGGTAGAAAAACGCTATGACTATAAAGAACTGAGCGAGCGTTTTGAATTGCCACCTGTCATTACTCCCGAAGTCATTGCCGAAGTAAAACGATATTTTTTAAGCACCATCTATCCGCCGGCACAAGAGCGAAAAGAACTAGAAGAAGCTTTTAGAGATTTGGCGGCTTATGTAAAACAACCGCGCAAACTGTGGGGTTTATTTGGAGACATGGCACGTGCGGTGTTTAAATTTGGGAGACATTTTATAGCTGCTTTAAAGGCCGGAATGGATTCATTAGACTCCTTTTTAGGGGCCAAAAATTTTGAAGAAAACATGGCAGCCATTGCCAACAAGAACGGCATTGTGCCACCTATGAATGACGAAGAATTTGAAGACACATTATACCAATTACCTCGGGAAGACGTGGAGCATTTTATAGACGATGTAAAAAGTCTTTTTGGAGCAATGATAAATATAGCATTACTCGCCAAAACACTTGGCATATTAGACCACGTCATCCACACAATGGAAAGCAAACCAGATGTATTTCCCCAAAAAGAAGTAGATGGCATTAAACTGGGTAAAGAGTTATTAAAATCTGGATATGATTTATTTTCTAAATATGATGAAAGCACCAGGAAAATAATAGTAGATATTATCTATAAAAATGAAATGTGGTATATAGATTATGTTTACAAAAAAAAGGAAGAAAAATAAAATACCCTCAGGCGTTAATTAAGAAACTTTAGCATTTCAATATTCCTCATTTTTATTATTTTTGATAGTTGTTATGGCTCGTAAAATTATATATACAGACGATGCTCCTGAACCTATAGGACCATATTCTCAAGCAGTTTCCATCAATGGTATGCTTTTTGTATCCGGACAAATACCTTTAGATCCGTTTTCAGGTGTAATGATACAAAGTGGAATAAAAGAAGAAACAGCACAAGTGATGGAAAATATAAAAGCCATTTTACAGGCCGCAGAAATGGATTTTTCCAATGTAGTAAAATGCTCTATTTTTATTACGGATATGCAAGATTTTCCTTTGGTAAATGAAGTATATGGAAAATATTTCAAATCCAATCCGCCAGCAAGAGAAACCGTAGAAGTAAGTATTTTGCCTAAAAATGCAAATGTGGAAATTTCTTGTATCGCAGTTCGATAAGAAATTTAGATTTTAAAAGAGTATATGAATAAAAAATTATTTTTGGTTTTCATCGGTTTGTTTTTAGTTACTAACTTAACAAAAGCAGCGGATGATATATGCAAAGCGGCTACCGATAGCGCAGAAGCACATTCCAAAAGAAATGATTTTGCATTTTATTACCAATCAAAAGTAAATGCCAATTTGTATAATTTTATTCAAATAAATAACGAACGATACAAAAGAACACCAGTGCGTATTTCACTAAGCGCAAACGATACTTCTAAAATATCCAAAAATAAAATACTAAAAGCAATATACGATAAAAGCTCAGACGTCGCACATCCACTAGACACCAGCAATGAATACAAAAGATGCTTTAACAAAGCATTCCAATTAAAATTAGACTCCTTATTTAAATGCGATTTTTTCAGAAAAGCAGATTCCATAATGATGGATTTTGATAAAACCGGAAAAGGGTATAGCGGAGTAGATTTTCCAGGAGGCGCTATTGCACTAAAAAGTTTTTTTGATAAAAATTTAGAACTCCCTAAATCAGCACTTCCGAATGATTCTGCAAAAATATTACGCGTTTTCTATTCTTTTTTTGTAGATGAAGAAGGAAAAATTTCTGAAATCAGTTTAGTAAAATCAAACTGTAAAGTATGTGAAGAACTTGTATTAGAAGCTATAAAGAAAATGCCAGCATTTATTCCAGCTAAAGATGGCGGAAAACCTAAAAAAGTGAAATACATACTACCTTATTACAAACCACTTTTTATCAGAAAATAAGTTGTTTGCATTTTATCTGAAAAAATTTGTTTTATTTCTTTTGAATTATAATTTTTTAGTATAACTTTCCTTTGTTATGCAATTATCTTTCAACGAACGATTTCGTCAAATCGTATTGTTTTTATTACTTCTGGCTTTAGGTGGTCTTATTTTTTTTCAAATAAAATTCCTAATTCCAGGTTTACTCGGAGCTATTACTTTATATGTATTAAACCGAAAATTATTATTTAGTTTAGTATCTCACAAAAAATGGAATCAATACATTGCAACATCTGTATTGATTCTTATCGACGTTATTTTGCTGTCCATACCATTTGGATTGGCAACCATTTTTGTAGTTCCTAAGCTGCAAAACTTCACAGATAATGCGCATGATCTTTTCCAAGGTATAAAAGAAATTATAGAAAAAATATCTGCCATTACCGGTATCGAAATACTTTCTCCTGATAATTTAAAAAACATTCCATCTATTGTTTCATCCTATTTACCCGATTTTTTAAATTCTGCCTTTAATATATTTATCAATCTCAGCACTTTATTTTTTGTGTTATTTTTCATGTTGCTCAATGCGCAAAAACTCGAAAGTATTTTATTTAATTATATTCCGCTAAAAGATGAAAATAAAAAAGCAGTAGTGGCTGAAGTAAAAAACATTGTAACCTCTTATGCAATAGGTATTCCATTTTTGGCACTTGCACAAGGTTTTTGTGCCTATATCGGTTATTCTATTTTTGGATTAAAAGACCCCATGTTATGGGGGTTTGTTACTTGTGTTTCTTCTGTTATTCCATTCGTAGGCTCAGGCCTTATTTGGATTCCACTAGTAGTATATATGTATGTTGGTGGAAATTCTTCTGGAGCAATTGCTTTAGCTATTTATTGCGCTGTAGTGGTATTAAACGTAGATAATCTATTACGATTATTTTTGTTAAAAGCATTTGCCAATATTCACCCATTGATTACTTTATTTGGCGTAATAACAGGCTTGAAATTATTCGGATTCCTAGGGTTAATTTTTGGCCCTTTGTTGGTTTCTTTCTTTTTATTGATGATAAAAATTTATTCTAACGAATTCTCTGAAAGTAATTCGTTAGAATAAATTTAGTTCGCACAATCAGGAGATTATCTCAACAACATCACGCTGCCCATCACCGATTTTTTACCGGTTTTTGGATCTTTCATTCCGTCCCAAGCTTTGCCATCTGTAAAGATGGCTCTGATTTTCCAAACATAAACATCTTGTGGTAATATTGTTCCTTTTAACTTACCGTCCCATCCTTCTGAAGGTTGTCCATTTTCCAGTGCGGTAGATTCCCACAATAATTGCCCATAAGTAGAAAATATTTGTGCATGATATTCTTTCATGCTTAATCCTTTTGGTTTCCAAAATGCTGCTTCACCCAATCCTGTTTCTGGCGCAAACACATTGGGCACGTACACTTGTCCGGCGTAATCTACTCCAAGAACATGCGAAACGGTATCTAAACAATCATGGTTGCTTTTTACAAATAAAGTCACTCTATAAGGACCTTCTCCATTGTATTGGTGCGATGGGTCTTTTCCAGAGGTTGAATCTCCGTCGCCAAACGTCCACACATAATCTTTTCCATTGGCAGTGGTATTAGTAAAAATAATCGGTGCATTAAATCCATTTCCTGTAAAATCGTAAATAAATCCAGCAATCGGTTTGGGGTAAATTTCTACTGCTGCTACTTTGGTTACACTATCTCTACAATCTCCATTTACAGCCGTTAAGGTAACATTATATAATCCTGGTTTTGGGTAAACATAGGTCAACCCACCATCTGTAGAGGTTTCTCCATTTCCTAAATACCATAAATAATTGGAGGCATTTGTCGAGGTATTCAAGAAAACATTAGCTTCTTGTTCACAAACCTTAGGATTTGCTACATTAAATTGTGCAGTTGGTTTTTCTGATACTCGTATTTGTTTTACGATAGAATCTACACAAGGATGACTGTTTGCTGTCACTAATTTTACATCATATACTCCTGTATTCTTATAAATATGTTTAGGATTTGGGTTCGTGGAAATGGAACTGTCTCCATCGCCAAAATACCAAATATAACTACTGCCATTGGTTGTTTTATTGACAAATTGTGCGTTATTGTTTACACAAGGTGTTAATACATCAAAATTTGGTTTTGGTTTGGCGAATACATTGATATTCATACTAAATGAATCTCTTCCACAGGCACCAATGGCTAGTAAGCTTACTTTAAATATTCCGGATGTATCGTATTCATGACTAACTTGGTCTGCAAGAGCGGAAGTACCATCACCAAAATTCCATATAATTTGTGCTCCTGGTGATGAAATATTGAAAAAATCTACCTTTAACGGCTCACAACCTTGCGGAATATTTGTGAAAAATTTTGCGTGTACATCGTTTCCTTTTACTGTAATATTTTTTCTAATACTATCTGCTCCACAACTATTTATAGCTTTTAATTTAATGGTGAAGACAGAGTCTCTGCGTGTTTTATTGATATAAGTGGGGGACGGAGGAAATTGAAGCGTGCTGGTTTGTCCATTTCCAAAATCCCAAACATAACCAGTTGGGGAACCAAATGATGTATTTGCCAGAATGGGTGTAAATGGCGTGCAACCTATGTTCTGAATACCAAAATCAGCTTTAGGAGATGCTTTTACCTTTACTGTATCTGTAAAGAAGGAGGGGCCACAGAAATAATCTGCTTTGAGGGTCACATAATAAAAAGTATCTGCTAAAATTGGCGGAGGGAAGGAGTATTGTTGATTAATAGGAGTGCTGGTTTGAGTAGAACCAATTCCAAAATCCCAAACATAATTAGAAGCAGGAACATGACTTGATGGAAAAGTAAAGGTTACATTGTTTCCGGTGCAAGTAGAATCCGGTGCAACATTAAAGGATAATGGCGGATTGGATTTAACTAAAATAGGAATTTTTATAGTATCCATACAGCCATCTATGGTTTGTGCGTAAAGAGTAATAGTAAAATTACCTGGGCGTATATAGGCATGAAATGGATTGCTAACAAAAGCATGTGGTGTTCCATCTCCGAAATCCCATTCTCCATTGAAAATATTTCCTACAATATTTCCAAAATTATAAGATTGATTCACACATAAATCGGGTACTGGTGTTTTAACATGAACACTATCAAACACAGTAATTTTTTTATAGGCAGTATCTTTACAAGATCCAGTTGGGTCTTTATAAACATACCCTACTTGATAAAATCCTGGTGCTAATCCTGCTGGATTAAAGATACCTACACTGGTATTAACAACACCAGTTCCTATCCAATTGCCCCCTGGGAATAAAGGGTTGCCTACCAACTGCAGATAACCTGTTCCTTTACAAATAGTTTGCTCAGGTCCCGCAGTTAGTCCAACTATTTCAGCCACTTTAATTCTTACTGTATCATAAGTTGGACAACTTCCATTGGGGTTTAATGCATAAATAATATCATAATCTCCTGCCGGCACAGAGGAAGGGGTAAAGATTCCAACAATAGAATCAGTAATACCTTTTCCTCGCCAAATACCTCCCGGTGGATTGGCGTTTAATTGAATGGGTGGGTCGAATACACATAATCCAAAGTCATTTCCTATAAAGGGTTTAATATTATTATTTACTTTAATAAAATTGGTAAGGGTGGAGTCTCCACACTGTGCTGATATTTTTAATTGAATTGGATAAGTTCCTGGTGTGTTATAAGTTATATTTCCTGGATTTTCTGTGGAGGCACTTGAAGGGGAAGCACCTGTAAATGTCCAGTCAAATATGGCATTATTATCTCCCCCATTAGTGTAATTAAAATAATTTTTAGGATTGATGGAATATGGCACATAACATCCTTGTGGAATTTTCAAGGTGTCAATGGCTGGTTTTCCTTTTATTACTAAGGTGCTGTTCCAAGTATCAGAATTACAGCCACCGATAGCTAGTAAATTAATATTATAATTACCAGATTTTGTAAAACGAACGGTTACATGTCTGCTGTTTTCATTTCCTGAAGAAAAAGAAACGCCTGCCGCTGGAGTAATAGTCCAAACATATTTGGTAATACTGGTAGAATCATACGATTTATTTAAAATTGGAACATCTATATATCCACTTGCGGGAATACAGGATGGAGCGACAAAAGCAGCGTCTGCATTTACCCTATCCACTACCAATATATTTAATATGGTATCTTTTTCATTACAAGCACCTTTTACTCTTAATTTTATTTGATAATTTCCTTTTTGTTTAAACGTAATATTTAGATTATTATAGGTAAGCGTACCTAGTGGAGTGCTAGAGACAAATCCTGCATTGGGGGTTACTGTCCAAATCATTGCTGGAGCGTGACAAAGTTCATCTCGGCTATTATGGTCAATATTTCGATATTGGACAGGTTCATCTATACAAACAGTATCGGGCCCTCCAATTTCAGGATGGATGCTATCCAATACCATGATGCATTGGCTAATGTCTGTCACATCACATTCATTTACGGCAAAAATACGAACAGAAAATTTGTCGTCTGAATTACAGTCTTTTGAAACAGTGCCGCAGCTACCTTTTACAAAAGTATATTTTAAAGAAGAGGGTAAATTAGTATTATCATAAATAGTATCTAATTCTCCATTTACAAATACCTTATATAAAGTACTGGATGGATTTTTTCCGGTTGTTTCTGCTAAATTAATAGGCAATTCATAATTTGCCGGAATACATACCGTTGGAGAGGATGCTGAGATAGAAATAGTAGGAGCTTTACCAATTAACACATTATATGTTTTTGTGGCGACATTACAAGATCCAGATCCACTTCCGGTAACTTTATAGGTGATTTTATAACTTCCAGGGCTATAAGTATGTGTAAGAGTTGAACTAAAAGAAGCCATATTTACTAAAGGGCTTCCATCTCCCCAGTCAATCGAATAATTGGTATTACTTCCAATAGTATTAGAGCCATTTGTAACACTCACTGTTTGTGGAGTAGTAGCGCCACAAAAAATAAAATTATTGGATTCCTTTAACTCTGGATCGGGTGATGGGTTTACCGTAATTAGTTTTCCGCCATCACATGGTACATTTGGAATTGGAACTAAATCAGAATTACTTTCCGCTAGTAATATTCTATATTGTTGTCCAGAAGCGGAACCACGAAAAGTGATTTTAATAATATTATCCTTTGTTGGATTATACGGTAACAATACTTTGTAATCTGCAGGAGAAGTTGCCACCGAACCCATGGGATATACACCTTTATAAACAATTATATTATGGTATTTGGCATAAGGCTGAGACAATTGTATGGTTACTACCTCACCGGCACAAACGGATGTTTTATCTACTGTAAAGCTACATATAGCTTTGGTATATTTTGCACTAAATAGAGATAGTGCAAGTATTAATATCTGTAGTATTCGCTTCATTACACTTAAATTTAAAACAATTTTACGGCATTCTTACCTGGAAAATCATAACAATCTACGGCTTTAGGTTTTTTCTTCTTTGGCATACCGATTGCAACTTTATTAAAATTCATGCGTATGGTAACCTCATGTTGTCCTTTACTTTTTGAGGTAACTCCTGTAAAATCTAATTGATAACTATACCCAACATTTAAAGTCATAAAGTTATCTGGACCTAAATCCCAATCTACCCCACCGACAAAAATTAAACCATGTGTACTATTGTTACTAAATTTATTTAACTGATACATCACACCGGCATAAACGGGCTTGAATGTACTGAACATTCCCGCATTATATACTTGTAGTTTTCCTTGATAATCAAATTTGAAAACTGGAGAAATATAAAAATCAATATTGCGTTTATACTTCCCTCTTGAAACAGGAAACATGGCTCCGTACGTTACGGTAAAACGCATCGGAATTTTTGTAGAAATATTCTGAAAAGATTCGTCTGGACGCGTCAGATGATGTACGGCAAATCCTAAAGAATTGTGTACTGGATGTTTATTTATATCGTATCGAAAACGCAATAAAAGTCCGGCATCTAAGTCAAATAAATTAACTTTCCTAAGAACAACATTTGCACTAGAACCACCTGGTACTACACCTACTTCTGGATCCAATTGGTCTGTAAAAATCAATCGACTTCTATCTAATGATTTATTGATGAAAGCGCCATTAATACCAATATGTAAGTTTATATTTTTAGAAATTCGAGCAATATAGGCATAAGAAAGTCCGACATAATTTGATTGTAATATCTTTGCCTCCACATCTCTATAAGCAGTTACGCCAATTCCCGAAGAGATACGCGCCGATTGTACATCAACGGCAATACCATAAGTATTGAATCCTCCGGGTACATAGTTCCATTGATTTTTATAAATCATTGCCACGTTCAATCCTTTTTCAGAACCAGTTGCTGCCGGATTCAAATAGGTTCTAAATTGGTAAAATTGAGCAAAGGTTGGGTCTTGCGCTTTAGATATACTAAGAACCGCAAAAAGAAGCAGGGTGCTTACAAAAAATCTTTTTAATAAGTGTTTCATTCCTTTAGTTGTAACGGCTACTACTTCTATTGGTGGGTTTCAAAGCTGATTTTGATGCTAAAATAACTTAATTTATTGGTAAATGCACTATATTGGTAGGTAAAAGTTTAAAACTGCGTATATTTGTACAAAAATTAGGTATGGATTTTCGTCTTTTATTACATCTACACATGGGATTTGCGATACTTTTCATAGTATCTTTTGCCATTAAATCATCTCTATTTCTCACAGGAAAACAAGAAGCATTCCTTTCTTATAAAAAGAAAACGCTTTTAATAGAGACATTATTCTCTGTAGCTTTCTTAGTTTTTGGTATTTGGGCTATGATTTTTCGAATCAAAACAAATTCTTACCAACATTGGTTAGATCCCAAAATTGCACTTGCTCTTTTAGGTATTCCCATTGGTATTATTGGATTTAAGAAAGAAAACAAAGCAATGGTGGTAGTTTCTTTAACCTTCTTCGTTATTGCGCTTATTATCGGATTAATGCATTATCAATAAATCTATTTTTATGAAAACACTACGCTTATTATTAGTAATAGTTAGTATTACCATTTCTGGGCAATTATTTGCCAATACCACTTTAGCTCTTTCTGTAAAAGGAATGCATTGTGGCAGTTGCGAAACTAAATTCAAATCTACAGCAAAAACCATCAAAGGGGTAGTTGAAGTAAATGCTGTCAGTGCTTCTGACAACAATGCCACCATCGTTTATGATGAAAAAACAATTTCATCTGAAGAATTAATTGCTACTTTAGCAAATAAAACAGGATATACGGTTGCTGCATTCAACAACAATACCGCCAGCAAACCAGCAGATGCTTGTTGCTCTAAAAGCAAGAAAAAGGCAAATTGCAGTGCTAAAGAAAAAACAAATTGCACAAAAAAATAACATTATTTAATTAAAAATACAGTCCGACTTGGGCGTTATTAATAAGGTTTGAAAGGGTAAAAACCCTTTTCAAGCCTTTTTTTTATGTTAACAATCATCCGAAATGTTAATAATTATAAAAGTTATTGTAATTTTGCACCGCTTTTAAAATCAAATTATTATATGAATACACTATTTTATTTAATTCCATTTTTAGGAATTTTTGGATTGGTTATCACAGCAATAAAATATGCTTGGGTAAAAAAACAAGATGCCGGTGATGCTAATATGCAAGAACTGGCAGGATATATTGCCAATGGTGCCATCGCTTTCTTAAAGGCAGAATGGAAGGTTTTAAGCTATTTTGGAGTAATTGCTGCTATTTTATTAGCATTCTTAGGATGGAAAGGTGGCGAAGAATCTTCTCCTATTATCGCAGTTGCCTTTATTATAGGTGCTGTTTTTTCTGCATTCGCAGGATATGTAGGAATGAAAGTAGCTACTTTGGCAAATGTTCGCACTACACAGGCAGCTCGTAGCAGTTTGGCAAGTGCTTTAAAAGTTTCTTTTACAGGTGGTACCGTAATGGGATTAGGTGTTGCTGGTTTAGCCGTATTCGGATTAGGTGGATTGTTTATCGTTTTTTATACCATTTTTGATGGCAATGTTGACCCAATAAATGTAAAAAGAGCCATTGAAGTATTAACCGGTTTCTCTTTAGGTGCCGAATCCATTGCATTATTTGCTCGTGTGGGTGGTGGTATCTACACCAAAGCTGCTGACGTAGGTGCTGACTTAGTGGGTAAAGTAGAAGCAGGAATTCCTGAAGATGACGTTCGTAATCCTGCAACCATTGCCGACAATGTAGGTGATAACGTAGGAGACGTAGCGGGAATGGGTGCCGACTTATTTGGCTCTTATGTGGCTACGGTTTTAGCAACTATGGTATTAGGTCAAGAAACTGTTTCTCAAGATAATTTTGGTGGATTAGCACCTATTTTATTACCAATGGTGATTGCAGGAACTGGAATTATATTTTCTTGGATAGGAACATTCTTCGTGTCTATAAAAGATGACAAAGGAAACGTTCAAGGTGCTTTAAATTTAGGAAACTGGGGTGCTATTGTTTTAACAGGTATCGCTTCTTTCTTCTTAGTAAAATATATTTTACCAGAAACTATGACTTTGCGTGGTTATGAATTTACAGCAATGGGAGTATTTGGTGCCATTATGGTAGGTTTAGTAGTAGGTGCTTTAATGTCTATCATTACTGAATATTATACTGCCATGGGAAAACGTCCGGTATTGTCTATCGTTCGTCAATCTTCTACAGGACACGCTACTAACATCATCGGTGGTTTGGCTGTTGGTATGGAAAGTACCGTATTGCCAATTATTGTTTTAGCTGCTGGTATTATGGGTTCTTATTTCTTTGCAGGATTATATGGTGTTGCAATCGCAGCAGCAGGTATGATGGCGACTACAGCTATGCAATTAGCTATTGATGCTTTCGGGCCGATTGCAGACAATGCAGGCGGTATTGCCGAAATGAGCCAACTGCCAGAAGAAGTACGTGGAAGAACAGACATCTTAGATGCAGTAGGAAATACTACCGCTGCAACAGGAAAAGGGTTTGCAATTGCTTCAGCCGCATTAACCTCCTTAGCATTATTCGCAGCCTTTGTTGGTGTATCTGGAATCGATGCTATCGACATTTATAAAGCTCCGGTATTAGCCGGTTTATTCATTGGTGGTATGATTCCATTTATTTTCTCCGCTTTAGCTATTGCTGCGGTAGGTCGTGCTGCGATGGATATGGTGAACGAAGTTCGTCGTCAATTCCGTGAGATTCCAGGTATTATGGAATATAAAGCAAAACCTGAATATGAGAAATGTGTGGCAATTTCAACCAAAGCATCTATTCGTGAAATGATGTTGCCAGGTGCTATCGCTTTAACAACTCCAATTATTATTGGTTTTATATTTGGTCCCGAAGTATTAGGAGGTTTATTAGCGGGTGTTACCGTTTCAGGGGTGTTGATGGGAATGTTCCAATCTAATGCCGGTGGCGCTTGGGATAATGCAAAAAAATCTTTTGAAAAAGGAGTAGATATAAATGGTCAAATTTATTACAAAAAATCTGAACCACACAAAGCAGCCGTAACCGGTGATACTGTTGGTGATCCATTTAAAGACACTTCTGGTCCATCTATGAATATTTTAATCAAATTAATGTCTATCGTTTCTTTGGTTATCGCACCTTATCTT
>ERZ724520.1386-NODE-1386-length-12312-cov-5.049686_pt1 | contig 12312 bp, 9 predicted proteins | sample MGYA00376053_ERZ724520 | MGnify/ENA primary metagenome ERZ724520 (study PRJEB28724, sample SAMN07190886) | activated sludge metagenome | isolation source: activated sludge of sewage treatment plant in Hong Hong | place: USA: Christiansburg, Virginia | collected... | reverse complement strand
TTAATTTTATTAATTAGTTACGGTTATATAAAAATGTTGGGTAGTGATGGTTTAAAAGCGGCTACAGAAACAGCCATTTTAAATGCTAACTATATGAAAGATGTTTTAAAAGAACATTATAAAATTTTATATACAGGTACACAAGGCAGATGTGCACACGAAATGATTTTAGATTGTAATGATTTTAAAATGGCTAGTGGTGTTGAGGTAGCAGATATTGCAAAACGTTTAATGGATTATGGATTCCATGCACCTACTGTTGCTTTCCCTGTTGTTAATACATTAATGGTTGAGCCAACAGAAAGCGAAAGCAAATCTGAACTTGATCGTTTTTGTGATGCAATGATTTCTATTAGAAAAGAAATACAAGAAATTTTAGATGGCAAAGCTGATAAAGTAAATAATGTAATTAAAAATGCACCACATACCGCTAAATTAATAATTGCAGATAATTACAATAAGCCTTATAGCAGAGAAAAAGCAGCTTTCCCATTACCGTATGTAAAAGCAAATAAGTTTTGGCCAAGTGTTGCTAAAGTTGATAATGCGTATGGCGATAGAAATTTAGTATGTTCTTGTGCGCCAATTGAAGCGTATATGGAAGAAGGTGTTACTGCTTAACTAGCAAACTAATAATTAAAAAGAGGCTATCTCAAAAGTCCTAAAGCGTCATGCCGAACTTGTTTCGGCATCTCTAAGAGGTAAATTTTAATTCATCTCTTGATTCTGAAACAAGTTCAGAATGACTGTAAAACTGACTTTTGAGATAGCCTAAATTTTTTTGGTATAATTTACACCTAATTTTAATTGTTAGTTTGTAAACGTTTAGTGCGATTAACTTATCAGACATATACAACATACGGTTGCAAGATTGCACTATGTTTTTTATATTTATAGTACTTAGCTATTATTTATCAGTAATGAGTGGACAGACCTCAGTTAAACAACATTCGACGGAAAATGACTAAAAGACTTCCTATAATTCTCTGTGTTATAATCGTAATTTATAGTCTGACTATACTTTTAACAGACTTCTCTTTGACTGGTTTCTGGACAGATATTCTATTTTCAATAATTCTTTTCATTATTTCGCTTGTTTTCACATTCCGAAGAAAGATGGAAAAACTCTGGCTTACCATTCTAACAAGGACTATTTCTATTTGTTTTGTCTATGTTGTGTTTAGCCTCTTAGGTCCATTCAGAACTCCTTTCGTTGCAGACATGTTTAAATCAAGGAGTTTCTTTTTTCTAAAAGTCGACAACAGACTTTTTACCGCTTTCTTTAAGCCTGTTGGCGCATACTCCGGAGGATATGGAAACTTCTTGGTTACCGAAAGCCCTAAATATTTCCCCATAATAGAAAGTACAGTTTACTTTGACAGAACTGTACAGTATGATTTCAAAGAAGACACCTTTGATGGAGAACCAATCGACAACAGAGAAATTATCAGACAAATTGTAGTTGAAAACGTTATCAATAAAAAATAATCTGGTGGAAACATACCCGAATCTGTCCTTTTGTGCGGGTTATTTTAGCTATCCCAAAATTAGCCATTTGTTTTTTGCAAAAGCAGGCAAAACCAAATAAGCTAAATTACCTCCCTTTCCAAAATAGTTGCCCGCCAACTGGCGGGCAAGTTTGCGCATCTCGCGTCTGTTCAGCCAAAGGCGCTAGACCACGGCGTATTTTAGTGAAACATTTAAATTAAATGCTATAAATTGTAGCAATTGATAACTATATTTTAAAATAATTTTAAACTAATAGATTTAGTTATATATTTGCGAAACAACTATCATAAACTGATACTTCTTTCAATATGGCAAAACAATATTATAAATCAATCTATTTCAGCGATTATCCATCAGTTGAAACGAAAGATAAATCTATAACTCTTGCTTTTAACGAGCCTGAGGCTCCTTATTATTCCAAAGTTAAAGAAATGACGACTCAAGAAATAAAAGAGTTAATAGGTATAAAAACGTATAAACAATTATCAGTATTTGCTGATAAACAAGAAAGATCAATAAATCAAGTTGTAAAAAGACTGATTAAACTAAAGCTTTCTGAAACTCCTGATATAGAAGATATTGGTAAAAAGGATGTTACATTTTCTGGGAGTAAAGATTTACCGTTTCAAAGGTGGTATCCTTACATAGAGGGATATTCTCCTGATTTTGTAAAGTCGCTTATAAGTAATTATAACATTCAAGACACTTTAATTTATGAGCCATTCGCGGGCACAGGAACAACAATATTTGCGGCAAACGAATCAAATCTCAAAACAGTTTACACTGAAGTTAACCCATTACTACAATATCTTATTCAAACTAAAATAAAGGTTCTAAAATCAACAGAAGCGCAAAGAAAAAAATTAGCAAATTCTCTTAAAGATATTGAAAAATCAATTTTAAAATCAATAAACAAATTTGAAGAAGATAAAGGATTAAAGGAGTCCCATAAGATAATATTTTCAGAAAGTAAATATTTTCCAGAAGATACTCTTTCGCAAATTTTGAGGCTTCGATCTTTTATTGACATAGCTAAACTAGAAGATGAATTACTTGCTGATACAATAACAATAGCCATTCTTGCATGTCTTCTACCTGTATCTTTTTTAAAAAAATCAGGAGATGTTCGATTTAAAACTCCAAAAGAAATTGAAAAAGAACTTAGAACTTTTTCCGATATTCTTCCTAAAAAAATATCTGATATAGCTGAAGATATCTTAAACTTTGACTATTCTTTAAAAACAACACCAGAGTTTTTACTTTCAAATGCAAAAGATATCAGTAGAATAAACGATTTAAAAGTTGGTGCAATTATTACTAGTCCACCTTACTTAAATGGAACTAACTACTTTAGAAACACAAAATTAGAATTATGGTTTCTTAGATATTTACAATATGAAAATGATTTACGTTTCTTTCGTGATCAAGCTTTAACCAGTGGCATTAATGACGTTAAAAAGGAATATGCTAACATTAATAATTTAGATATAACCACAAAAAGTAAATTATTAAAAACAACTCTTTTTCAATTAAACCTCAATGCTTATGATACCCGAATCCCAATAATGGCAAAAAGTTATTTTGAGGAAATGTATTGTTTATTTAGAGACGCTAAAAAATATCTTTTAAATGACGCCAAAGTTTTAATTGATATTGGTGATTCTATTTTCTCCAACATTCATATCAAAACTGATTTAATTTTAATTGAACTTTTAGAAGAACTAGGTTATGATTTAATTGAAAATAAACTACTTAGAAAGCGCAGATCAAGAAATCAGGAAGTGTTAAGTCAATCTCTTATTGCATTTAACTACAAAGAGACTGGAGAAAAATTAATTAAGGAAACTTCAAAGCCGATTTGGAAAAATAATTGGAAAAATTTTAAAACAAATTTACCACATCAAATCGAGCCTTTTTCAAAAAGAAATTGGGGACATTCTAATCATTCACTCTGTTCATACCAAGGGAAGTTAAAGCCATCTATCGCACATCAACTTGTTAAAACTTTTGTACCTGAGAATGGTTCAATTCTTGATCCCTTTTCGGGCGTCGGGACAATACCATTTGAAGCTGCACTTGCAGGTAAAACATCGTTTGGAATTGATATTAGTTTACCAGCATATTATATATCGCAAGCCAAAGTCTCAAATCCACTAATTACTGAAAGTTACGCCTACATTAATGCATTAGAGGCGTTTATCAAAAAAAATAAATGTTCAAAAACTGAGCTTGCCGAATCTAAAATATTCGGTTATAACAAAACACTTGCTGAATATTACGAAGAAGAAACTCTAAAAGAAATAATATTAGCAAGAAGGTTTGTAAGGGAAAATTACCCAAAAACACCGAGTGAAATGCTAGTAGTTGCTTCTTTATTGCACGTTCTTCACGGTAATCGCCCTTATGCTTTAAGTAGAAATTCTCATCCAATTGTTCCTTATGCTCCTACTGGCGATTATATTTACAAAAGCTTAATAAAAAGTGTAACGGAAAAATTAGAAAGAGCTTGTAACGAAGAATTGCCTCTTAACTTTAAGTCAGGTAAAATATTTAATCAAGACATTACAACTATTTGGCCACAAGAAATTAACAATCTTGATGCTATTATTACATCCCCTCCATTTTTTGATAGCACAAGATTTCACCTTGCAAATTGGATTAGAATTTGGTTTTCTGGATGGTCAGAAAAAGATTTTAAATACCAGCCTAATTCTTTTATTGAAGAAAAACAGAAAAAAGATTTTGCTATTTATGAATCAATTTTTCGTCAGTCAAAAGAGCGTCTAAAACAAGATGGGGTTTGTGTATTACACTTAGGAAAGAGTATAAAATGTGACATGGCTAAAGAACTTCAAAAGGTAAGTAAGAGATGGTTTAAAACTGCTGACTTATTTGATGAAAGTGTCGCGCATTGTGAATCCCATGGTATTCGGGATAAAGGAACCGTAACATCACATCAATATTTAATTCTTATTTAGTGAACCCTAAGAGTTTTTTATTTTCATTACTTAAACCATTTACCAAATCATAAACTTGAAGAATTTTTTTTATTTCTTTAATTCTCTTTGGTAAGTCCGACCTTTCTCTGACCTGTAAATATCTTTCCACCCCTTTATTTATATCAATGGAATGGTTCATTATTGGGAGTGGGGCAGAAATTATGTCCAAATTCGCTCCTGTAATTTGAGCTAATTCAATTAGTTCATTATTTGTATAAAATTTACTTGGCCATTTATCTCTTTTATTTTCATTTGCTCCTTTCGAAAGCAAAGCAGCATTTTCAAAAGTTAGTGGATACAAAAACTTAGACGGCAAAATGTGGTCTATTGCCCATGTTTCTCTTCGGTTAATATCTAAAGGTGCTTTGGTTTTAAAACACCTATTGCCAAATCTTTCAAATAATTCTTTAAAATCAATATTTTGATTTTCTCCTTCTAAAAACAAATCAGCAATTCTCCTTCTTACAGCCGATTCATGCAGTTGCTCCTTAGTTCGTTTAGGATTCAACACAGCATTAATTGCACCCTTACAACTTCTGCACTCCATTTGCTTTTCTAAAGGCCCCCATTTACTATGTTTACTAAAGGCTGAAAAGGGTAAAATCCTTGAACAAACATTGCATTGCTTTGAGTAGGATTCTGGATGTTCAGTCGCAATTCTAAAGAAACCTTCCCAGAATCTTAATGCAGTTGTTGATTCTGAATCCTTATACTCGTCGGCCCAATTATCAAATGGTAAATCCGATTCTTTTGAGTGAATAAACCCACAGTTTTCACATTTCCATACGCAACTATCAATTGCTTCATCAGGTTTTAATAGTGTTTGCCCTATCTGAACATAATTCATTTCGTGACATTGCACACATTTGTAAGCAACCCAAGCATCGTGATAAGGAATTCCCTCAACACGTGTTATACCTGTTGTATTAACTGTTTTTCTTCTTGCCATCTTTTTTATGAATGAAAACATTTTGCAAACAAATATAGCTATTCTCAAAATAAAAGGGCAATTCTATATTCTATTTAGCAATTAGTACTATTGTTAACGCCTGCGCTCAGTTTTATAATAGTGAATTTTTAAGGTCTTCAAGATTTAAACCATAAAAATGCTTCTTTTAGATAGTCTTGCAAATATTGGTCTGAATCTGAGTTATTTAGTCCAAAAGCATGCAGTCCTCTATATGGACTACCAGGAGAAGGTATTGCTAAACATTCAATATTCCCACCTTTTTCATAATTAAGATATTGATAGATAGGCTTTTTTACTTTTTTAATGTCCCCATTAATTTTCGAAATAATCTTTTTTTGAAATTTGTTAGATTTATCAATATTGGCACTTAATTTAAGGTGTTTAGAATAAAAACCTTTGTTTAAGAGCATTTCATTCAAAACTCCTTTCGAGGTACAAAGAATTTTCACATTACTAAATTCACTTGGATATTTAAAAAAGCTATGATTATATAATCTATTTGTAAGATCATTATCAAAAGATGATCTGTCTTTTCTATCGCAACTTAATATAGTATCAGTTAACCCAATTTTATTCTTCTTAAGACTTTTCTGAATACCTTTAATATCTTCTTTTGAAATACTTGAATCAATAAAATCTTTATACCAAACCCAAAACTTATTTACTGAACTTCCATAAAAAAATAAGACATCTCTATTTTTAGTCCTATAAAACTCTTTTTCTTCAACCGTTTCACCTTTGGAAAGATCTGGGGCAGTTAAAGTCCAAGTGGGAAAACTTCCTAGTATTATTTTGGATTCTTTTAGTGCTCGATCTTCCGATGTAACTCGTGGGTGATATTCCATTATCTTCTGCAAACGATTAAATTTAAGTCATGAATATAAGAATTTAAATTTCATCTTTGACTTTAAAGCATTAATAGTTTTTCAGTAAACAAACCCCCACCCTCGTCCTCGTTTGCAACGCATGTAATATTTATTTATATTTGATTAAATGATTAGGTATAAAAACATAATTGCTAGTTAATAACAAATGTGTTTTTTGATGCTAACTATAATAGATTGGCTTGGTTAGAATTAAGAGCCATTGGATGATGTTAGTATAATTGGTATTAAAACATAAATGAAAAGAAGTGCCCTAAATATGTGTATTATTGGTTTACTATTTAACTTAATAGTAAACAGTGTTCATGGCCAAAATAATAAAATAAAAATTGATTCTTTAAACAAACTCATTAGCGTTGCTCCTGAGGATAGCAATAAGGTTAACTTGTATTGTTTATTGGCAAGAATGTATAACTTATACAAATCCAAGGAAAACGATATAAATAATATTAAAGCACTTGATATTGCAAAAAAAATTGGATTTAATAACGGGATAAATAGGCAATATGTATTATTAAAGAAAAATTACTTCTATAGAGGTATTTATGATGAGGCCATGGCCTATCACTTGGCTCATGAAAAATTCTTGAAAGAGAATAATATGAATGATGAGCTATTGGCCTCCTATAATATGTATGGTAATTTATTAGTGAGACAAAAAAAGTATCAAGAGGCTTCAAAGTACTACCATTTGGCAAGGCAATTTCATTTAGAAAAAAATCAAAGTATGCAGTATGCATACGTATTAAACAATATTGTTTTATTAAATATGGCGCTTAACCAAAACGATAGCGCTTTAGATTATTCTTACCGGGCAATAGAAATATTTAGGGAAAACAATGAAAACTCATGGATTGCTAATTCAATTTTGGGAGTAGCTGAAATTTTAGAAAAAAAAGGGGATCTTATTGAGGCAGAAAAAAAAGCTAATGAATCATTAGATATTTATAAAAGCATTAACCAAAAACATGGTATTTGCAATTGCTTGATTATTCTTGGGCAAATTTCAAAGAAAATGAATAGGTTAGATTCTGCATTGGCTTTAACCAAGGAGGCTCTTACAATTGCCGAAGATTTGAATATTGCAGAGCTTAAGAGAAATTGTTATTTGAATGTTTCTGAAATTAATAAAGCATTAAATAATTATAGGGATGCCTATGATTATTTTTTATTATACAAGCAAGTTAACGATACACTTTCAACTGACAATATGCAAGGGAAAATGTTAGAGATGGAAGTGAAGTATGAAGTATCTAAAATGAATGGAGAGTTGGCAATAGAGAAGAAGCAAACTAGTTATTTATTGTTAGGGATATTTTTAATTGCGGTTATGTTTACGGTTTCTTTGTATGCTTTTATTCAAAAGAGAAGGAGTAGTTTAATAATTGCAGAACAGAAAAAATTGGTAGAGATGAAACAAAAGGAGGTTTTGGATTCTATACATTACGCTAAACGAATTCAAAACACATTAATTGCCAATAGAGAATTCATTAGTTCTAATATTCCTAACAACTTTATTTTTTTTAAACCAAAAGATATTGTTAGTGGAGATTTTTATTGGGCAACAAAACATGATACTAAATTTTATTTGGCTGTTTGTGATAGTACAGGACATGGTGTTCCCGGAGCATTTATGAGCCTTTTAAATATTACTTTTTTAAACGAAGCTATTAACGAGAGAAGTATTTCTGAGCCTAACAAGATTTTTGATTTTGTGCGCAAAAAATTAATAGAAAATTTGGGAAAAGAGGGACAAAAGGATGGATTTGACGGAATTTTATTGTGTATCGATTTGGTTGACTCAAGCATCACTTATAGTGCAGCAAATAATTCGCCAATAGTTATTTCAAATGGGGAAATTAAAAAATTGCCATGTAATAAAATGCCAGTTGGTTATGGCGAGCGTGTTGCTCCTTTTGATTTGTTTCCATTAGAGTATTCAAAAGGAAGTGTTTTGTACTTATATACGGATGGTTTTGCGGATCAATTTGGAGGAAAAACTCAATCAGATTTTAATGCAGGAGGAAAAAAATATAAATATAAAAAGTTGAATGAATTTCTCGTATCAATTAATCATCAATCAAATGTTGAGAAAGCTGAAAATTTACTAAGTGAATTCGAAACATGGAAAGGCAAGCTCGAGCAAACAGATGATGTTACTATTTTAGGTATTTCTTTATAATAATTTAAACAATATCTGCTCTTCCAGCCAAACCTCATTCTCGTTTGCAACTCATGTAATATTTATTTATATTTGATTAAATGAGAGGGGATAAAAACATAATTGCTAGTAAACGTCAAACGTATTTTTTAACGATAGCAATTATTAATTGGGTTGGTTACAATTAAGAATTTTTAATTTGAGCGTTGTAAACGCTCATTTAAAACGTCCTCATTGCAAACGAGGGTGTTAAAAGCAGAGAACTCGCGCATTTACAAACAATAATATGTAAAAATGGATAAGATGAAACTACCAATAGGTTATTACTTAAAAAAGACAGATAATTTATTGACAGAGAGAATTAATAAAATTCATTCCGACTTTGGTCTCACTAGAACCGAATGGCAAATAATGAACTCAATACACGAAGGCGTAGACAAAAATACTTTGTTAACCCAGCTGTTGGAATTTGCTTCGATAGAACAATTGAACGAATTAATTACCGAACTATCAAAACGCAGTTTTGTAGAGGAAACACCTCTGTTAAAACTCACTGACAGGGGAGAAGAAATTTTTAAATCTTGTCTACAAAAACAAACCGAGTTAAGACAAAAATCAATGCAAAACATAACTGAGCAGGAATATATACAACTTATTACAACACTTGAAAAAATAATTGATAATTTGAAGTAAATCAATTGACAGAAGTCAGAACAACGGCTGTAAAAATTGTATTGTTAATGCTTGAGCCCCGCTGAAAACCGTGCGTAAATCTTTAATTTTTAATTCTCTATTTAAATTTAATCTTGTAGTAAATTCAAAAATCAATGGTGTTTTTGTTACAAAAATGTAAACAACAAATAATTAAATTTCATTTTTAATTTTATAAACTGCTACCTTTTCAGTACCATCAGAGTGCCAATAGTAATTATTAAACACATTAAATTTTACAGTGTTTTTAGCATTAAAACCTGTTAAGTTATTTTTTTTCGACTTTAAGTTTATTTTGTAAAAATTATTAGTTTCTAAAGAAAACAATATCACTTCTTTTTTTGCCTTTTCAATTTTTTCCCAAGCTAAAAATTTTAAATCGGATGAAACTATGCAATTAGTAAAATTCGTTTTTAATTCTCCTAAAATCTCTTTGCCATTAAATGAATCATCAAATGAAGAAAAATATAAGTGATTTGGTGTTTTTCCAAACGACATGTTGTATGATCTGCCAAAACTAGCTATGCAAAACTGATTTTTATAGTTCAAAAAATTAACTAATATGGGATTATTATTTCTGTCATCACCAGCTAGTGATTCAGATTCAATATGTCCATTTGGAAATTTAAAATGTTTTGGCCAAAATGAATACTCTGCCTTTGTTTCAGATAATTTAATCACAGCAAAAAAACTCTTTGAATTTCTACGTTGCATTTCATCAAAAAGCACATATAATTCGTTAGGGTCTTCTTTGTAGTAAGCAATTAATTGATTGTTTGCCTTTGGTATACCTGGCATCATAACGCGCGCTACAGGTGCAGGAATTGGAATCATTTTATACTCGTTGCTATTTGGGTCTTCAAATAAAAAAACCATATCACAATAAAGTACACCAAATCCTTTTTTATAAAGAAATAATGTGCCTATTTGATTATCATCAAAAGGTTCATTCTTAAAGTTTTTTGAGTGATGCCCAAATGCTATAGTATTTACAGAACCGGTTTCAGAGTCAAGTATATGAATTTTCCGGTTGTGAAAATTCATTGCCACTGCTTTACTTCCTGCATTAATGCACACTATTTCTTTGGTAAATTCTTCTAATATAAATTCTTTTTGAAACTCTAATTGTAACTCTATTACATTACTTTCATTAATTTCGGTTATCATATTATAATAATTTTATGTTATTAATCTTGTAGCTCTAACCAGCGCATAGTTTTTTCATCAATGGTTTTAGTTATGTAACTAAATTTTGAAGAAAGTTTTTCTATCTCATTTGCATCAGTTAAACCACTTGCTAATTGGTTTTCAATATCTATTTTTTGTTTTTCAAGTTCTGGTAATTCAGATTCTAAACCTTCAAGCTCTTTTTGCTCTTTGTAAGATAATTTCTTTTTCTCTGTGCTTGTTTGAGTTTGGTTACTTGTTACTGGAGCCTGACTGTTTATTTTTTCATCGTTAGTTACAACAGCTTTTTCTGTATTTGCTAATTTTTTTTGTTCTCTATGTAAATCTTCTTGTTCAGCTTCAGTATCAAATTTCCATTGACGGTATTCGCTATAATTTCCTGGGAAATCTTTTACTATGCCGTTTCCTTCAAATGCAAAAACGTGGTCAACTAATCTATCTAAAAAATAACGATCATGCGAAACAATTAAAACACAACCTTGAAATTCTAACAAAAACTCTTCTAACGTTTGTAGAGTCACAATATCTAAGTCGTTTGTAGGCTCATCCAAAATTAAGAAGTTCGGATTTCTTACTAATACAGTTAGTAAATACAAACGACGTCTTTCGCCACCACTTAGTTTACTTACATGTCCGTATTGAACATCTGGTGGGAAATTAAAACGCGTTAATAAACCTGAAGCGCTTAGTGAAGTACCGTTAGCTAAGGGAATGAATTCTGCGATATCTTTTACTACTTCAATAACACGTTTATCATCTGCAACCTGAATGCCTTTTTGCGAATAGTAACCAAACACAATTGTATCACCTACCGAAACCTTACCTGCATCTGGTGGTTCAATACCTTGTAGCATATTAATAAATGTGCTTTTCCCAATACCATTAGGACCAACTATTCCAATTTTTTCGCCCTTAATAAATGTGTATGAAAATGGTTCTAGTATTTTTTTCTCGCCAAAGGCTTTTTGTAGTTTATGAACTTCAATTATTTTACTACCTATGCGTTCTATCTTTACACTTAATTCAATTTTTTTATCTACACTTTTTTTGCGGGCTTTTGCTTCTACATCTACAAAAGCATCAACCCTCGATTTTGATTTTACGGTACGTGCTCTTGGTTGTTTACGCACCCATTCAAGCTCACGCTTATATAAATTTTTAGCTTTTTCTAATTCAGAAGCTTCAATCATCATACGTTCGGCTTTTTTTTCCATATAATACTGGAAATTACCTTTGTATTCATGCATTGAAAAATTATCTATTTCAATTATTTTATCACATACTTCATCTAAAAAGTAGCGATCATGCGTAACTAATAAAATACTTTTTTTGTAAGAGTGTAAGTAATCTTCAAGCCACTCAATCACAGTAACATCAAGGTGATTGGTAGGCTCATCCATTATTAGTAAATCGGGCTCATTTAAAATAACTTGAGCAAGCGCTAATCGTTTTTTTTGTCCACCACTTAGTGTACTTACTTTTTGCGTTAAATCCGTTAATCCTAAATTAGAACATACAAGCATAATTTGTGTTTCCACATTCCATGCTTCTAAATCGTTCATTTTATTAGTTAAAATATCTAATTGATTTTCTGTTTTTTCTGTTGGATTGGCATAATGTGTTTCCACCAAGCGTGTGTAATCAATAGCAGTTTTTACCATTTCACTGTCACCAGCATAAATGGCTTCCAAAATGGTGTGGTTTTCATTTAAACTAGGTTCTTGACTTAAAAAAGAAATTCGTAATTCTTTTCTAAAGGTTACTTCTCCGCTGTCTGCAATTTCTTGTCCTTGAAGGATTTTAAATAAGGTTGATTTACCAGAACCATTTTTTGCAATAAGAGCTACTTTATCGCCGTAATTAATTCAAAAGTTTATATTTTTAAATAAA
>ERZ724520.1385-NODE-1385-length-12315-cov-5.596819_pt1 | contig 12315 bp, 11 predicted proteins | sample MGYA00376053_ERZ724520 | MGnify/ENA primary metagenome ERZ724520 (study PRJEB28724, sample SAMN07190886) | activated sludge metagenome | isolation source: activated sludge of sewage treatment plant in Hong Hong | place: USA: Christiansburg, Virginia | collected... | reverse complement strand
GGTCGAGCAGTTCTGCTCGTGGTCGGCGTGCAGCGAGAGGAAGAGGTTGAGCGCCCGAGACACCTCGGGGGTCGGCTCGTAGTCGCGGTTGGGGATCGAGAACATCATGTGCAGGAAGTTCTCGACGTACTTCATGTCGTAGCGCGGGTAGACGATCGGCTCGCCAACGGAGGCCTTGTATGCCGCCGCGGCGATCGTCCGCACCTTGGACATGAGCCGCGCGGCCGCCTCTTCGATGTCGCGCTCGTCCTCGATGATGACCGGCTCGTGGGTCGAGAGGGCGTTGATCATCGCCGAAAGGATGGCCATCGGGTGGCCGTTGGGGGGGAACCCCTCGAAGTGCTTGCGCATGCTCTCGTCGAGGCGGCTGTTCTCGGTGAGGAGTTTGGAGAACCGCTCACGGTCATCGACGGTGGGCAGGTGGCCGAACATGACCAGCCAGGCGGTCTCGACGAACGACGACTTCCCGGCGATCTCCTCGATGGGGATGCCGCGGTAGCGCAGGATGCCCTTGTCGCCGTCGATGAAGGTGATGGCCGACGAGCACGAGCCGGTGTTGCCGTAGCCGTCGTCGAGGGTGATGTAGCCGGTCTGGGCGCGCAGTGAGCTGATGTCGATCGCCAGCTCCTTCTCCGTGCCTTCGACGATGGGCAACTCGTAGGACTTACCGTCGAGTTCGAGCTTGGCCGTACGGGACATCGGTGCGCCTCCACATGCCGTCTTTTGGGTTGCCTGCATCGTAGTCAGGACCCGGCGCCACCTAGACCGGTCAGGGAGTGATCGGCGCCACCCTCGGCCGGGTTGGCTCGCCGTCGTCGTCGGTGTTCTTGGGGTCATCCGCGCCGTCCAGCACGTAAGGCACGCTGGTCAGCATGACGTTTCCCATCAACCGCAGCCGCAACTTGAGCCGCAGGGCGCTCTGGTTGTGCAGCAACTCCTCCCACCAGTGGGAGACGACATATTCCGGTAGGTAGACGGCGACGAGGTCCCGCGGGCTCTCCAGGCGGATCCGCTGGAGGTAGTCGACGATCGGCGTGGTGATGTCGCGGAACGGGGAGCCGACGACCGTGAGCGTGACGGGGATCTCGGCGTCGGCCCAGGCGGCGCACAGAGCTTCGGTCTCGTCCTCGTCGACCTGCACCGTAAGGGCGGTGAGGGTCGAAGGCCGGGTCGCGCGGGCGAAGGCCACCGCACGCAAGGTCGGCTCGTGCAGAGTCGAGGCCAAGACGACGGCATGCACCCGGCTCGGCAACCGGGTCGGGTTGCCCTGCGATGCCAGTTGTCGGCGCACCCGTGCGTAGTGGCGGGACACCTCGCGCATGAGCAGACACAGCAGCGGCACCGCGATCACCACGAGGTAGGCCCCGCTCGTGAACTTGGTGACTAGCACGATGACGAGCACCACGGCGGTGAGCACCGCACCGACCCCATTGACGACCCGCGCCAGACGGATCCGTGCGAAGTCGCTGGGGAGGGTAGTCGGCTCGCTCAGCTGCTGGTTCCAGTGCTTCACCATGCCGATCTGGCTGAGCGTGAACGAGGTGAACACGCCCAGGACGTAAAGGTGCAGGAGTTGGTCGACATCGGCCCCGTACACGACGAGCAGAGCGACGGCGGCTGCGGCCAGGGCGATGATGCCGTTGCTGAAGGACAGTCGGTCGCCGCGGTTGCGCAGTTGCCGGGGCACGAGATCGTGCCGCGCCAGCACCGAGGTGAGCATCGGGAACCCGTTGTATGCCGTGTTCGCGGCCAGGACGAGGACGAGGGCTGTCGTCCCCTGCACGAAGTAGAAGGCCGGGCTGTCGGCGCCGAAGACCGATCCGGCGAGTTGGGCGATGACGGTCAGTTGAGGGTCGGAGGCGCAATCGCCGGCGAATCCCACGAGCGCACAGGTGTCCTCGGCGACCCGGACCTGAGCCACGAGGGCCAGGATCGTGATGCCGACGAACATGACGATCGCGATGGCTCCCATGAGCCCCAGCGTCCGCGCCGCGTTGCGCGCCTTGGGCGCTTGGAAGGCGGGCACCCCGTTGCTGATGGCTTCGACGCCGGTCAGGGCCGTGCACCCGGAGGAAAACGCGCGCAATCCGAGCATGAGTAGGGCGATCCCGGTGAGGCCGAAGGCCTCCTCGCGGATCTGATAGGTGGCGCTGACGGCCACTGGTGCGTGGCCGACCGCGGTCTGGAACAGCCCGATCCCGACCATGGCGATGATCCCGACGATGAACAGATACGTGGGGACGGCGAACGCCCGACCCGACTCGCGCACCCCGCGCAGGTTGACCAGGGTCAGCACGGCGACGCACCCCACGGCGAGCAGGACCCGCTGGGTGTTGAGCGACGGGACGGCCGAGATGACGTTGTCGACGCCGGCCGCCACTGAGACGGCCACCGTCATGACGTAGTCGACCATCAGCGACGCGGCGACGACCATGCCGGCCCCGCGGCCGAGGTTCTGCCGGACGACTTCATAGGAGCCGCCGCCGTCCGGATAGGCGTGAATCACCTGCCGGTAGGACACGACGACGATCGTCATCAGGAGGGCGACCGCCAAGGCGACCCACGGAGTGAGATAGAGGTAGGCCAACCCCCCCACCGTGAGCACCTTGAGGATCGCCTCGGTGGCGTAAGCCACCGAGGAGAGGGCGTCGGAGGAGAAGATGGGCAGGGCGACCCGTTTGGGGAGCAGCGTCTCGCCAAGATTTTCGCTGCGCATCGGAGCCCCGACGAGGACCCGCTTGGCCAGGGTCACCGTTGTTGTCACGTTTCGACGCTAGGTCGACGGCCGTGAGCGTCGTGCATGGAACCTGCTGCTTGTTGCAAGGATCCTGCATGGGTCCCGAACCACGGTCCGGGCTCGTGTCAGAGTGGGCACCGAAGGAGGCTTCCGGTATGCCGCGTGGCCGGTTGCGCGTGTATGTCGGAGTCGCGCCCGGGGTCGGGGCGACCTACGCCATGCTCGCCGAGGCGGCCCGTCGCCGTGCCCGAGGGGCGGACGTCGTCATCGGCGTCGCCGACACGCATGGCCGGGCGCCTCTGGAGGCCCTCATGGTCGGGTCCGAGCGACGTGAGCCGGGTGCCTTGGACGTCCCTGCGCTGCTGGAGCGACGGCCTCGGATCGTCGCCGTCGACAACCTGGGCGCGATCGACGCGACGACAGGGCGCGCCCGCTGGGAGTCGGTCGAGCAGTTGATCGAGGCAGGGATCAATGTCCTTGCCACGACCGAGGTACGTGCTGTGGCCTCGCTGGCCGAAGTCGTCGCCGCGGTCACCCAGGGGCCGCCGCCCCCACCGGTGCCGGACCGGATCCTGCTCGGCGCCGACCAGGTCGAGCTGATCGACATGGCACCGGAGGCGTTGCGGAGGCGACTGGCGCATGGGGGGCTGCGCTCGGCGGGTCAGGTCGATGCCACCACGGCGTCGCTCTACTCGGTCGAGACGTTGAGCCGCCTGCGCGAGCTCGGGTTCAGCTGGATGACGGGCCTGCTCGCCGCGGCGCGCCCGGAGTCGGCCGACCCTGGCGAGGTCGGCGAACGCATCCTCGTCGCGGTGCCGTCCGGCCCGGACGCGGTGCCCTTGCTTCATCGAGCCGCCCGGCTGGCCAATCGGGCGCCCGCGTCGGAGTTGGCGGCGGTCCACGTCGTCAGCGGGCGGTCGTTGCCGGGGTCGGCCGACCTCGACCTGGTCGCCCTACGTCGGGTGGCCGAGAGCGTCGGCGCCTGGTTCCACCACGTCGTCGGCGAGGACGTCCCGCAAGCGCTCGCCGAAGTCGCCATGGCTGAGCACGCGACCGCTTTGGTCGTGGGAGGCGGCGCGCCCGATGAGGGCCTACGGCGGGTCTGGGGCGGGCGGCATACCGGGGCGTTGGCTGTGCGGGTGCTGGATCAGGCGCTCGGGGTCGACGTCCATGTCGTGCCGACCGCGTCGACCCGCTCACACACCCGGTCCAAGCCGGAACGGATCCCGCTGTCTCGGGTCCGGGTGGCCAGTGGGACCGCGCTGGCGGTCGTCCTCCCGGCCGGGTTGACCCCCCTGCTGCTGATGGCGGGGGACCGGGTCGGCCTGGCCGGCCACAGCTTGGCCTATCTGCTGACGGTGGTCGTGGTCGCGCTCGTCGGCGGCCTCTGGCCGGCCCTGGTCTGCGCGGTCGCGGCGTCGACCCTGCTCAACTACTACTTCATCCCACCGACCCATACGTTCCAAGTGGCCGACCTGCACAACACGGTGACCCTGGTCGGATTCCTCGTGGTGGCTGGGCTCGTTGGGGCGATCGTCCATCGGGCCGCAACGATGACCTTGGCTGCGGCGCGGGCGTCGGCGCGCGCGCGGACCCTCGCGGCCGTGGCCGAGGGCACGATCCGCGGCGAGGAGGCCCTCCCGGCCCTACTCGAGCAATTGCGCAGCAGCTTCGGGATGACGTCGGTGAGCCTGCTCGCCGGCTCCGACGACGGCCACGACCAGAGTGACGAGCCGTGGTCGGTGCTCCGGTCGGTGGGCCCGGACGCGCCGACCGATCCGCGGCAGAGCGATGTGCAGGTGTCCGCCGGGCCAGGGCTCACCCTGGCCCTCGCGGGTCGCGCTCTCGTCGCGGAGGAGCGGGCGACCCTGCGGGCTTTCGCGGCGCAGGTCCGGGTGGTGCACGAGCGTAACCAACTGTCCCGCGAGGCTGCGGTGGCCGAGCGGCTCGAGGCCACCGGACGGCTGCGTGACGCCCTGCTGGCAGCCGTCGGGCACGATCTGCGAACCCCGCTGGCGGCGGCGACCGCGGCGGTGACCAGCCTGCGCAGCGCTGATGTGGCCTGGTCGCCCTCCGAGCGGGACGAGTTGCTTGCGACGGCGGAGGAGTCGCTGCACCGGTTGACCGCGTTGGTCGCCGACCTATTGGACCTGTCCCGGCTGCGATCAGGCACCCTCACCGTGCGCGCTGAGACGGTGTGGCTCGACGACGTCCTAGGCCCGGCGCTGGACGAGCTCGGGGTGGTGCCTGGTGGAGTGCAGATCGACATCCCCGAGGGCCTGCCACCGGTCGTGGCCGACGCGGCCCTGCTCACCCGCGCTCTCGTCAATGTGCTGGCGAACGCCCTTCGGCACAGCCCCGCCGGCGAGCGCGTCATCATCACTGCCAGCCCGTCGCTGGGACGGGTGGAGATCCGGGTGGTCGACCGCGGCCCGGGGATCCCGGCGGCCGACCATGCGCGGGTCTTCCAGCCCTTCCAGCGACTGGGCGACAGCGACAATCGCACCGGCCTCGGTCTGGGATTGGCCCTTTCCCGAGGTTTGGTCGAAGCGATGTCCGGCGCGCTCACCCCTGAGGACACTCCAGGCGGCGGGCTGACGATGGTCATCGGCCTACCGGAAGGGGTCACGGCATGAGTCGGGTTCTCATCGTCGACGACGACCCGCAGTTGCTTCGTGCCTTGCGGATCAACCTGGTCGCTCGACACCACGACGTCCAGGTCGCCACCACCGGCGCCGATGCGCTGCAATTGGCGGCGATCCACCTGCCTGACCTCGTGCTGCTCGACCTCGGGCTCCCCGATCTGGACGGGGTCGATGTCATCCACGGCCTGCGGGGCTGGACCGACGTGCCGATCATCGTGCTGTCGGGCCGGTCCGGGGGGCCGGACAAGGTGGCCGCACTCGACGCGGGGGCCGACGACTATGTCACCAAGCCGTTCGGCGTCGAGGAGTTGCTGGCCCGGATGCGGGCGGTGGCCCGTCGCGGGTCCGGTGCTGAGGGCGGTGACCCCGTCGTCAGGTTCGGCGACCTGTCGATCGACCTGGTCAACCGGACCGTGACGGGGCCGACGGGCGCTGGGCCGTCGGGCGCTGGGGCGGTGAGCGCGGGGCGCGGCATACCTCAATCAGCCGGCAAACCTGCGCCTCTATGTCTCCCAACTGCGACGCAAACTCGAGCCCGACCCCGATCGTCCGCGACACCTGGTGACCGAGCCCGGCATGGGCTACCGCTTCCGGCCATGACCCGGTCGGGGCAGCCAAAACCCAGTGACGGGCTGTCACCGCTGGTGGTTACCCTGGGCGGATGATCGCGGCCGAGGCAACACCCGCTGAGCCAACACCCTCGGGGACCCCTGCGGAGCTCATCCAGGCCAGAGGCCTCACCAAGCGGTTCGGTGACTTCACGGCCGTCGACGGGATCGACGTCACGGTGACCGCGGGGGAGTCCTTCGGCTTCCTCGGGCCGAACGGCGCGGGCAAGTCCTCGACGATGCGGATGATCGCGGCCGTGTCACCCGTGACCAGCGGCACCCTGCGGATCTTCGGCCTCGACCCGGCGACCCGGGGCCCGGACATCCGAGCCGCGCTGGGTGTCGTCCCGCAGAAGGACACGCTCGACGAAGAGTTGACCGTCGAGGAGAACCTCTGGATCTACGGCCGCTACTTCGGCCTCTCGTGGGCCGAATGTCGGCGCCGCGCAACGGAGTTGCTGGAGTTCGCCCAGCTCACTGAGCGGGCCGGCGACCGGGTCGAGCCGTTGTCGGGTGGGATGAAGCGGCGCCTCACCATCGCCCGGTCGCTCATCAACGACCCGCGGATCCTGCTGCTCGACGAGCCGACCACCGGTTTGGACCCGCAGGCCCGCCACGTCCTCTGGGACCGACTGTTCCGGCTCAAGCGCCAGGGCGTCACGCTCGTCGTCACGACGCACTACATGGACGAGGCCGAGCAGTTGTGCGACCGCTTGGTCGTCATGGACCGCGGCCAGATCGTCGCCGAGGGCTCACCCCGGGCGCTCATCCAGACCCACGCGACCCGCGAGGTCCTCGAGTTGCGCTTCGCTGACGACGACAACGGCATCCACGTGCCGTCGCTGCAGGGCATCGGCGAACGGGTCGAGGTGCTGCCCGACCGCCTGCTCGTCTACGCGGACGACGGCGACGGCGCCCTCGCTGCGGCCCACGCCCGCGGGATCCGTCCGTTGTCCGCGCTGGTGCGCCGCTCGTCGCTGGAGGACGTCTTCCTGCACCTCACCGGTCGGACGCTGGTGGACTGATGGACCACCCACCCGCGCGCGACGAGCGGACCCAGCCGCACGGCATACCGAAAAGGGGGTATGCCGCCCCTGCGCCGGAGCCGCACGCGATCCTCACTGCCACCCGGCGGTGGGTGCCGATCGTCGAGTTTCACCTGCGGGTGATGCGGCGGGTCTGGCGCGGGATGCTCTACAGCCGGCTGGGGACCCCGCTGCTCTCGCTGCTGGCCGTCGGGTGGGGCGTGGGGCTGCTCGTCGACCGCGGCACTGCCGGAGGGGTGCCGTGGCACGGCTCCGTCCTCCCGTATGCCGTGTTCGTCGTCCCCGCGATCCTGGCGAGCTCGGCGATGATGACCGGTTTCGGGGAGTCCAGTTGGCCGGTGTTCGGGGCGATCAAGTGGCAGGGCACCTACCACGCGATGCTGGCGACCCCGATGCGAACCCGCGACGTCCTCGTGGGGCACGTCGCCATGGTGGGCGGGCAACTGGCGGTGGGGGCGAGTGCATTCGTTGCGCTCGCGGCACCGTTCCGTGTGTGGCGGTCCTGGTGGGTGCTGCTCACCGTTCCGGTGGCGACTCTCACGGGGCTGGCTTTCGCGACGATCATGACGGCGGTGGCGGCCCGCAGTGAGACCGAAGGCTGGTTCACCGCGATCTTTCGGGTCGTCGCAACGCCGTTGATGCTGTTTTCAGGCACCTATTTCCCCATCGAGTCGCTCCCCGCCGCCCTCCTGCCGGTGGCCTGGGCGACGCCGCTGTGGCATGGCGTCGAGGCCTGCCGAGCACTGGCGACCGGGCTGATCGACGTGGGCCCGTTGCTCGGGCATCTAGCCGCGTTGGTGGCGTTCACCGCCGTGGGTGTCGTGTGGTCGGCTCGTGAGTTGGAACGGCGGTTGGTCCGATGAGCCGCCTCAGCCGCGTGCCCCGGGCCGTCGGAGGGGCGTTGCCGCGGCCGGCTGGCGCGGGTCTGGCGCGCACCCTGGTCGAACGCAACATCCTGTCCTTCCGGCGCCAATGGGTGGCGTTCGCCACGGGGTTCGCCGAGCCGGTGTTCTACCTGTTCTCCCTGGGCATCGGGTTGGGGGCGCTGGTCGGCTCAGTGACCACCGACGCAGGTCACAGCGTTTCGTATGCCGTGTTCGTCGCCCCCGCGATGCTCGCGACGTCGGCGATGAACGCGGGCGTCATGGACTCGACCTTCAACGTCTTCTTCAAGTTGAAGTACGCGAAGCTCTACGACTCGGTCCTGGCCACCCCCATGGGGCCGCGCGACGTCGCGGTGGGGGAGGTCACCTGGTCGTTGCTGCGGGGCGGGGCGTATGCCGCAGGGTTCCTCGTCGTCGCCGCGTTGGCCGGCGTCTTGCCGTCCTGGTGGGGGCTGTTGGCGCTGCCCGCAGCGGTTTTCGTGGCGTTCGCGTTCTCCGCGGTCGGCATGTTCGCGACGACCTACATGCGCTCGTGGGTCGACTTCGACTACGTGAACCTCGTGGTCCAACCGATGTTCCTGCTCTCGGCGACGTTCTTCCCGTTGTCGGCCTATCCGGGGTGGGCCCAATGGCTCGTCGAGGCGACCCCGCTCTATCACGGGGTCGCCCTGTGCCGGGCGCTGTGCCTGGGCGAGGTGGGGGTCGGCCTGCTGTGGCACGCCGCCTACCTCGGCGTCATGGGCGCCGTCGGTGTCGTCGGTGCGGCTCGTCGCGTCGACGTCCTGCTGCTGCGCTGAGGGATGGTTGTCCGGCCCGGCGTGTCGAGTGGCACTCGAACATCCGTTCGGTAATGTTTGTCCACAGGTGTCCGCACCGTCGTCCCATTGTCCACAGGCTGTAGGCCGTGGGCTGAGGTCTGTCGGTGGGTTCGCCTAACGTCCGACTCGACAACACGGGCGCTGGACTTGCCCGGTCGACACATCGACCGGGGGAGTGACCGGCCCGTCGCGCGGGTCGCCTATGGACGGCCGACTCTCGAGACGAAGGATGGTGGGTGGCATGGCCACAGCGCAGGACAAGGGCAAGGCCCTGGCAAGTGTCATGGGGCAGATCGAGAAGGCCCATGGCAAGGGTGCCGTGATGCGTCTGGGTGACGACGTCCGACCGCCCATCGAGGTGATCCCCACCGGGTCGATCGCCCTCGATATCGCCCTTGGGATCGGCGGTCTGCCGCGCGGCCGGGTCGTCGAGATCTACGGACCCGAGAGCAGTGGAAAAACTACGGTCGCTCTGCACGCCGTGGCGAACGCCCAGAAGGCGGGCGGCATCGCGGCCTTCATCGACGCCGAGCACGCCCTCGACCCGGAGTACGCCAAGAACCTCGGCGTCGACATCGACAACCTGCTGGTCAGCCAGCCCGACACGGGGGAGCAGGCGCTGGAGATCGCCGACATGCTCATCCGCTCCGGCGCGATCGATGTCATCGTCATCGTCTCCGTTGCGGCGCTCGTGCCCCGCGCCGAGATCGAGGGCGAGATGGGCGACAGCCACGTCGGCCTCCAGGCCCGCCTCATGTCGCAGGCGTTGCGCAAGTTGACTGGCGCCCTGAGCACCACCGGGACCACGGCGATCTTCATCAACCAGTTGCGCGAGAAGATCGGTGTGATGTTCGGAAGTCCCGAAACCACTACTGGCGGTAAGGCGTTGAAGTTCTACGCCTCCGTGCGGCTGGACGTCCGACGGATCGAGACGCTCAAGGACGGTTCAGAGGCGGTCGGCAACCGCACCCGAGTCAAGGTCGTCAAGAACAAGGTGAGCCCGCCGTTCAAGCAGGCCGAGTTCGACATCATCTATGGCCAGGGCATCTCCCGCGAGGGTGGCCTGATCGACATGGGCGTTGACCAGGGCTTCGTGCGCAAGGCCGGCGCTTGGTACACCTACGACGGCGACCAGCTCGGCCAGGGCAAGGAGAACGCCCGCCAGTTCCTCCGCGACAACCCCGACCTGGCCGACGAGCTCGAGAAGCGGATCAAGGAGAAGCTCGGCGTCGGGCCGCGCGTCGACAAGCCGGCCGTGCCCGACGTTCCGGTCGACTTCTGAGCATGACGCCTGACGGTATGCCGCGCCCGGACTCCCCGGGCGCGGCACGCCAGGCTGCGGCGTTGGCAGCCCTACGAGCCGCCGAGGCGGCCGCTCGGCAGGGCCCTGAGCTATCGGCCCCGGCAGGTCCACCGGACCCAAGTGCTCGTGACTCACATGCCATGAGTGCTGGTGCGCCCCGGGCCCCGACGGTCGCCAACGGGCGGGTCGCTGACGACTCCGAGCCTGATCCCCGGTCTGTTGCGCACGGCATCGCGTTGCGGGTGCTGGCGCTGCGGCCGCATAGTCGGGTCGAGCTGGAGCGCAAGCTGGCCCGGCGCGGCTGCGACCCGCAAGTGGCGGCCGAGGTGCTCGACCGGCTCACCGAGGTGGGGCTCGTCGACGACGCGGCATACGCCCACCTGCTGGTGCAGTCGCGAAGCCGCACCAACGGTCTGTCCGGTGTGGCGCTGCGCCGGGAGCTACGCGAGAAGGGGGTCGACGATGACTTGGCGAAGGACGCGGTCGGTGCCCTCGACGACGAGACCGAGCGGGCTCGTGCCGAGGAGCTCGTCGCCAAGAAGTTGCGAACCATGGGCGGCCTCGACCCGCAGGTGCAGGCCCGCCGGTTGGCCGCAATGCTCGCCCGCAAGGGTTACCCGGCAGGCGTCGCGTATGCCGTCGTCCGTGACGCGGTCAACGCCGCCGTCGAGCACCACCACGACTGAGGTGCCTCCCTTGGCGCCGACTCCTTGACCCGCGTGGTGGCCATCGCGGCGCCACGAGGACTGAGCACGGCGCGCGTGCAGATACCGTGAATCCTCGTGGACTACCGCGACTACGACACCCGGCTCGCCGCCTATGCCGTCATCCGCGATGACGCCGGGCGGGTGCTGTTGGCCTTGTGGAACGAGGCAGACCTGCCCAAGTGGACGATGCCCGGGGGCGGCGTCGAGTTGGACGAGACCGTGCAGGAGGCGGTCGTCCGCGAGGTGCACGAGGAGACCGGCTATGACGTTGTGGTTGGCCAGTTGCTTGGAGTCCACACCTTCGTCCTGCCCCCGCACGTGCGGGTCAACACCACCGATCGACCGCTGAAGTCAGTGCGGGTCGTGTTCGAGGCGCGGATCGTGGGTGGGGAGTTGCGCCACGAGATTGGCGGCACCACCGACGAGGCGCGCTGGTTCGACCCAGGAGCGATCAGCGACCTGCCGCGGGTCAGCCTCGTCGACATCGCCCTCGGCATGGCCCACTGACAAGCCACTCCGAGGGGCGTCGCTGAGGAGCCATTGCGGCCCGTCGGGCCGTCGTCAGGTCAGGGCGTGGCCAGGTAGTCGGGGACGTCGGCCGTGGGGTGGATCCACAGGGCCACTCGGGGCGACTGCTTGAGTCGCCGGACGATCCGTTCGATCCCCGTGAAGATCCGATATGGCACGCCATATTTCGCTTTCACCAAGGCTCGGGTGGCGTCGGCGTCACCCTCAGATTCGCGGACCTCGGCCCGCGCGGTCAGCGTCACCGCCCAGGGCTTGGGCCGTCCGCGCCGGTCGCAGGGGGTCAGTTCCACCAGGGCGTTGCGCTCGATCCGCTTGACCTTGCCGGTGCCGGCGGCTGTCATGACGACCAGGTGATCACTGTCGCGCGCGACCCAGACGGGAGTGCCGACCCGGTCGCCGTTGGCGCGGAACGTGGTCAGCAACACGTAGGGCTCATCACCAAAGTCCAGGAGAGTGGTGGCTGTCATGACGTGCACCCTAGGCGACACCACCACAGCGATTCACCGCGATGCATCGCCAACCCGCGCCTCAGGCCCAGTGATAGCGCTTGCACGGTCATCTGTGGGGGCGTGTCGGGCTGTCAGACCCGGAGATAGCGCTCGCATGGTCATGTTTGCGGGTGTCTTGGGCTGTCAGACCCGGAGATAGCGCTCGCATGGTCATCTTTGGGGTGGGTCACCACGTGAGCGAGCACCACGGCCGATCAGCTAATATACCCTCCGGGGTATACGCCCTCCGGGGCGGAAACCCCGACCCACGACTTTCGACGACGAGGAGAACGACCTATGTGCTCTCGGGTGACGTGCCGCCGCTGCGGCAAGGCGACCTGGTCCGGCTGCGGGCAGCACGTTCAGCAGGTCATGGCAGGCGTCCCGAAGGCGCAGCAGTGCGCCTGCCCCCCGCCCGAGCCGGGTGGCCTGTTCAAGAGGCTCTTCGGTCGCGGCTGATCCTCGGCCAACCCAGGGCTCGTTGCCTGCTCACCGCTGCCGATCAGGCGGCCCCACACGCATGAGGTATGCCGTCCGCGCACCGTGAGCGG
>ERZ724520.1382-NODE-1382-length-12333-cov-7.884916_pt1 | contig 12333 bp, 8 predicted proteins | sample MGYA00376053_ERZ724520 | MGnify/ENA primary metagenome ERZ724520 (study PRJEB28724, sample SAMN07190886) | activated sludge metagenome | isolation source: activated sludge of sewage treatment plant in Hong Hong | place: USA: Christiansburg, Virginia | collected... | reverse complement strand
TGCACTTTTTTATCGCCTGACGAAATTTGCTCTACCACGCTATCAATTACTTTTTTTACAATGTTGATACGTTCGTCGGCATCTTCATTTTCTTCAACGATGGACAAAGGGTAAATTGGCTCATGCGATTTATCGTCTTTAATAATTAAAGCCAAATCAATTAAACGCGCAATATTTTCGGGGTTGCTCACTGGTATTAAAATACGCTCTGTTCTATCAATTATTTTTTTAGAAGTTTCTTTATCGGTAATGGCAATTTTACGGGCCGCTCTTTCCGTAACAAACGAACTTACCATGCAGGTAATTAAAATTAAGATGATGGTTCCGTTAATCACATTTTGATCGAACAAGCCAATATCATATCCCACTTTTATAACTGCTAATGTAGCGGCTGCGTGAGAGGCACTTAAGCCGAACATTACTCGCTTTTCGTGTTTCGTATATTTATATATAGCACCAGTTACTTGAGCGGCTAGCCATTTAGTAATTAGGGCAACAAAACTTAAGATACCGGCAAAAATTAAAGCATCAGTTCCTTTTAAAAACACGGTAAAATCAACCAGCATACCCGCACTAATTAAGAAGAAAGGAATAAACAAGGTATTACCAATAAACACTACACGGTTCATTAATACAGAGTTATGAGGAATGACACGATTTAATGCTAAACCAGCTAAGAAAGCACCAATAATAGGTTCAACACCTGCTAACTCAGAAAAGAAACCTGCAATAAATACAACTGCTAATACATAGATGTATTGCGAACTCCCTTGCCCCTCGATGTTTCTAAAAAACCAACGACTTACTTTTGGCAATAAATATAAAACCGCAAAACATAGTAAACCTAAGGAAACAACTAATCTTAGCCAAAACATGGCGTTGATTTCGCCACCAACTACATTAGTGATCACACCCAATAAAATAAGCACGGCGCTATCGGTGATAATAGTTCCTCCAAAAGAAATTTGTACGGCTCTGTTTTTTACAATGCCCATGTTGCTTACAATCGGATAACTCAATAGCGTGTGAGTTGAAAACATGCTAGCTAACAATAATGCTGGCCATAAGGTAAAACCAAATATGTAAGTGCAAACCAAAAAACCAATGCTAATGGGAATAAAAAAAGTAAAAGCTCCAAATACCAAACTTTTGCTTCGGTTTTGTTTGTACTCCTGCATATCAATTTCTAAACCAGCCAAAAACATAATATAGAGTAAGCCCGTTTTACTGAATAACTCAAAGCTAGTTGACTTTTCGATAATGTGTAAGGTATGCGGCCCAATAATAACACCCGCTATAATTAAACCAATAATACCTGGAATGCGGAAGCGCTTTAAAACCAAAGGCGCAAATAAAATGATAAGAAGGGTTAAGGCTAAAATTAATACAGGATTTTTTACCGGCAGGTAATGACTAAAAAAATCGTGAAAGGATTGCAAGTTGCCAGCAAGTAAAAACATAAATTAACTTTAAAACAAAAATAGAGAATTAAAGTTTACTAAAGACAAAATACCAGAAATATGTCTGATTATACTTTGGTAATGCATGCGCTAAAGCAAAAGCGTTCTGTCATTATGCCTAACTGTTCTTGAATACATTCCAGTTGTTGGGCGCGACGCTCGAACTAACAAAAAATACGATACTAAAACGTCAAAACATATTGAACGGCTGCTGTGCGAGGCGATTCAATTTTAAGTGGTCTTAATGAATATTGTTCATTAAACACATTGTTACAAACAATAGACACCTTTTGTTTTTTATCTACATTATAACTTACACGAGCGTCCCAAATACTGATGTCTAAATGCGTTTGCCAATAATTTACGCCTTTTATTTTTTCTACATAAGGATAAAAACCTTCCGTTAAAATTTCAACGTCTTTAAAGGCTCTATCAACATTTTGCATTTTAGTATAATATTTATTACTTAAACCCACATTAAAACGGTAAATTTTAACCTCCAAATCCAATTTGAACATATGTTGAAAACGGTATTTTAAAATATTATCGGTTGTATCCATACTACTGCTTTTGTAGGTTAAATCCTGACCAAAACCACCTAACGATTTATCACGAGCATAAACACTATCAGGCGTTAAACTAACTGGCTCAATATAGGTATAACCAATTAAGGCTGATACGCCAAAACGTTTATTAGTTTCGGGAGTTGTTGCTGCTAACGACATATCCACACCTCTTACTCTTGAATCGCCTGTATTTAAAAATTTAAATCCAACAATGGCTACCTCAGGATCCCAAACACCAAATAAATACTCAATGGTATTATGATATTTTTGATAGAAACCAGCGATATCAAAATAACCTTTACAATTACCAATTTTAAAGCCTTGCTTAATACCAATTTCAAAACTGTTACTAGTTTCGGGTTTTAAATCAGGATTAGGGAAAATTCCAAATAAACCAGCTTTTGTTGTAATGTATCTTTCGGTAATGGTAGGATATCTAAAGCCTTGTCCGTAGGATGAACGGATAAATGTTCCTCGGGTTATTTGAAGATTCCCTCCTGCCCTAAAAATTGGAGCTACTACACTATTTAAATCATTCATTTTAAAATATTCATAACGCACACCGCCCGATAAATTTAAAATTCTCCAAAACTTTTTATCCAATTGCATATATCCTGAAGCATTTACAATTTTGTTATTAGGTTGTCCGCTCGATACATATAACCTAGAAGAAGAATATGAAATATTGCCCACTACTCCGCCAGTAAAGTTTAAATCAATGCTTTTAAATTTACGTTGCATTTGATATTCACCAAAATACATGGTTCCTTTATTCGATTGATTATTTGTAATAACATTATCTGAATGAAAAACACGTGTTTGTAAACTATGACTCAATCCATTTTTAGTAGTATACTTTATAAAAGGATCCACGTTAAATAATACTTGGTCTTCTAAAAATACCGCTCCAGGATAACCTCTATATAAGCCCAAAGAGTCATCTAGCCAAGCAAATACCATGTTGGTTTTATTAACCATAAAATTGGCATTTACACCAAAATTTAAACCTTCAATGCGTTTGGCACGGTAACGTAAATTAATATTCATACGTGCTCTTTTCTTAATCATATCATTATTAGTAAATGTAGGTATGGAGTCCTCTAACAATAATGCTTTTTTAATAATTGGATCCATGTAGGGTGCTGGAGGCGGCGGTCCAATATAACCTTGATCGATATTGAAATTGGCGCCAATCACAAAATCTAAATTTTTATTAATAATGCGAGAATGAAATAAATTTAAATTACTAAAGCCAGGGAACGAATTGTTGTCTCGTGTTCTATACCAATTTTCGGAAGGAGCTTGTGGAATACTGTATTGCCCAGCTGAATAATTAATGCTAGTTTTAGGTGTACTACGAGGGTAAGCCGAACGAATACTAATAACTCCATTTAAAGCAGATGAACCGTATAGAACAGAAGAAGCGCCTTTAATAACTTCAATTTGTTCGATATTTTCTACGGGGATATAACTCCATTCTGGCCTTCCTGCATCACCACTTAATAAAGGAACACCATCCACCACAATAGCCACACGGCTTCCAACACCAAAGGTAAAACCACTTCCTCCTCTAATTTGAGGGTCATTATCAATAATGGTTAATCCAGGAACTTGCTCTAACGCCGTTTCGATGCTCGTGGTATTTTTATTAGCAATTAAACTAGGCTTTAACACTTCCATCGACACGGTTAATTCTTCGAGCTTCTGTTCAAATTTACCAGATGAAACAACCACCGTTTCGAGTGTTTTTGCATTTTGTTTTAAAGCCAAATTCTTTTGAAAAATTTCATTCTCTTTAATTACTACCGAAAAGGTATCGCTTTGTAAACCTAAATAACTACACAAAATTTTGTACTTACCAGTATCTAAAACCAACACATAATTACCTTCAATATCCGTAGCTGTTCCTTTAGATAAGTCACTTAATAATTGAATGGTAGCGCCAATAATAGGTTCTTTGCTATCCTTATCGGTGATATTGCCTTTTAAAACTCCTGTGCCTGTTTGGCTATAAAAAGAAACTGAACTAATAAATAATCCAATTAATGTAAGTAAACGAAATTTATACATATAGTTAAAATAAAACCCTAACTGATTTGGTTAGGGTTTTAAAAATAGTGATTATAACTTATTAGTCGATAAATAATTTACCGAATTTTCCTTGAGATTTACCAGAAACTTTGTACATATAAATTCCTGATTTAAAAGAAGAAACGTCGATTTTGTTAACTGAATTATTTTCGATTTGTTGAGTAGCAACTAATTGACCAGTGGCATTATAAATTTCGATAGTTGAGTTTTCGTTATTCTTGTTTAAGAAATCAACGTAAATCGTTTTATCATAAAAATATACTTTTACATTTTTATCAAAATCGTTTTCTTTAACTGAAACAGGGTTATTATAAATCAAATCTAAATCATCCACCCATAATTTACTTCCATTGCCTGTAAACCCTGGTGCAACAGTTAATTGATTGTTTGATGAAGTGATATTAACCATAATAAATGCAGGAGTATTAGAGTTAACATAATTAAAAGGAACTGTAAAGCGTTTCCAAGACGCCTGATTTGAAGCAGGAGACACATATAAAGCATCTCCAATTTTATTAGCAGATAAGTCAGCATGGTTACTGTTTACTGGAGCAGGTGGATCGAAATAATCACCAGAATGCAAAATAGCATATACTTTCCCTTGCTCGGCAGAAGCACCAGTTCCAGTAGTTGCTTGTGTATATTTATACCAACCCACTAAACTATCTGGGCGGCCAGTAAAAGCAATTTTATTAGCGCCTGTTGCAGCTAGAAATCCTTCAGATTTATTTGAACTAGGGGCATTAACCTGACCAGTTGTTACGTTTCCATTAACAACTGCTACAATATAATATTTAGTTTCAACTCTAACACATGAGTTTCCGGAGTGAACACCAGATGTTTCTTGATAGCAAGTTTGCGGGCCAGATGACGCTAATCCTGTTCCAGTTTTATTAGAATTCCAAGAAACTGGTTCGTTATTAGGTGATGAATTTTCCCAATTCTCAAAACCAGCATTTGGAATTTGAGTTTGAGCTAAAGAAAATAATGAGGCTGATAAAGAAAAAATTAAAGTAAATGTTTTATTCATATTATTTTGTTTAATTGTTACCGCTATGTAATTAAATCTAAATCAATAAATTAATAGCTGGTTTTTTATAATTGTTTAGATGAGTAAAATTACAAATAAAATACAGTTTCAATACAATTTAACAGTTTTTTATTTAACAGAAAAAGCCTTATAACTTAGAGTTTTAACAATAAAAAAAACGCCCTAAACCATTATAGTTTAAGGCGTTAAAATGTTTTAATTTAGTATGTTGCTTAATTAAAAACCATTTTATTTATTTTCCGGCGGTGCAGGCGGATCTTGCGGTTCTAGTGGTTGTTTTTTCTTTGTTGTTTTTTTAACACCGTTTTTATCAATCACTACTTTTGTTTTTTTAGTATTAATATTTATGCCATTACTATCAATTTTTATTTGAGCATCATTAGAATTGATATCAACACCATTCACATTTATTTTTACATTTTTTTCGATATTAACTTCTTCATCTAATCCATTAATATGATCTCCTACAGAAATTAAACCATCACAATCTATACATCTTAATCCGTTTTCTGTCATTATCCAACGACGATTAATCATATCACCATCGTAAGTATTGGTTACATTTTCGATATCATAAATCATATTTTCTAAAGATTTATCCAAGTAAATTACTTTACCAACAGGCAATTTTACAATAATACTTAAGTCCTGTACTCTAAATTTGTCTGCATTATTTACTTTAAATAAATTATCAAACTCAATTAAGCTATCAGTTTGAGAAACAACATAAGAAATATTTTTTGCTCGATCGGAAGCTGTAGCTTTATTACCACCTTTTGCTTCTTTTACAATAACCATTTCAATTCTATCGGTTTGAGATTTAATGATATTTAATTGAGCGTGACCTAATAAATATTTTACGCCGTTATTTGTGCCAATCATGTAATCATTATCACCTCTGCTATGACGACGGTAATTTTTCTCTCCCTCTTCGTCATCATCGCTCTCATGCAACTCTGCTGAATTAACAGGGGTTTCATGCATTTTTAAATACAAAGTATCTTTTTGAACTACCGAAAAATTTTCTCTCACTTTAGCTGTTTTATTAAAATCACTACCTGTTTTAATACCAACATATAACACCATTAAAAAACCAATCAACCAAATAATTCCGGCACTTAAGTTTACCCAACGGTTAGAATATTTGATTTTGAATAGAATTTTTACACCACCATAAATCATCATAATAATTGGAACACCTGCAAACATAATTAGTCCAAAAATGCCTAAGTAAAAATCTTGACCATCTAATAGTAATAAATCAATCCAATCTCCGCCATTGCTACTGTCTGTCATAAATGACAAGCCAAAAATTGAACTTGATAATCCTAAAAAGAAAATTATTCCAATAATCACCATAAAAACACCAATCACTTTTATCATTACTTTACCAATGTTAGTAAGCACATCTGTTAAAAAATCAACAATTTTCTCGGCTGTATTGCGTGGCATATTTCTTCCATCAGAAGCCATATTTTTAAATTCCTCGCCGTATTTTTCCATGCGCTTTTTTAAATGTTCAGCTTCTTCTTTTACAGCTTTTGATATATTATTAATATCTGCTTTTTCGCCTTTCATGGCTAATTTTTCGGCAGTAGTTTTAGCTTCGGGAATTGCTATCCAAAGTATTAAGTATAACAAAAAGCCCGTTCCTCCAAAAAAGAACATCAAAAGTAAAGCAATTCTTATCCATACTGGATCAATTCCAAAATAGTGACCAATACCCGAACAAACACCACCTAATACTTTACTATCGCCATCGCGGTGCAATCGTTTTTTTATTGGTTCGCCATTATCCGTTGAGGCATAACTATCCGTATTTTCATTGGATGCCGTCGTATTTTCTGATGCTTCTCCAGCAAACTCTTCTGGTTTGCCCATACTATCCATTACGAAATCTACATCACTCATTAAAACTACCTGTTTAACTGGACTCGTTTTGCTTTGTAGCATTTCCGCAATACGAGCTTCAATGTCGCTCATAATTTCACTACCACCGTCAGCTTTACTAAAATAGCCTTTAATGGTCGATAAGTATTTGCTCAACTTATCAAAAGCGTCTTCTTCTATATGAAAAATAATGCCGCTTATATTTATGGTTACTGTTTTATTCATTTTAATATGTTTTAATATTTTTAAACTAATTTATTTTATTTAGTGTTTTGTACGGTTGTGTTTACGGCATTTACTAATTCTAACCAAGATACTTGAAGTTCGTTAAGATACGTTTGACCTATTTCGGTTAAAAAATAATATTTACGTGGTGGCCCCGAAGTGCTTTCTTCCCAACGGTAAGACAGCAAGCCTGTATTTTTTAATCGGGTTAACAGCGGATAAAGTGTTCCCTCTACTACTACCAACTTTGTTTCTTTTAATTTCTCAATAATTTCGGTAGGATAAGCCTCACCTTGAGAAAGTATAGAAAGTATGCATAGTTCGAGAACGCCTTTGCGCATTTGTGCTTTAGCATTTTCTGAATTTACCATGATTTATATTGTTTTAAAATTAAATACTACGCTATATGCGTTATTAGCTTTTAGGTTACTAAGTTTTAGCTTAGTAAACTGTGTTTCGATTGATTTTTTCAACATTTCATTTGTTGTATTTACAACAACTAAATTCACATTTCCTATTTCGTTTACTGTAAATACCACATTTACTTTTTCCTCTTTTACAAAATTTAAAAAGTCGGGGAATTTTATGTGTTCTTTTATCGTTTTATTAGCATCCGCTATAACTACTGTTTTTGGGGTTCCGTCAACTTTAGCAGATATATTAAAACTAAATAAAACACCGACAGCTAACATGACTATTGATTTTTTTAGAATAGATTTCATTTTATTATTTTTTAAGTTTAAATTTTAATTTACCATTTTAGATGTTTTAGCTCCTTACTCTTTTCTTATCTCTTCGAAAGTTTCTTATAAGATTCGCGTTATCTTAAATAAAACTAGATTTGATGTACTTCTCTCTTTTTTAGTCTGCAGAATTAAAAATCAGATTAGTTAAGTTATTTAGTACTATGCCATCTTTGTTATTGGGTGACACAAAGATATGAAATTATTTTAGTACCTTGTACCACATAGTACTAAAATAAAACATAACTTATTGATTATCAATAGTAATATTTTTTAGGTAATGCTTCAAAAAGCACTTATATTTGCACTTTAAATAAAAATATGCACAGTTTTGCTTCCGATTTAACGAGTTTATTATCCTTAAATGGACTTATAACTTTACTAACTTTAACCATTTTAGAGATTGTTTTAGGTATTGACAATATTATTTTTATTTCAATCGCTGTAGATAAGCTGCCACGAGAGCAGCAATCAAAAGCAAGAACAATTGGTTTGTTGCTGGCCTTGGTTGTTAGAACAGTGTTACTCTTTTTTGTAGGTTATATTGCTGGTTTGAAAGAGCCATTTATGCACCTTGGAGCATATGGTATTTCGGGGAAAGCTTTAATTTTAATGGGAGGAGGGTTGTTTTTATTAATAAAGACATGGCAAGAGATTCAAGAACATATACATGGTGATGAAGATGAAATTGGGCATGGTAAAAAAGGGAAAGCCACTTTTAACGCGATTATCATGCAAATCATCATCATTGATTTTGTATTCTCTTTTGATAGTATTTTAGCTGCTGTTGGTCTTTCGGGTGTGGTTTTGATTATGGTATCTGCTGTAGTAATCTCAATGATTCTAATGATTCTATTCTCTGGTGTTGTGGCAGATTTTATTAATAAAAACCCTGGTATTAAAATGATTGCGTTATCTTTTTTATTAGTAATTGGTGGAATTTTGGTGGCAGAAGCATTAATTGATAGCTACAACTCTACCCTACCTCATGAACAGCACTTTGAATTAAATAAAAATTATGCTTACATCGCATTAGCCTTTGCGATGATGATAGAATTATTCAATATCAAAGAACGTAAAATTAAACGTGCTAAGGATTTTAAACAACAAGACGAAGAATAGTTTACATCTCGTTAACCATTTCCTGCATTACTCTGTAAGACTTAAGTTCCATCAAACCTGGAATCTGCATTTTGTAGTAATGTAACAAACAATCCAAAAGAGCTAAACGCTCGCTCCTATTTATTTTTTTTTGATTAGATAAGGAATAAGAAAATAAATCAGCAAATAATTCGGATTGCCAATGATCAAAACCTAACGGAAAACTTTTAGTGGTAGAAAAAAACTTTCCCTCTATTGTATCAAAATAAGCTAAAGTTTTATCTCTATTATTAATTGGATAAAAACCTAAATGTTTGGTGAGTTCAAATAAAAAATAAATATGTGTATCTGTAAAATTATCGTCTGCTTTATCTAACCACTGATAAGTATGGCATATTAAATCAAATAAATCTTCATTAGGAATTTGCTCTTTTATGCACTTATAAAGAATTTCATTTAAAAACTGAGCAATGCAAAGCTTACTAAAATTAGATTGTAAATCAGTATAAACAAATAAGCATTTTACTTCGCTAACTTGCTGTACGTCTTTATTTTCCTTTAATGAAACAACGCACTCGATTTGCGTGAGCGGTTGAATAACGCCTGACTTAATTTTAGCTTTAGGTCCATTACCAACATTAATATTGGCAGATATTAATCCAAATTCTTTGGTGTAAATTTTTGAAATAATTTTTTTATCGGCATATTTTATATTATGCAAAACAATGCCCTGAGTTGTATAGAGCATTAATTTACAATCAATAATTTAGCGGTAGCGTATCTTTCTCCATCACCCGTAGCGCAATAAATCATATAAGTTCCTGTACTTGCTTTTTTACCACCAAAGGTGCTCATATTCCATTCTATTTGTCCACCTTGAGATTTAGCTGTCCAAACCAAATTACCGCTAAGATCTGTAATTTTCACATCAGATTCATCCATTAAACCTGTAATAACTACAGAACCCGAATAACCTGGTTTTACTGGATTAGGATATGCGTGAACTTTTGTAAATTCTTCAAATCCTTTTATAAATGCTGTTCTAAAAGATTGTATTCCAATATCTGTCGCCATAAAAACATCACCTGTTGTTTCATCAGTTACAATATCTTTAATATAATTAGAATACAAAGGGCTGTTTTCTGCAGTAAAATGGAAAATCTCTTGTTGACCATCGGGAGAGAAACAATACACTCCCGAGCTTTCTGTTCCTACCCATTTTCTGTTAACCCCATCAACCGCTAATGCCGTAATGACATCATTTTCTAATAGTATTTGTACATAACCATCTTGTTCAATTAAAATTTGCTGACTATCCCAATTATTATTAGTAAAAACATTTTCTGGATTATAAACTACAGAAATTCCTTTGGCTGTTCCTAACCAAACATGTCCGTCTCTATCCGTGCACATAGATCTAATATCAACTGAAGGTAAATGTCCATTACCAACAGCGGTACTTAACAATTTTGTATTAGATGCATTAGGTTGTGATAAACCAACTACATCTTTATAAACCATTAAACCATATCCTCGTGCTAGTATTATCCATGCCTGGTCGTATTTGTCAAAAATGATTTTCGACATATATGGCTTAACTACAACCCCCTCAAAATCTAATAATGTCCAAGCGTTACTAGGATTTTTAACAGATATACAGTATCTACCTAGTGTAATTGCAGCCCATACTTTAGAATAGTTATCAATACTAATACCAGAAACCCTAACATCAGCGCCACCATCTGCTCCTACTATGGGACTATTACCATAACTGTAAATTCCAGTTTGACCATCTTTTACATCTATAACCCCAAAAACCATTCCTGCAAATGCTATATGATTTTTATCGTTTGGGTCGATTGCTACAGCCGTAATATCACCAACTGTATTTGGTACAACATCTCCCATAGATGACCATTCATTGTTTTCAAATTTATTAGGTTTCTCAGGCCTATACTGAGGATTAACTGTTTCACCTACATTAATTGGAGCAACAACTAACTTCCCATCTTTTATATCTATGTCATTTACTAAATTGTTTTCAGGTCCGTTTAAACTAATTTTATCATTAGGACCATACCCTCCCCCAGACTTAATTAAACCTAGCTTTCTATCTGCTATAAAAAATTTATTATTGTCATAATATACATCATTTATTAGAGCTGTGGTAGTTGCATAAGTCGTTATATAATTCAAAAAAGTGCCTGCTGAGTTATATTCCTTTAATCCAAATTGATCTAAAATCAACAACTTACCGTATTTAGAGTAATCATATAATTTTATGTTTTCGTTGCCCGTATAATTACTATTGATTGAATATTTGATCCATCCTGACGGTGTATATTTGTATAAAGTATCTTTTGGAGAATCATTTGACTTTAATCTTTCTGAATAATTAGTAATTAATGTGCCGTTGTAATTAACAATTGCGTTATAAGGCCCTGGCGCTAAACCAACATTTAAAGGTTTCCAATTTTGGTAAAAACTTAAATTAGCATTTAGTTTCCCATAAAACACACCGTTGGAAGTGGCTGCAAATATAGCGGTATCATTTTTGGTAACTTGATGTATTTCCAAATTTGTTGTTGCTGATCCAATGTAATACGTATCTTTTATTTCTAATTTATCCGTATCAAAAACTATAATACCAAAACCACAAGAAATATAGGCTAATTTTCCACTAAAATAAACTTCATTAATAACTTTTTTACCCGTAATAATTTTTCTTTTTATATCAGCAATATTTATAATTTCATCTTTATCATCATTTGGTTTTATGACATCTATATTGGTATTGTCATAAACCACAATTAATAAATTGTTATAATCATTCTTTCGTAACAATTTAACTCCAACATCAGACAAACCTTCTATTTTAGTTAGTTTTCTAATTCTATTATCTCGTTCATCAAAAACTGCTAAACCAGACCCGTTAGAAACATATACTTTACTACCTACTTTTGATACACTATTGGCGTTACTGTACGATAAATGATCTAACCATTGTCCTATCTTTACTTGCGAAAAAGAAAATAGGCTAGATATAATAAATAAGAGAGAAAATATATTTTTTGATTGCATACTGTAGTAACGTAGTTTAAAGTAAAATATTGTAATAACCAAGCATAAATTTAATACTTATATTTGTAATTATATAAGGCTTTGTAGTACAATGGATAGTATTTGGGTTTCCGAAGCCTACGATC
>ERZ724520.1381-NODE-1381-length-12346-cov-5.646245_pt1 | contig 12346 bp, 7 predicted proteins | sample MGYA00376053_ERZ724520 | MGnify/ENA primary metagenome ERZ724520 (study PRJEB28724, sample SAMN07190886) | activated sludge metagenome | isolation source: activated sludge of sewage treatment plant in Hong Hong | place: USA: Christiansburg, Virginia | collected... | reverse complement strand
TTGTAAGTGACTCCAAACTCATTTAAAAACAAAATTGAGCTCATAAAAAAGGTGTTCAATTGGGGCAACAAAATGCCTAAAACTTTAATCACTCCCTATCAATAAACATTCACTGATATAGTAAATGTGTTGAGATAGAAAGGTATTTTTAATGGTCTGCATATTTATGATTCCCTTTAGTAGCTCTAACTCATTCAAAAAGTAGTTTCTAACAATCAATTCAAATTTTTTCAGGATATCGTACACTCAACTTGCCGGGCCTAATATTATTAAAACGTGCAAAAATTTTACAGAAATGTGGTACCTACGCTGTAGATCAGAAAAATATTCAATAATTTGCAATAGAAAGCCCCAAAAATGTGTTTTTCTTTAATCGATACCGACAATTTTATAGGAATGGGTTTCAGATATTCCGCTAACAGATATATGTCTATCCTAGTTCGATATCTTTACACCCACAACTCGCACTCTGCAAGAAATACAATACCTCGATGCAAAGAACTCTATCCCTCAATCAAATTTTTGGCCAAGGAATACATCAAACTTATGGAACCTGAATTACCTTATATACAATATGACACTTGGAAATTCGAACATTATATGAACATTCCAGAAATGCAACTCATCAGACATAGACTAAAACAAGCCGTCATGGATATTTTTCTCTCAGAGTTCAATAAAGCACTTAGTGTCGTTGCCAGAGAAAGGCCAATTAAGAACTAATAGTATCCAAATATGAAGATTTACGATATATTTGATAAAAATTCGAGAGCCATCTACGTAGTAACCCCTCAACCATAGTATAACAACAGTCTAGTTTTTAGGAGAATTGTTTGGAAGTGTAGTTGCCTTTACTCAAAAAAATGCGGATTACCTTGCTCCCATGAAATCCAGGTCATATTGTTGAATGGAAATAGTCTTTTGGATCAAATTAATGATCAATGGATCCAGCCTAAAATTGGAAGAAAAAAAGCTCCAGGAAGACCCAAATCATCTCGTAGAAATATGATGAAATGATGTTTTTTTCTGAAATGTATAAAGATATTTTAGTATTATTTATATTATTTGATACGTTTTACGGTTTTTTGATTAGTCTCTTTCGAATGAAGGTACTTTTTCGAAAGTAAATTAGTAGTTTTTCAACAAAATGAAAGATATTTTATTCAAATTAATTTGAACATCATAATTATGGAATTATCAGTCGATTAAAAGATCCAGGCAGCTATTCAGCCTCTTATCGAAAGAATAACTGCTCTTTAAACTCAAAACTAGCATTTTAAGCAGGAAATAGCAACTCTTCATGCTGCTAATCAACCAAAAGTTGCACACAAACCAGGTACTATTTTGCTTATCCAGGCACCAAACCCCCTATCGATCACTTAGAACGCCCTAATACAGTTAAAGGCAACAGAAAATCGATTTAACACACTGAAGTTAAACCCGATCCAAAAACGATCAATAGACCAGGAGCAAAAAAATAAGAACCTAAGGGATAACAATAGGATAGTAAAGTAGATAGTACCAAAGCAGTAAATAAAACTCCCACTAACGGTACTAAAGTTGTTCCTTCACCCACAACGAACAAAGGTAACATTTTAGTGATCTAGATCCTCTCATTACAAAACCTAAGCCAACTACTGGAACAGGAAGCAGAACAAATTTGGGAGTTCCTGGGAATAAAGTTGGTCCCACTGATAAAAAACCAGTTGGAGCGAAAAGCCACGATGGTTAACACTAAAAAAAATAAGAAGGTTAATAGAAACACTAAGAGAAAAAATCGCATACCAGTCAGTAAAAAGACCATAAGGCTCCCTCTACCCATAATTTAAAGAGTCCAGTTACCAACAAAATAAAACCCAATGACAAAGCCGTCGACAAAAAACCAATTGTCCCACCCTCTCCAGCACCTGGAAATAAAAAGCAGCCAGCTCCTCCTAAACAAGATCCAAAACAACCAATAAAAGGAGGAAAAAAACCAAAAACTGAAGGCGAAGGTGAAGTTAAGTAGGAGCCAAAAGTAGAATCAGCACACGTGGAAGGCCAAAACATTTCTGATGAAGTAAAAGTTGAGCTTCAAGCTCAAGGAACTCATGAGGAATCTCCAGACCTACCAAAACCTGCAGTCTAAGTGGAAGAAAAACACTAAGAGCATCATTAATAGGCTCCAAAATAAGAAGTAGCACATCAAGTGGAATAAAAAACTGAAGAAGTTGTCCATCACTAAGAACCATCTCCAGCTCCAGCTTAATAGCCTCATGCCCCATAAGAGGAATCACTTTGATTAAAAAGTTTATATAAATGACAAATTATAAGACCAGATATCTTATTTATTTATTCTAGTGTGGTAAAACTAATACTAAAAAACCAATTACAACTCTATTATTACTACTAGATATTCTTTTCAGGTTATTTATTTATTCTTGCATGCAATGAAGTTAAAAGTTATAAATAGCAGACAATTAATGAGGCCGTTAAGTAAATTTATCTATAACATTTAAAAAGTTAATAAGTAAATATGAATTATTTTCATTCTTCGATTTCGGATGCTTGTTTAATAAGATTTGATATCGATTTTGTTTTCTTCATAAGCTACTATTTCTCTGTTTAAATAACAAAATGCTATAATTATAAGTTTAGAATTGATGCAAAAAAACCAAAACTATGACTATTTAATTAAATTACTTGTAATTGGAAACAGTGGAGTGGGTAAGACAAATATGCTCCTCAAGTTTTGCGATAATAACTTCATGACTTCGCACCTGACGACCATTGGTATCGATTTTAAGATCAAAACCATACTCATTGGAAAAGACAAAGTGAGATTACAAATTTGGGATACTGCCGGACAAGAAAAATTCAAAACTATTACACAAACCTACTACAGAGGAGCGATGGGAATAATCCTTACATACGCAATTAATGAAAGATAAACATTTTAAGATATACAAAACTGGATTAAACAAATCAAAATACATGCTTCTGATAACGTTACCAAGGTGTTAGTTGGAAATAAAATCGATATTGACGACAGAAAGGTGACATTTGAATAAGGAGCCCAGCTAGCAGCTGATTTAGGAGTCAAATTCTTTGAGACTAGTGCGAAAACAGGAGAAAAGATAGAATAGTTGTTTTACCATATGGCAGAAGAAATAAAGAAGAAGCTAGACGAGGAATAGAAAGTAGGAGTTATTTCCTACACTGGTTCCAAACTGCATAAAAAAAGCAGTGACAAACCAAGCAAGGATGATTGCTGTTGATATTTCAGTCGAGTGTTATCTATCAATAATAATTGATTAATCGTAATGAACATGATCTTGCGAACTCTGAATAGATTCGGCAGTCTCAACGCCCAGTACCTCGCCAACAAATCTCGTAACGCAGTTAGGTTCTAATCTCAAAACATCTTGTGGGATTACGAAGAATCGAACTATCAGACCCAAGCACTAGCCAAGGGACTCGCTTCCCTTAATTTTCAGAAAAGTAAAGAGATGCCTACCAAGACGATAATTTTTTGCTGAGAGTGTCTCCGAGTCAACAGTCTGAAGCCTACATCGCAAAACTTGGTACTGCTGGTATTGGAGCCAACCTCATCTTATCTCAAGCCAGCAACTAATCTGAAGCTGATTTATAGATAAAAAATAACAACATTCGTGGAGTTATCTTCGAACCCACCCTTAGTTTAGGAAGTGAGCTGTACATTGACGTTTTGAACAAGCTGATCCCTGAGCTAGCAACCACAAAAAATGGACAAAAAGTACATTCGGCAAAATATGGATCACTATCTGCTCTGATTCAAACAAACTTCTACTCCTACCCTGGAGTCTATAAATTTAAAGTAAATAGCCTTTAACAAAGAGTGTGCTCAACTATGCTGACGACAGATACTTCAAACTTCCATCTGAATAACAATTTGAACCTATCGTACTTCCTCAAACTGAAAATATTCTTTTCGTTACTCAACCAGCTAGCGAATTCGGATTTAGAGCCGGTGTTTTGAACTCAAATGTTAACGGCCGCTATGTGATAGTTGTGGAACCAAAAGACATAAACAGAATAGCAGAAATCCACTCAAATAAAGTTGACTTAGTAGCAACAGAAGAGATAGCCAATCTTAATCCCTCTATTAACGTATTCGTGTCAAAAGGATCGTCTGTTTTAAAATCTCATGGAAAAAGAACGGAAATATGATTCTTAGATATCTGCCAAATAGTTTAAATAACGGATCTATTTTTTATCAATTAAATCAATAATAATAAATAGTAAATCATTTAATTAATCTCACAATTTACTAGATCTAATACAAATTTATGGAATACTTGCAAATATTTATTTTACTATTTGTTATATCGTTATAAAGTTCTTACTGGCATATTAAAATTATCCCTTTTATTCAGATTTTCTATAAATTATTGATATCATATCATGAATCCAATCAAATGATTAGTTTTACATCTTTGGAAGGTTCACTCACCAGATTAGAAGGAGGCTATCCTGACTTACGACGCAACTTTTAGCAAATTTTAGAAATAGAGAATCTGAGTTATTCAACCTTTGTGTGTAGTACTTCTCTCTGCTAGAGAATAAACTTGTCATCCGTTTATGTGGGAACTGTTTTCATTTGTTTTAATGTTTGATCCAAAATAGATTTAGCACTGATAACCTACCCCTCTTCGAGCAAGGTACGTGCATAATCGATTGTCCTCAGCATAGTAACAAGGATGATGTGCGATTTAGACATTGGTTAATCAATTGTTTTTTCCATTGTTTGTGAAAGAGTAGTTATAATGATTCTATTATACAATAAGCGAATTTTAGAACATTTTTCTATATTGAACCAAACTATGTGTATCAGTTAATACACTGTTTTATCCTTAATTTATCAACCCCACACATTTAATCTTAATTGTTTATTAGATTCCTAGCTAAATCAGGATTTATTAAAATCATCTAATCCTGATAAATTTTACATTTACTAATGAATAGCAGGTAATCAAGTATAAAGCTTCAGTTATTATAAATTACCTATATACAATCATGGGCTGTGGCAACGCACAGCAGAACACTAACAATGTCGAATTACTCACCTCCAATCGATACCTAAGACTCGAGTTATTAGGCACAGGAAGCCATAGTCGAGTCTATCGAACTTACGATAATATTAATAAAATTGATTATGCCCAAAAAGTATTTGAACAACTTCCTTCATCAATCTCAAAAGTAGATGCTTTTCCCACCATTAACGATCATTTTAATAAATTTCTTAAATTGAAGCAGGAAAGATTAGTCAAATATCATAACATTTTCTTCAAGGATGGTGAAATTAATCTAATAATGGATCTTTCCAAGCAAAGTACATTGAAAAATTACATTAAAACAAAGGGTAAATGCAATGAAGTCTAAGGATCTAAGATAATGAGGCAAATACTTGAAGGATTATTGTAGATTCACAACTTTGGATTTTTGCACAATGATCTTAAACCAAGCAACATTTTAATCTTTTAAAATTAATACATCAAGCTGTCTGATTATGGAATAGCAGAGTTATTTGACAGTCGTTTCAGGTAAAACAAACAATCTGGATTGGCTGACTCTGGTTTGAAATGGGATAATATACCGTATATGGCGCCGTAAATTGTTAAAAATATTGGATCATCTGCTGTTTCGGATGTATGGAGTGCAGGATGCATATTAATCGAGTTGTTAACAGGCAAAAAAGCATGGACTACATTAGGGTCACAAGAACAAACCTTCAAAAAAATATCCAGTGTGGTGGTTCCTCCCCTTCCAGCCGGGATATCTGCCTCATGTTCCAATTTTTTATAGAATTGCTTAGCAATAGTACCCTCTCAAAGAACTGTTGTCTCATAATTACTAAATCATCCTTTCATCATAGGTAAAAATTAACCAGCGATTAGCAATCAAAAAAGAAAGGAAGCTAATCAAAGAAAACAAAGTATAAAAAAATAAGAAATTCTCGATGACAGTTAATTTATCTCATCAAAATTGTAGTAAAATAAGTCATCACCCACATTTGATAAAAAAGCTACAAGAGTAGCAACCAGAATAATAGAAGAGAATCGCTTTGCTACTGTTGACAATACTGATAAAATAGCCAAAATTGAATAAAAAAATACATAAAAGAATAAAAATATTTCTAAAAAAAATATTAGTCTAAGTGAAAAGAAGTAAGTTTTTCCTGGCCATGTCGTAATGCTGAATAATAAACCCACAATCCTTGAACAAAAACTGTATAGAAATACGAATCATCACCATAGAATATCAACTGGCTAGACTTAATGGACATCGCCATCACGAGTAAAGGCCTTTACTGTTAAAGAACATCAATAAATTGATCAAATTGATAAACTTCTAATGAACCATTCCATATCGCAAGCAGAAAGCAGCCTTTAAGATATACCTTAGTTTGTACCCAATACAAAAAGTCGAATGAGAATGGAAACAGAACCAAATTACTAATTTTAAGATAAACAGTATTTTAAAAAACCATTAAAACTACTAAAGAAGAAGATTCAAGAAAGAAGAGCCGATTAGTAATTCCAAAAAAGATTGAAGACAGAAGTGAGAAAGCACTCAGCAATGTAATAGATATCTAAGTTGTTGGATTAGTAAAAATAAAAATAAAGAAGTTAGACTGAATAATTGTATTTCGAAGGATGCAAATCAAACCGAGATGATTTAGTTATTGACACAGAACTGGCTCGTTTAGAACGAGATAGATATAATTAGTTTCAAAAATTTATGATGTTTAAAAGAAAGGAGGAACGCCTAAGATGGTAAAATTAACTAAAATCAGGCCAACAGTTACTAAAAAGAGAAGCCATTTTTAAATATCATATGAAATGATAATTTATCAGCTTTTTTCTAGGTGTTCAATCTTGAATAAGTGACTATTGTAAAATATCAGCAGCGGACTAAAATGAAATTAATACAATATTATTAATGAATTAGCAATCAAAGTATTTTGGTGCTTCTTGGAGGCAGCATCTTCTTGTCCATATTGTTGAGAATCGGGAGATTATTAGGCGGGACGTTAATGGCGTTGAGAATATCTCTAACGGTTGATATACTTTTACCAGCTCTCTTCATTTTAAGCTCTTTCCTTTTGATGGCGCTTCCTTAGTTCAAATGGGTAGAGTTTACACTTGGGATAAATATTTTGTTATAAGTGTCCTCTTTATTCTCTATTTATAACTGATAGTTCTTTACCTATCTTTATAGACACTCATACTCTTTTTCTTTTTTATGCAATTTTTACCTCAAAATCAAAATCTCTTCCACATCTTCAACTCGGCTCGGCCGGTGCTAAATACAAGTTCGAACTTATTGCAAATTGCTCTCATAAAGTTTATGTTAATTTTATCTTTTTACATCAATATCTTTAATCGCCTTCTCATATGACTCAGTTATGTCCAACTATTTTTTATAGTATTATTTCAAATGGCTTTGAACACATCCCTCCCAATACTTTATGATATTTTACTTTTATCTCTTTGCATATTCCATTTCAAGTTTGTGATTTTAACGTAATTCATATATTTAGGATTGCTTTTATAATATTATCTATTCAGTTTCCTTGATCTTTGTTGTAAGTTCATTAATTTTTGTTTAAAGAGAAGAAATCTTGACTTTGTTATCATATATTTATCCGAAATATTTGGTTCTTTCTCTCCTTATTTACTATTGCAGTTTTGTGTTTTACTTTTATTCTGCAAGCTTTTAGCTTTTCAATCCAGTTATACTTGACTCATATTATTTTGCAAAATACTATTCTCTTTCCATCGTCTCTTTCTTTATATTTTAAATCTATTCTTTGTATTTATTTTCTAAAGAGACTATATGCGAATTATGTGAGTAATTTAGACTCTTAATATACTTTTAATGCGACTCCTTTAGCTATTTAATTTCTTTTTAATAATGATGAGACATCTAAGTTGTTTTGATCTCATATATTTTAGAAGTTTATTTTCTTTATTAATGAATGATATCCTCATTTAGTTTTTGATATTATCTTATCTTTCGCTCACAAACGTCAACAGTCTAGTCGATTTTATTTAGCCATTTCTTGTTGTCCTCCTCATGATCTAGCCTCTATTTGTTGTATCTCTATTGCCATTTCCTTAGTTCTTTTTGCACACTCAATTAGTACAGAGCTCTTTACTCTGCTTTGTCCTAACGAAGTTTTCTGAGCTAGAATTCATGGTCAGAAACGAGAACTCTTAGTTTCTTTTATAATTTGTAGCACTATGCGCAACTCATTCAATATAACGATCAATTATTAATTTTTAATCATATTACTATTGTAAAAGGCTTAGCTAATTAATATCGTTAGAGCCATCTTTATTACGAATATTTTGCAATCGATTCAGCCGGGAAGCTTATGATTTGAAAAAAGTCGAAAATTGATACATAAAATAATTAATTAGGTAATGAATGAACTAAAGACAGTTAGTGTGATCACTTTTTTGAATTTTTTTATTATTTCTACTCGAACAAATCCTTTTGAATTTGCAGTTCCTTGTTGATAAGACTCTTATTGCTTTCCGAGATATATCCTGCAATTAGCAGTTCATCGAGGATAAAGTAAGTCTGAATGATCTAGTGGTTACCTTGTGAAAATTGAAGATCAAATCTAGTTCGCAGACATTTCCGAAGTATTTATCAAGAGTTTAAACAAACATTTGCATGAGTTCTAACACAATAAGTTCATTGTGATCTTTGTCGACAATGGTGATGAAGTAGAGACTTGCATATCTCTTGTATACTATCTTATAGTCTTTATAGTCTAAGAAGTTGCACATCTTTGGGTTTCGTGTAATGACCAACTGGTTCACCTATATCACATCAGAAATACTTCTTTAAGTATCCGTTGCTTTTAGTGCTGCGACAAGTTCTCTGAATACCATTTCGTTAAGCGAGATCGTCCGTGTCTGCTAATCAAAAAGAAGCAGTGTATCATTATTTCAAATCTGATTTAATTATAATCCTAATAAACTTCTGTAATCATCCCTATTCTATTCATTTTTTTTCAAACTCAAAGGAATCATCCTACAAGAATCCATAATGTTTTTTGTTTTTGTCCAAAAGGCATCTTTTTAATTTTGAAGAAAATAAAATAATAAAGTTAATTAATAAAAAAGAATCAAAGAATATGTGATTTGTGTTTCTTATTATCTTATAAATGGTTACTATTTCTATGCTTCTTTTTATTGTTAGATATTTTCGTATTTTTATAGAATCGATCCTTGATAGTATCGTAAACTAATGATAAAGCCCCTATTATAATCATAATGATAACCAATTTAATTTTAAAACTTACTTTCTATTTTTCATCTTATTCTTAAGATGGCTTGTGATGATTTTCGAGTAGTTTAGTGACTTTTTCTATTTCTGAAATAGGCAAACTAGATGTTTTTTTCTGGAGGCCAGCCAATTAAGATTTATCATCGTAGCTCTATACGTTCTTCATTTTAGGAGTATTAGTATCTTTATGGTCAAATTAAGATTTTTAAAGCGATATATGATCCTTTTTAACTACATTGTTGGCTGCATTTTGTCGATTTTAAACAGATTTTGGAATATTTAATCCAGCTGGTCTGCCCCGGTTTATGCTGTTTGTATTTTTAGTTCTTTCATTCTCAATTTTACTTTCCATGAACTGCTCGTTCGATATTTTTACTTGAGCGATCAATGGACTCTTTATTTCGTGCTAGCATAGTGAAATATAGCATTTATAGTAAAGATCACACCATACTGATTCATGCTTCCGTTTAAAACACCTGTTTTCTTTTCTTTCAAATTAACTTATCATTGGAAGAATTGAAATTGGCAAACTTTCTATTACTTTACCATCAGTTGTTGGAATTTAGTACTTAATAGTAAAATCACTAGATTTGCACTCTTTAGATGCTTTAAATATAAATGGATTTATCGAATTGAGTTCAACTATTCTTGACTGTTTTTACAGGAAAATTGATTGGGTTTAAGAGGCTCCCAAATTAGGCAGAAGCTATTTACTTGCTTAAACCAGCGAAATACGTAAATAGCTATCCGTTGTTAACTTGAATTTTAGGCTCAATGTTATTAATACTACTTCAAACTGATATTAAACATTCATAGTTATTATATTGCTATATAGAATCTAAGAAAGATCATTTTTTGATGCCCATAGCATCCAAAAACTCATTATAGTCAATTTATCCATCTCCGTTTTTATCGCAAGAATTTATAATTAACTCGACAGCCTTCAACTTCGCTGGTCCAATATCTGATTATTGAAAGATCTCCTTAAGTTCAGCAATAGATATCTTCCCACTTTTATCAATGTCCATATTCTTGAAGATAAACTACAGATATTCCTCATTCTTAATTTGAGATGCCTCGAGACATGAAGCAACAAACTCATTATAATTTATCTTACCATTACGATCTGTGTCAATCTCATCAATAATTTATTTCAAACACTCATAACTAGTGTTATCGTGCTGCTTTTGCAGAGTCTCATACAACTAGTCAATTGTTAAAAAACCATCACCGTTTACATCGATCTGAGAAAAAACTAAACCTAATTGATGAATCTCCTTCTAAGGCAGTTGAGTGGCAATGTAACTTACTACCAATGCTTTCAACTAAATATAATCAAATCTACTTTCGAAAAACTAGCAAAATTCTTCAGTTTCTTTAGATCTAATTGCAAAGGCTGCTAGCTTAATACTGCTTTTGTCATCCAACTATGCTTCAAAATTTAGTCTACAGTCAGTCGCTTATCAGCTGAAACCAGTATCTTACTTATCAGATCCTTCAGTTCTGGCGATAAGTTTCGTGCTTAGGGAACTTTATAACAAAATGTTTACTCTAAAAGGTATATTGCATCTTTTTGACATTATCCATGATAGCCTTGTCATCAGCCCCATCGAAAGGAGGACATCCCGTCACTAAAATATAGAGAATGACTCCAACCGACCAAATATCACATCTTTGATCATAATCTTGTTTCAAAACTTCAGGTGCAATATAGTAAGAAGTTCCAATTAATTTATTTTTATTTTAGGTCAAAAGCTATTTTCTCATATCTTCTTTCCATTGGAAGGAAAGCCCAAAGTCAATGATTTTAAGTTCCACTCCTTTTTTAGAGTTCATCATAAAATTCTAAGGTTTGAGGTCCCTATGTGCGATCTTTTGGGAGTGGAGATATTTTATGCATTTGATCATTTGAGTAAAAATTTATCGTGCAGTTGTTTAATCGAAGTGGCCATTCTTCTCCAGCCGTTAGAAAAGCTATCCACCCTCACAAAAACTATATAATTTGTCATTTACTCCTCAATTAAGTAAATGTTCTTTTCGTCCTCAAACGACTAATACAGACGAACTATCATTGGATGATCCAGCTTCCTCATAATACTTATTTCATTTTGTAGTGTCTCAGGATTTTTCATAAGTTTCTTAGCGATAAGCTTGACCACTCTGTAGGTATGAGGAGGTTGTTTGTGCCGTGCTTTATAAACAATTCCATAAGCTCCCCGACCAAGAATCTAAAATTTGTATCTTATTTACCTTAGGAGAGAATTCATAAAAGAGTCTGATATCTTATTGTCTACATTTTATGAAAGTATCCTTTTTAATGATCATAGTGCTGGCTCTTTTCACAAGTTTTTCCATAATCTTCTAAAATATAAATTTAGATCGTTGATAGCTTACAAACAGTGCAATCGAATTTAGTAAACAGAATATTAAAAAATAAAATCGAAATCAATGATTGAAATGTTATTCATATAATAGATTTAATGGAAAACAATCAATTTGGTAGAAATTCGTCAAATGAAAATATCTATTCATCTTAATTTTGATTTACAAAGAACTAGGGCAAGAAAATTTCTTAATAAGGAGCATTGTAGCCATATCTAAATTATTGATCTGATTCATTTGGATTAGACAATAAATTTTACACTTGAGGTACCCTTTATTAAATATTAGCATTTTCTTATCGACTTTCATGACCCTCAAATGGTTGCTCCACAATTTAAAGTCTTTCTTAAGATGGCTCCTATCTTTGCTCTTGTTCAAATATTTATAGTCTACTCGTGGCATTCTCTCTCCTAAACCATTAATTCTGTCTATTTTGTGATTTCCCCTGCCACTGTCGAATAAATGTATCAACATTTTAACCCTACTCGATTTATTTTATTTATTCGTCCATAAAAAAAAGGTAATTCTATACTTCCCGTGATTCATGATCCCAGATCAACTACGAATTCTGAAATCTACTGCTAATTTATTGTCTCTTTATTTTAGAAATCGAGCGCTTCCCTGTTTTCGAATCATACTATAC
>ERZ724520.1379-NODE-1379-length-12356-cov-8.573531_pt1 | contig 12356 bp, 11 predicted proteins | sample MGYA00376053_ERZ724520 | MGnify/ENA primary metagenome ERZ724520 (study PRJEB28724, sample SAMN07190886) | activated sludge metagenome | isolation source: activated sludge of sewage treatment plant in Hong Hong | place: USA: Christiansburg, Virginia | collected... | reverse complement strand
CGGTTGTAAACATATACTTTGACTTTGTCTTTATCTAAAGCATGATTCAGATTGTTGGTTGGAATAAACACATCATCTTCGAAGTCTTCACAAATAAAATAAGCTGTTTTTCTGGAAGTCATGTCGATGGTGCCTTCGTAGTAATCTTGGCTGACAGCTTTGACTAAATATTTACCAGGTTCCGATTCTATAATGACTTTTTGCGCGGCTAAAATCTTTAAATCTTTGATGATTTCGTTTCTGCTTTTGGTATCATCTAGCTCAAGAATTGCTGCTATTTGTTTGTAATTGAATGCTTTATTAGCATTTTTGGATAGGATTTTTAAAATCTTTTCGGAGAAAGTTTTCTCGCTTTTGCCAAATTTTTTAGGCTTCTTACTCATATTCATTTTTCTTAAAGTTTGAAAATTACGAAATAGTTGTAAGTTATAAGTTATAAGTTGGGAGTTTTAATAGAAAACTAACATTTAGTTATCTTTATAAAAAAATAAAAATGACTGAATTTATAAAAGTAGCGACTTTCAATTTTGCACATGAAATTACAATCCTAAAAACGATTTTAGATCACGAGGAAATTCCTTATTTGTTTCAGAATGAGAATCTGATTTCGATTGATCCATTGGCAAGTTTTGCTTACGGTGGCATTCAATTGAAAGTGCATCCTACAGATTTAAACAAAGTGAAAGAAATTATAGAAGAATTAAATCGACCAAACCTTAATATCATTTGATAGTTTTCAACATCTATTAAAAACAACAAAAAGAAAAAGTAATTTAAATTTAATTTATGATGGTTATTATAGCGTGTTAATAGTTACAATAACTTTTGATTTTGAATCATGGTTTTGTAGTTATCTTTTTTTATAACGATTTGTTAACATCCTTTTTAGAAGATAAACCATTCATTTTGAACTAAAATTAAAAAACAATCAACAGTTGTTGACAACAAAAAAAGAAGTGATTTTGTAGATAAGTTTATATTACTTTTTTGTTAACAACAGTTCAATTTTTACGCATAACTTTTCTAAAAAAAGGGCTAACTAAATTTGTTTTTTTGATGTCGGTTTTTGCATTACAATTTTAAAAGACACCACCAAGAAAAAGTTCTAATTTTCTATCTGAAGTTATGAACAGTTTGTGTTAAATTAAAGTAAACTGACTGTCAAGCATTTAAGAAAAGCTATTAACATTACTTAAAATTAACGATTTATAAATATTAAAAACCCTGTATTTCAGCAACTTATACTTTATTCTTTTTTTACTTAGCGCCTTAGTGTCTTTGTGGCCAAGCAATAAGATTATGCAACACTAAAAAAGAATTACTTCGTCAAGATTGATTAAATTTGCCTCACAACCCAACACCAATATTATGAAAATAGCCATAGGTAACGACCACGCCGGACCTGAGTATAAAAAAGCCATTGTAGCAATGCTTCAATCTAAAGGATACGAAGTAACCAATTACGGAACTGATACTTTTGACAGTGTAGATTTTCCAGATTTTGGGCATCCTGTTGCCTTGGATGTTTCTGAAGGAAAAGTAAACTTTGGCATTGTCATTTGTGGTAGCGGAAACGGTATTGCCATGACTGCAAACAAACACCAAAAAGTTAGAGCAGCTTTGTGTTGGACAAAAGAAATCGCAGCATTGGCTCGCCAACACAACGATGCTAATATTATTAGTATTCCAGCGCGTTTTACTTCTATTGCGCAAGCGGTTGATATGGTTGATACTTTTCTAAATACTGATTTTGAAGGCGGTCGACATACCAATCGCGTCAATAAAATCGCTTGTCAATAAACGTTTTTGAGTACCATGACCAACATCGATTTTATCAAACAAACCGTGGCAACTTCTGCCATTAATATTCAAAAAACGATTCAACTTTTAGATGAAGATTGTACGATTCCATTCATTTCACGCTATCGAAAAGACCAAACCGGAAATCTCGATGAAGTGGTAATCGAACAAATCGCCAAACGCAACAAGCAATACGAGGAAATAGTCAAACGCAAAGAAGCCATTCTAAAATCGATAGCAGAGCAACAAGCATTGACACCTGAATTGGAGAAAAAAATCCAAGAGAGCTTCGATTTGCAAGAACTTGAAGATTATTATTTACCTTATAAAAAGAAGAAAAAAACCAAAGCCGATGTCGCAAGAGAAAATGGTTTAGAACCTTTGGCCAAAATCATTATGGCGCAAAACAATGATGATATTGATTTTATAGCATCGCGTTATTTGAATGAAATGGTTGTCAATGAAGATGAAGCATTGCAAGGCGCACGCGACATTATCGCCGAATGGATCAACGAAAACACTTACGTTAGAAAGTTGATGCGCCGACTTTTTCAACGCAACGCAACAATCACAACCAAAGTAGTAAAAACCAAAAAAGACGACGAAGCTGCTCAAAAATTCAATCAATATTTCGATTGGTCTGAAAATGTAATCAAAGCACCAGCACACCGATTGTTGGCGATGTTGCGTGCCGAGAATGAAGGTTTTATCAAGATTAAAGTTGAAATTGAACCCGAAGAAGCGATTGCAGCCATTGAAAATGCAATCATCAAAAGAAATAACGATTCGACTCCACATTTGCAATTAGCGGTTGAAGACAGTTACAAAAGGTTGTTGGTTCCGGCCATTTCAAACGAAACATTACAGGAAGCCAAAGCCAAAGCCGATGCCAATTCGATTCAGGTTTTTGCGTCTAATTTGAGTCAATTATTATTAGCACCGCCTTTAGGGGAAAAACGAATTTTAGCAATTGATCCAGGTTATCGCAGTGGTTGCAAAGTAGTTTGTTTGGATGAAAAAGGCGATTTGTTATACAATGAAACGGTTTATCCGCACGCGCCACAACACGAAGATGCTGTAGCGATGAAAAAAATCCGATCGATGGTCAATGCTTATAAAATTGATGCGATTTCTATTGGTAACGGAACTGCTTCACGCGAAACAGAATTCTTCATCAAAAAAATAGCTTTCGACAAACCGGTGCAAGTTTTTGTCGTGAGTGAAGCCGGAGCTTCGGTGTATTCCGCATCTAAAATCGCACGGGAAGAATTTCCAAATTTTGATGTGACAGTTCGTGGTTCGGTATCTATCGGAAGAAGGCTTTCAGATCCGTTGGCAGAACTTGTAAAAATTGATCCAAAAGCAATAGGCGTGGGGCAATACCAACACGATGTGGATCAAACAAAGTTGAAAGAAGAACTCGATAATACGGTCATTCGCTGCGTGAATTCTGTGGGTATTAATATTAACACTGCAAGCAAGTCGCTGTTGAGTTATGTGAGTGGCATAGGAGAGAAGCTCGCGGAAAACATCGTACAATATCGATTGGAAAACGGTCCTTTTGAAGATCGTAAACAATTGAAGAAAGTGCCGCGTTTGGGTGAAAAAGCATACCAACAAGGCGTTGCTTTTATCCGAATTTCGAACGCTAAAAACCCGCTCGACAATTCAGCTGTGCATCCAGAAGCGTATCCGATCGTGGAGAAAATGGCAAAAGATTTAAAAATTTCTGTGAATGAATTGATTGCCAACAAAGAGAAAACAGCGCAAATCAAACCCGAAAATTACATCACTTCAGAAATTGGTGTTTTGGGATTGAAGGACATCATCAAAGAATTGGAAAAACCAGGATTAGATCCGAGAAAATCAGCCAAAGTTTTCGAATTTGATGCGAATGTAAAATCGATTAAAGATTTAAGAACCGGAATGATTTTGCCTGGCATTGTCAATAACATTACCAATTTTGGGTGTTTTGTTGATATCGGAATTAAAGAAAGTGGCTTGGTGCATATTTCGCAACTCAAAGAAGGTTTTGTGTCGGATGTGAATGAAGTCGTGAAATTGCACCAACATGTTGAGGTTAAAGTGACCGACATCGATGAAGATCGAAAAAGGATTCAATTGAGCATGGTGCTTTAATAAACAACCAATGAAAAAAACAGTCACAGGAATATATTTGCTTTTTACGACAATTATTTTTTCACAAAACGATATTGTTTGGGATGGAAAATACCAGCTTGAAGTTTCCGATTTCCAATCTTCAGCGACTCAAATTGGCGGTGTCAATGTAGCTAGTTTGCATACTTCATTAGGAGTCGATTTCTCTTTTTATATGAGTAATTTTGAGTTCATGGTTACCAAAAATTTCAATGCGAAAGTTAACAATACGTTCAAAAGAGAAGCAGCATCTTTGGTTGCTCCAGATGAAAATAGCGCAAAAGATCTTGTTGATTACGCGCGATTCCAATTTGATTTAACGGAATTGTATGCTCGAAAATTCCGAAAAAAAATATTTGAAGAAAAAGGAGCTTTTTCAAACATAACTTTCTTTAGACCAATTTATGAAACCATTCAAAAAGAACTAACAGAAAGAGATGCCAATGCAGGAAAAGAAACGGACTTAGGACGTAAAAAAGAAAAGTTGCAAGTTTTGCACGAACAAGTTTTAAAAGAAATTCTTGCCTTGGCTGATTTTTGTAAAGAATGCAAACCTGCTAAAAAGAAAAAATAGACATTTTAATTTCTAACTTATATGCTTTAAATGATCAATTTTTTGAACAATGAAAGCCAAACCAAAGAAAAAGATTATAACAAAAAAAAGTCCCAAAACTGGGACTTTTTTATTTTGTTTCTTCTGATTTTTTATCAGCTGGTTGGTCATCTTTTGCAGCGTTTTTGAATTCTTTGATTCCGCTACCCAAGCCTTTCATTAATTCGGGTATTTTTTTACCTCCAAAAAGTAAAAGTACCACTGCCAATATAATAAGTATTTCTGTAACACCTAATCTTCCCATGATGTAATGATTTGTTGCCGAAGCAAATTGGTAATAATATCGAAGCAAAGATAAATAGAAAATATCACAATTGTTTTTATTAGTTGGCAAATATTTATGATTTGATTGCGTTAATGTCTCGCAACGATTTAGACTATTATTGGTAAGCAAGGAAGCGACATTAATTTCTATATTTGTATTTTAAACCCAAAATATGTCCGAAAAAAGACTCAAACGGAAACTCATCAAGAAAAAATTATTCACCAAAAACCGCTTGGTGATTTTGAATGAAGATTCATTTGAAGAAATTTTTTCTTTAAAACTAACGTTGATGAATGTCTTTGTTGTGGCTACCATTGGCGCCGTATTAATCATCACAACCACTACATTTATTATTGCTTTTACTCCATTAAGAGAATACATTCCGGGTTATGCGTCGGATGAACTAAAAAGAAACGCGACTGTACTGGCCTTAAAATCTGATTCTTTAACCAATGCAGTCAAGAAAAACGAAGCTTACATAGCATCAATCAAAAAAATTCTGACAGGCGATGTTGATTTTGCCCAAAGAAATAAAGATTCTATTTATGCTACCAAGACAGATAATCGCGATGCGGAAGAAGTTCAAGTATCTGAAGCCGATAAAAAACTCCGTCAAGAAGTAGCCCAAGAAGACAAATACAATCTTTTTGAAAAAGCGCAATCGAAAGTCAGTGTTGTTCTTTTTCCTCCAGCTAAAGGATCCATCACAGAAAAATTCAGTTCGAACAAAAAGCACTTTGCTGTTGATGTTGCTTTGGCCAAAAACACACCCATCAAAGCCACTTTAAACGGAACCGTAATTTTTGCCGATTGGACGCCGTCAACCGGAAACGTCATCATCATTCGCCACAACAACGGATTTATTTCGGTATACAAACACGCCGCATCGTTAACAAAATCTCAAGGCGATGTCGTAAGAACCGGTGAAGCGATTGCGTTAGCGGGATCTACCGGACAAGAATCAACAGGAGTGCATTTGCATTTTGAACTCTGGAAAGACGGTTATGCCATCGATCCAACTCAATTCATCGAATTTGAATAAATGATATGTCAATAAAAACCATTGCGGCGAAACTGTTTGCCAAACATATTTACAATCAAACGCAGCAGTGGGCTAAGAATCCAGTGGCTACGCAGCAAAAAGTGTTCGATGATTTAATTCAAAAAGCGAAGACCACACAATTTGGTATCGACCATGATTTTGCGTCAATCCGAACTTATGAAGATTTTGCTAAACAGGTTCCAATACGAGATTATGAAGCTTTGAAAAACTACGTAGATCGAGTAGTGCAAGGCGAAGAAAATATCCTTTGGCCAGGCAAACCCATCTATTTCGCCAAAACATCAGGCACAACATCAGGCGCCAAATACATTCCGTTAACCAAAGAATCCATGCCTTTTCACATACAAGCAGCACGCAATGCGATTTTGCATTACGTTCATGAAACAGGAAAAGCAAACTTTGTTGATGGAAAAATGATTTTCTTACAAGGAAGTCCCATTTTAGAAGAAAAAAACGGCATCAAACTAGGCAGATTGTCTGGAATTGTAGCCCATTTTGTTCCGAAATACCTCCAAAAAAACCGCATGCCCTCGTGGGAAACCAATTGTATTGAAGATTGGGAAACCAAAGTTGATGCGATTGTAGCAGAAACCTATCATCAAGATATGACAGTGATTTCAGGAATTCCGTCGTGGGTACAAATGTATTTTGAAAAGCTGCAACAGAAAGAAGGCAAATCTGTCGGCACCATTTTCAAAAATTTTCATTTGTTTATTTATGGCGGCGTTAATTACGAACCATATCGTGCCAAATTTGAAAATCTTATCGGCCGAAAAGTAGATAGTATCGAATTGTTTCCCGCTTCCGAAGGCTTTTTTGCTTATCAAGATTCTCAAAAAGAAAAAGGCATGTTGTTGCTTTTGAATGCCGGAATCTTTTATGAGTTTATTAAATCAGAGGAATTTTTTAATGAAAATCCACGAAGATATTCCATTGGTGAAGTGGAAATCGGTGTAAATTATGTGCTGATTCTTTCTTCCAACGCCGGACTTTGGGGCTACAACATTGGCGATACGATTCAGTTTACTTCAACACAACCATATCGCGTAATCGTTTCGGGTAGAATCAAACATTACATTTCTGCTTTTGGGGAACATGTAATTGGAAAAGAAGTCGAAAGCGCTTTACAAGAAGCCATCAAAGGAACTGCTATTCGAATTAACGAATTCACCGTTGCGCCACAAATTACACCAACCGAAGGCTTGCCCTATCACGAATGGTTTATTGAATTTGAAAACGAACCTGAAGATATCGTTCCATTTTCAGAAGCCATAGATGCAGCCATGCGAAAACAAAATGTGTATTACGACGATTTGATTGCTGGAAAAGTGTTGCGTCGTTTGGTCATTACACCAGTAGCCAAAAACGGATTTCAAGATTACATGAAATCGATAGGAAAATTGGGCGGGCAGAATAAAATTCCACGTTTGAGCAACGATAGAAGTCTGGTTGATTTATTAAAAACCAAATGAAAAAAGAAAACTACATTATAGTATTGTTGTTGATCAGCGTTTCAACTTGGGCTCAAATTAGTGGCGTTGTGAAAGACAGCATCACCAAACAACCGATTCCGTATGTCAATATTTCTGTTGAAAATGAAAACAAAGGAACAACATCGGAAGAAAACGGAACTTTTTCTATTCACGTTTCTGAGAAAAGTAAAAATTTGATCTTTTCGGCCCTTGGATTTGAGCGAAAAACCGTCCAAATTTCAGAGGTTTCAGAAGTCAATTTAAAACCAATGGCTTATGAATTGGATGAAATCGTGATTTCGAAAAGATATGAAACGCGCGAGATAGAAATTGGAAAACCCGAAAATCAAATGTTTGAAGCCTTTGATAACGGACCAAGAATCGACACTAAATTTTTCCCGTATTTTCCCTCCTATCAAAAAACAAAGTTTATCAAACAAGTTGTGATTGCCACAGATAGTAAAATTGAGGATGCGACTTTTAAAATTCATTTTTACTGTGTTGATGAAAACGGCTTCCCCAACCAAGAAATGCTTACTAAAGATTTTATTGTATCGGTAAGTAAAGGTGTAAAAGAAACCAAATTTAATGTGACCAAATTCAATTTAAGAATGCCCAAAAACGGAATCTTCGTTGGTTTTGAAAAGCTGATTATTGAAAAGAATAAACTCGAAAAAACAACCACCGATCCAAACACGAATACAACACAAACCCAAAGAACTTATTATCCATTTGTTTTGTATAATAGTGTCGCTAGAGATTTTCTTTTTAACTATTCTGGAGGAAAGTGGATCAAACAATCCAAACAAAATCTTGACAATCCGTCTGAAAAAACATTGATTTACGAACCTGCAATAAATCTGATTCTTACCAACTAAAAGATAAAAACCTTACATTTGCGGGTTAATAAAGAATAATAAACAAAAAAAATCCTGTTTGAATGTTGATTTACTAAGAAAATGATGCAGGATTCAATAACAACAAACAAAAATTTGAATGAAAGAAATTAAAAATATCGTACGATCAAGAGCACAAGAATCTTCGAGTGCTGTTGAGAAATTGTACATCACCATGCGCCATTTGTTTAACCGAGGATTCTACAAACCTATGGGCGTTTCTGGTGAAACTTTGCGAGAAGCTTTATTGTCGTTGCGACCAGAAATCTACGGAACTATTGCAGAAGAAAAAGTAGAATTAAGCGGACTTTTATACGTTATCGAGCGACTTCCAGTAGGCATCGAAGAATGTCGATTTATCAATCTAACTTCAGATGAAGGTTATTCTAAATCGCATTTCAAAGCCATTATTCCACCTAAAAGAAAACGTAATTGTTACCGCATTGATGACGAGCAAATGAATGTTGAAATCACACGCGGTCGCTCAGACATTTATGATATTCTGACACATTTGACGTTTATTTTCATCGAATCGCACAAAATTAAAGACAGAATTCTTATTGACGAAAGTGGTGAAGTCACACGCGACTGGCAGAAACTTGAGCAAGCCGTTTTAAGCAATAAGAAATTGACTTTAATCGAAAAGGAAAAAACCATTTCGCATACCGCTAATATTTTGGGAAGAACTTTCTCGGAAGTATTGGATATTTACGATGCCTTTGGAACCAGTGAAAAACCAGATCGTTTTTTACATGTGATTTATTGGTTGGGGAAATTGGCGATTGAAGAAGTGATCGATAATAACAAAAGAACCATTACGTTTAGTCCGATTTTGAGAGAACGTTTGGGACATCATATTCACGGCGAAATATGGGCCAACAACATCAAAGACGTATTGATGCAGCACCAACTTTTAGACCGACCGATTCATATCATTAGTGCTAATATGCACAGTGTGATGAATTCGATTTTCGCGACCCATGTTTTAAAAACCAAATTTAAAGACCAAACCGATTTCTTTATTTATGAGGAATTGAGTAGGTCAGGTGCACATGATGTACGCGATAAAGTCACCGCTTTTGCAGAGCAACACGGTATGATTTCGCTTCCGGATACTTCTGGAACCAATATCGATGTACAGATTTTTGATACCGCGAAGATTGATTGGAAAAAATCATCGTTTCCTACTGCCAAATTAGGCGATGCAAAACCCGTAATTATTGTTATGGATTATGCATTTGGAGAACAAGCGTATGAAACCATTGATGAGCTATTGAAACCCTACCAAGAAACCAAAATCAAAAAAGTATTTTTGAATGTTGAATCGGTTTCGATTATGGGAAAAGCAGGAATTTTGCAAGGCGGAAAAGGCGATATCATGATTCCATCAGCGCATATTAACGAAGGAACAGGCGATAATTACCCTTTTGAAAACGAATTGACTGCTGCCATGCTTGACGGAAATGGTATTCCGGTTTTTGCCGGACCGATGGTGACCGTTTTAGGAACGTCATTACAGAATAAAGATTTATTGAAGTTTTTCCACGATTCAACTTGGGGCGTTATTGGTTTAGAAATGGAAGGTGCTTATTATCAAAAAGCGATTCAATCAGCATCTAAAATAAGAAAAAGCATCAACCCAGATGTTAAAGTAAGATATGCTTATTATGCTTCAGATAATCCTTTAGAAACAGGAAGCACCTTGGCTTCAGGCGGATTAGGAACCACTGGTGTAAAGCCGACATATTTGATTACCATTAAAATATTAGAACAAATTTTCAACACAAATTAAGCGATACAATGAGTAATAACGACAAAAGAAATTTAGACGATCAAGAAATAGATTTATCTGCAATATCAGGAAAAATAGGCGCTTTTTTTCAAAGTATCAATATGGCTATTTTTAAAATGATTCAATTTGTAATCAAAAAGATTATAGTTATTGGAATTTTATTGATTATAGGGATAGGTTTGGGTATCTATTTGGATAAAACCCACAAAGTTTATGATCATGAATTAATTGTACAGCCCAATTTTGGAAGTACAGATTACTTGTATTCAAAAGTTGAGCTATTGGCATCAAAAATAAATGAACGAGATACTGTTTTTTTGAAATCTATTGGCGTTAATGATCCGTCGAACTTATTGAGAATTGAGATCAAACCCATTGTGGATATTTATAAATTTATTAGTGGTAGCAACGTAAGTGTCAATGAGCAAAATTTCGAATTATTGAAATTAATGGCCGAAGATGGAGACATGAAAAAAATTGTTGAAGAAGAAACGACAAGTAAGAATTATGCCTTTCATCAAATTTATTTTAAAACAAATGAATTAGTAAATAGAAAAGATATTATTGAACCGCTATTAATATACTTAAATAACAGCAGGCATTTTAACCAAATAAAAGAGGTTTATATCAAGAATGCTCAAATAAAAATCAATCGGAACAATGAAATTATTTCACAAATTGACGGATTTTTAAATAGCTTCTCTAGTGTTATTGCAGGAAATACCAAAAGTGATAAATTAGTTTATTATAACGAAAACACGCAATTGAATGACGTAATTCAAACTAAAAATGGATTAATCGCTGAAATCGGAAAACTTCAAATCGACTTGATAAGTATTGATGAGATTATCAAAGAGAGTAGTAGTACAAGTAATATTCAAAACACAAAATCAGTAAATGGTAAACTCAAATTAGTATTGCCAGTATTATTTGTTTTCCTTTATTTAATGATGTATATCTTTATTAATTATTACAAAAAACAATCACAAAAATTTAAAGAATCTTAATGAAAGGAATAATTCTAGCCGGCGGTTCTGGAACGCGATTGCATCCATTGACACTTGCTGTAAGTAAGCAACTTATGCCTATTTACGACAAACCAATGATTTATTATCCACTCTCTACATTGTTATGGTCAGGGATAAAAGAGATTTTGATTATTTCAACACCTCACGATTTACCATTATTTCGTCAGTTATTGGGCGACGGAAAGCAATTCGGTTGTCGGTTTGCATATGCCGTTCAAGAACATCCTAATGGTTTGGCAGAAGCATTTATCATTGGTAAAGACTTTATTGGAAACGATAAGGTAGCTTTGGTACTTGGTGATAATATTTTTTACGGAACAGGTTTATCAGATTTACTTTTAGCGAATAACAATCCGGATGGCGGAATTATTTATGCTTATCATGTTCAAGATCCGGAGCGTTATGGCGTAGTCGATTTTGATGCTGAAGGAAATGTACTTTCCATAGAAGAAAAGCCCGAAAAACCCAAATCAAATTATGCGGTTCCTGGTATTTATTTTTATGATAATGATGTGGTTGAAATAGCCGCCAACATCAAACCAAGTCATAGAGGCGAATTAGAAATCACCGATATTAATAAAGAATACCTTAATCGCGGTAAGTTGAAAGTAAGCATACTCGACAGAGGAACAGCATGGCTTGATACCGGAACCTTTAATTCTTTAATGCAAGCTTCGCAATTTGTTCAAGTGATTGAAGAACGACAAGGATTGAAAATTGGTTCTATAGAAGAAGCTGCCTTTAAAATGGGATATATCGATGCCGAGCAATTAAAATTATTGGCCCAGCCACTACTAAAAAGTGGATATGGTGCACATTTGTTAAGCATATTATAATCTATGAATTTTATAGCCACTAAATTGCAAGGATGCTATTGCATCGAGCCCAAAATCTTTAACGACCATCGCGGGTATTTTATGGAAAGTTTTAATGAAAAAACCTTCTATGAAAAAACCGGACAACAGATTCATTTTGTTCAAGACAACCAATCCTTTTCTTCAAAAGGAGTTTTACGAGGATTGCATTACCAAGTCGGCGAACACGCACAATCTAAATTGATTCGTGTTTTATCTGGAGAAATTCTAGATATCGCCGTTGATATTAGACCCGATTCAGTCACTTATGGACAACATGTAACCATAGTGCTTTCTTCTGAAAACCAAAAACAATTTTTTATACCAAAGGGTTTTGCACACGGATTTTTGGTGCTTAGTGATACCGCAACGATTTTTTATAAATGTGATAATTTTTACAATAAAGAATCAGAAGG
>ERZ724520.1376-NODE-1376-length-12370-cov-3.456110_pt1 | contig 12370 bp, 12 predicted proteins | sample MGYA00376053_ERZ724520 | MGnify/ENA primary metagenome ERZ724520 (study PRJEB28724, sample SAMN07190886) | activated sludge metagenome | isolation source: activated sludge of sewage treatment plant in Hong Hong | place: USA: Christiansburg, Virginia | collected... | reverse complement strand
CAATGATAACGATACTTTCACCCATTTGATGGCCAAAGATATTATGACAAAAAATCCAAAAATGATTCAGTCTTCTACAATGGTCGTTCAGGCGTTAAATATCTTAGAAGATTTTTCAATCACTCAGTTAATTGTAGTTGACAATGACCAATACAAAGGAATCATCCATTTACACGATATTTTAAAAGAAGGAATTGTATAATGGAGAAAAAAGAACTAAAAGAAATGTCTTTTTTAGACCATCTCGAAGAATTACGATGGTTATTAGTTAGAAGTACAATTGCCATTATCATTATGGCATTCCTAACTTATTTTGTCAGTGATTATTTGTTTGATACCATCATATTTGGACCAACAAGACCTACATTTTACACCTATCGATTATTTTGTGATTTGTCACATCAATTGAATTTTGGAGAAAGTATTTGTATTGAAGAATTGCCTTTTATCATCCAAAATACTTTAATGGAAGGACAGGTAAATATGTTTGTTTGGATGTGCCTTTTGGCAGGTTTTATACTCGCTTTTCCTTACATTTTGTGGCAAATTTGGAGTTTTATTAGCCCTGCTTTGTATCCAAATGAAAAGAAAAACGCCAAATTTTTTATCTTTGTTTCCTCTTTATTATTCTTTTCTGGAGTGCTTTTTGGCTATTTTGTGATTGTTCCAATGTCAGTCAATTTTGTGGCAACCTTTACAGTTAGTGAAATGGTTAAAAATCAATTTACTTTGGAATCCTATATCGGAATGTTCAAAACATCGGTGATTGCGGGTGGATTATTTTTTGAATTGCCCATAATCATTTATTTCTTGACAAAACTGGGATTAGTTACTCCTGAATTTCTACGAAAATATAGAAAATATGCTATTGTAATTGTGTTAATAGTAGCTGCCATTGTAACTCCTCCAGATGTAGTTAGCCAAACGATTGTTGCCATTCCGATGCTGATTATTTTTGAATTGAGTGTAATTATTTCCTCTATTGTTTATAAAAGAAAACTAAAAAATGAGCAACTTAGTTAAAGAATTCAATGATTATCGTTCTAAAATGAACGAAAAATTATTGGCAGATAACAATAAAATTGTAAAACGAATTTTCAATTTGGATACCAATGCTTATGCAGAAGGAGCGCTTGATGTAAAAACCAAAGAGCTTCTAGGATTAGTGGCTTCGACCGTTCTAAGATGCGATGATTGCGTAAAATACCATTTAGAAAATTGCCATAAAGAAGGGATTTCTAAAGAAGAAATGATGGAAGCCATGGGAATCGCAACACTTGTGGGTGGAACTATAGTTATTCCTCATTTGCGAAGAGCTTATGAATTTTGGGAAGAATTAGAAAGCCAGCAATAATCAGTTTGCAGATTCCAAAATTGAAGTTAAATAGAAAAATCAAAACAATGCTTTTTGTTAATTTGTAAAAATACCAGCAGAGATGCTGAAATAAATCCAGCATAAAATGAAGTTAAGAGCCGAAAATCTAGTTAAAACATATAAAGGACGAAGTGTTGTAAAAGGTGTATCAGTAGAGGTAAACCAAGGCGAAATTGTAGGTCTTTTGGGACCCAACGGCGCTGGAAAAACGACTTCTTTTTATATGATTGTAGGATTGGTAAAACCCAATATGGGTCATATTTATCTTGACGATTTAGACATTACTGAATTTCCAATGTACAAAAGAGCCCAACAAGGCATTGGATACTTGGCTCAAGAAGCTTCTGTTTTTAGAAAACTAAGTGTCGAAGACAATATTTTGAGTGTTTTGCAACTGACAAAACATACTAAAGAAGAACAAGAAGCCAAAATGGAAAGTTTAATCGAAGAATTTGGATTGGGACACATTCGTACCAACCGCGGCGATTTACTCTCAGGTGGCGAACGTCGTCGAACTGAAATTGCGCGTTGTTTGGCCACCGACCCCAAATTTATTTTACTAGACGAACCTTTCGCAGGTGTTGACCCCGTTGCTGTAGAAGATATTCAGCGAATTGTAGCACAATTAAAAAATAAAAATATCGGAATCCTGATTACCGACCACAACGTTCAGGAAACTTTGGCGATTACTGACAAAACTTATCTAATGTTTGAAGGAGGAATCTTGAAAGAAGGAAAACCAGAAGAATTGGTCGAAGACGAAATGGTACGCCGAGTGTATTTAGGTCAGAATTTTGAGTTGAGAAAGAAAAAAATAGAGTTTTAAAAAAGTGATCAGTATTCAGTTTTTGAGTGTTCAGTTTCAAAATTAAACCATTAAGTAATGGAGAATCCAGATAATCCAAGTCCAGAAACACAAGAAAGATGGAGCAAAGATCCTAACAACTGGATTTGGGGACTATTCTATTTCAATAAAGAAGACAAACGTTTGTTGCCTCCAAAAAGAAATCCATCGATGGGTTTTACTATCAATTTTGCCAATCCAAATTCGGTGCTTTTTATGATTGGATTTATGTTGTTTTTTATCTTCATTGTTTATTCAATCACAAGAAAACACTAATTTATTCTATCGTAATAAAACGCAACTGCTCGACATCGCCATTAAAAATATTGACATCGACATAGCCTTTGATACCTGAAACAGAAGCTTTTTCGGTGAATTGCCAAAACAGCCAATCGTCTTCTATTTTCTCTCGATAAAAATTATAATTAGCAATCCAAAAAAGATAATCGGAGAAGTCCTCTTTTAAAAAATCATCATAGTATTTCTCCCCTGTATAAATAATAGGTTTCACTTTATAATGCGCTTCAACGGCCTTCAACCAACGCCGTAAACCCATTTTTAAACTGTCTAAAGATTGTCCTTTTGGAAGTTTTTCAATATCCAAAACGGGTGGTAAATCTCCTTTTTTCAGTCGAACTGTTTTAATAAAAAGTTTTGCTTGCTCCAATGAATTTTCGTTGGGACGATAATAATGATAAGCTCCACGAATAATTTTTCTTTTTTTGGCGCCAAGCCAATTTTTATCAAATTGCCCGTCTTCTCTATCATTTCCTGCTGTGGCACGAATAAAAACAAATTCAATTGGATACTCGTTTTCTAAATTTTCGACTAAATCCCAATCAATTTTTCCTTGATATTCAGAGATGTCTAGACCAATTGCTTTGTCTTGATGATTTTCTAAAACTTGAAAATTACGAATATCCGAAATGCGTTTGGCTTCGGCTTCCTTGAAAGAGGTATGACGAGATTTAAAACTTAGATAATATAATAAACCATTTCGGTAATGATACCCGAATCCGATGAAGAGAAAAATAAAAAATGCAATTATCGAATACATACGAACTTTACCGGAGAAAAAAGAAGTTTTCTTTCTTGATTTTCGTCGTATTGTGGTTTTGCTTCGGGTTGTTGTTCGCCTCATTAAAGAAATTACTTTTTCAGAAACTTGTTATTGATAACCGACAACAAAACGTAAGTAATGATAACTAAAGGAATGGCCAAATATTGAAAGAAAACCAACAATAAAACACACAAACTCAAAAAGACAATTTGAAGTGCATTTTTCTTGAAAGTAAAATCTTTTATTTTAAGGGAAAACAAGGGAATTTCGGCATTGAGAATGAAAGCACTAAATAATGTAATCACCAACAAAACCCACTGATTCGTCAACATATCAAAAACCACCAACGAATCGGAATATTTGATAACCAATGGCAAACTCATTATAAAAAGAGTATTGGCAGGCGTTGGCAGGCCAATAAAAGAATCGGTTTGACGGGTATCAATATTAAAATTAGCCAATCGATAGCAAGAACCCAAAGTGATAATAAATCCTAAATACGGAATAATCTGACTAGCATCTGTTGGGTTTTGGGCTTCTTTCAACATCCAAAACATCACAAAACCTGGAACAACACCACTAGTAACCATATCGGCTAAGGAATCCAATTGCAATCCCAAAGGACCAGCTACTTTGAACAATCGGGCAAAAAACCCATCGAAAAAATCCAGAAATATGCCAAGACTCACAAAAAAGAAAGCCATTTCAAAATTCAATTCAGCCACAAAAACTACGGCAATACAACCACAAAAGAGATTCAGCAACGTAATAAAATTCGGAATGTGTTTTTTAATTTGCATTGTTATATAAATTAGATTGTCAAAGTTCACAAATTTAATATAATAAGTCTATGAGAAGTGCGTTTTTTAGAAGAGATTTAATTTTTCAGACTGTACAATTCTGAAAGGGTTGTTAAAAAAGAGATTAGCTCGTTAAAAAATTATATTTTTGGAAAAAATTAAACAGTCCTCCGGTCTGCAAACTAATCTATGTTGAAAAAAAAACTACTCTTTCTCCTCTTCTTGCTTTGCACCAGTTCGTATGCGCAAACCTTAAGAAAGTATTCGAATGAGTTTATGAATATTGGCGTTGATGCCGCAGCTTTAGGAATGGCAAACGCTATGACAGCCAGCACCAACGATGTCAATTCAGGCTATTGGAATCCGGCAGGATTGGTTCATCTCGAAGACCATCAGATGTCGTTGATGCATGCCAATTATTTTGCCAATATCGCCAAATACGATTATATTGCTTACGCCAATACTATTGATGATGAAAGTGCTTGGGGAATTTCCTTGATTCGTTTTGGGGTTGATGACATTATGAATACGACCGAATTAATTGACAGCCAAGGCAATATCGATTACAATCGCATCAGTCTTTTTTCTACTGCCGATTATGGGGTCACTTTTTCGTATGCTCGAAAACTGCAAGTTCCCGGTTTTCAATATGGAATCAATGCCAAAATTATTCGAAGAATTATTGGTGACTTCGCCAGTTCTTGGGGTTTTGGATTTGATGCTGGATTGCAATTCGAAAAAAATGATTGGCAATTTGGCTTGATGCTTCGAGATATTACCACCACTTATAATGTTTGGAGTATTGATGAAGCTGAGTACAAAAAAATTGCCGATGCTATTCCGGGACAAAATCAGGAATTGCCCGAAAACACTGAGATTACAGCTCCAAAAGCCCAATTGGGATTGTCCAAAAAATTTATTGTTCGGTATGATTACAGTATTTTGGCTGCGGCCAATATCAACATGCAATTTGCCCAAACTAATGATATTCTTTCGACTGATTTTGTGAGTATTGATCCTGCTTTAGGTTTTGAATTTGGTTATACCGACTTGGTTTTCCTGAGAGCTGGTGTTGGGAATTTTCAAAACATTCAACAAATTGACTATACCGAAAAAGTAGGTTTTCAGCCCAATATTGGTTTGGGATTTAAATACAAAGGCATTCAAATAGATTATGCTTTGACTAATTTAGGCAATCAAAGTGCAGCTTTGTATTCGAATATCTTTTCGGTAAAAGTTGATTTAGGGCTTTTTAGAAACTAAAAACATTCAAAAATGAAATCCTCATCCTTAAAAAAAATATTCGTTTTCTTCTTTCTAATTGGAACGTTTTCTGGTTTTGGACAAGCTATTGTCTTATCCGAAAATGCTCGTGCTAGCGTAATTACTTGTGATACGGGCAACGAATCGTATTCACTTTTTGGTCACACCGCTATCCGAATTACCGATTTAGAAAACAATTTTGATGTTGTTTATAATTATGGTGCCTTCGATTTTAGGACTCCTAATTTTGTAGCAAAATTTGCCAAAGGAGATTTGCAGTATTTTGCGGTTGCCAATACTTTTTCGGACTTTATGAGTCAATACACTTACGAACAAAGAAGTGTTTTTGAACAGGAATTAATGATTCCGCCAGCTTACAAACAAAAATTATTCGATAATTTGACTGCCGTTTTAGCATCAAGCGAGAGTTATTACACTTATAAATTCATTGATAAAAACTGCACTTCGATGGTTGTGGATATCCTGAACAAAACATTGGAATCTAAAGTAATCACAAAGGATTTTGACACGGACAAAACCTACAGAAGTATTTTGTTTCCCTACTTTGATAATTTCTTTTATGAAAAACTGGGCACAAGCATCATTTTTGGGACAAAAGTCGATCAATACAGCAATCACATTTTTCTGCCATTTGAACTTCACAAAGGTTTGCAGCAAACTCAATTCAACAATCAATTGCTTTGCAAGGAAAGTAAAACTTTGTTAGAATTCAAAAAACAAGTTCCAAATTCTTGGTGGAATAACATCTACACTTACTTAACTTTTCTTGGAATTATCCTAGTTTTAAACAAAAAATATATTGATTTTTTTTATATTTTAGTAATGGGATTATTGGGAGTTTTCTTTGCTACCGTTGGATTTTATTCTTATCACCAAGAACTGGCAAATAATTATAATGTGCTGTTGTTTAACCCAACTTTACTTGTTTTGCTCTACTTTATGGTGGTAAAAAACAAAAAATGGATTATCAATTTAGCGGTTTTTAATATGGTGATTATTGGAGTTTATTTGATAGTTATGATACATAAAGCTCATTTGCTAATTGTGCTTCCACTAATGCTAACAAGCCTATTTATATTGGCAAAAATAACATTCAAAAACAGCAAACGAATCCCTGTAGTTATTTGATTATTGACCTCTATAAAACAAGACCGTACTTATCGTTTTAATAACAATATTCAAATCTAAGAAAATACTGCGGTGCTTGATGTAATACAAGTCATATTGCAGCTTTATCAAACTATCATCAATAGATTCACCATAAGAATAATTGACTTGTGCCCATCCCGTAAGTCCTGGTTTTATTACGTGTCGCGTTTCGTAAAAAGGCATGATTTTCGGCAATTTCTTTAACGAAGAAAGGTCTTTCTGGTCGTGGACCAATAACTGCCATTTCGCCTTTTAATATATTGACAAATTGAGGAAATTCATCGATTCTGGTCTTGCGCATGAATTTTCCAAAAGGAGTAATGCGATTATCGTTGGGGCTCGAAAAAACAGCTCCTTCTTTCTCGGCATTATTTCTCATCGTTCGGAATTTGAGTATCTGAAATATTTCACCATTTTTACCAACTCTCTCTTGCGTATAAAATAATTTTCCGCGATTTCCTAAAGCATTTCCTAAAGCAATAAAAGGAATTAATAGTACTCCAAATAACAATCCAATAATAGAAATTATGGTTTCCATTATTCGAACATTTAGCAAATACAATTTATTATTATTACTGCGATTGAAAGGGAAAAATTTATAAAAATCTCTGGTTATAAACTGAAGCGGAATTCGCTGTGTTTTATCTTCATAAACTTGTGTATATTCTCGGATGGTCATTCCCGATTCTAATAAATGGAGTAATTGCAAATACAAATCGGCTGTAATATCTTCGGCATTTTGAGAAGCAACAACTATTTCAACTAATTTGTTTTTTCTAACAAATGAAACCAAATCATCTATATGAATGTGTTGTATATAATGATATTCGAATTCATCATTATTACCTTTACAAGAATCAACATAAGCTACAATCCTGTAATGAGGATCGGAGTTTTCGAGAGCAAGAGTCAATTCTTCTACTTGTTCACGGTCGCATACTAATAAAACATTTTGTACAAATCGATTAGATGCCAAAAACTTAACATAAATAGTTCTCCAAAGCACTAATGCAAAAAGTACTGTGAAATAAAATAGTAGGATTTCAAATCTATTAGAAGGCAATTCTGCCGAAAAAATAGGTGTCAATAAATAGAATAAAACAGTAGTTGAAGCTGTTAGAATGGAACTTCTCAATACCTGAAATTGATTGCTTGCAACTTGCAAATCATACATTTCAAAAACGGTTCCAATAGTATTTATATAAATAGCAAGTGCTATTGCATAATAAGAATAGATAACCGAAGCTGCTAGATATTCTAAATTCAAAATATTTCCAACAAAATATAATGCCGCCAATACAAAAACAATATCGAAAATCCTTAGTAAAACTTTACGTTCAGAAACTTCAAAATGTATTTTATTGCTCTTATTCATTATTCTTTTTTGTTTGTACTATTGTGATAACAAATCTACACAAACATCCTATGAAATCAATAAAAAATCGATTAAATACAGGTGTAAATTTCATGTCTGATTTGAAAACGCACATTTCTTAATAATCAAATAATTAAAATGGTTGTTTTTTATGTTTTTCACTTTCAACATTAAAACAATCTAAGAACATACTCGCATTTTAGGCCTCTATTATATCATAAATTAGACTCTGCTCTTTTTGTGGGCACAGCACCAAAATAAACATTGATTAAGGATAAGGAATATACAAAAGCTGGCGCAGCCGTTCGCATTGCGGCATGATTAATGGTTAAAAACCAAAAAGCAACAAAACACAACAAATACATATTGAACTTGTTTTCTATATACAAAAATAGCGGTGTGAAAAATAGAATTAATAAACCTATAATTCCCAAAGTACCGTGCTCGGCAAGCATTCTGGTAATTTCATCATGCGACAAAGTTCCATCACCTGTTTCGGCTTTTCGAACTTCAACCCCTTTTCCTACTCCAACCCCAAAAAATGGGTTTGCCAAAAACACATCAATTTCACCTTTAGCAACATCTTCTCTACCTGTCAATTGACTTTCTTTTTTTCTACCAGCCGCATCCTGATTAGCATAACGCTTATCTATAAGTCCACCTGTCTGAAAAGAAGTGTAGGTCCAAGTGGCAATCATCGCTAGAGAAACCAATACAATCAAATAATTCAGTTTTACCCTTCCTTTAAAATTCGATTTAGAATACAGAAAAAACAATAACAAAATAATCATCAAAAACCCTGTAATCATTCCGCCTCTCGAAAAAGTTACAATACCACGATAACTGATATTCATCGCTACTATCAAATTAATGATAAACATATATTTTGTTCGCGACTCAAGAATAATTCTAGAAAAAAAGATAAACATTCCCAATCCTAATATAGTAGCAACTTGATTTGGACCAAAACCGCCTGAGGTTTCAAAGCTTGATTGCGTACTCGTAACAACATCTCTAATATTTGGAGTGTAAAACGTTAGATAAGTCATGCAAGCCACAATAGGCAAGCCCATACAAAGAAGTATCGTGTTCATTTGATCCGAAGGAATTTTTCGCCTAAAGGTATATAGTGAAGCCGTCGCAAGACAAGCAGGTCCAGAAATATTAAAAGCAATAGCGTTTTTAATATCTGTTCCAAAATTCAAAACAAAAGTGGAAAGAACAACACCTGGAATCAATAACAAGATAAAAATCCAATAAGGCGTAGCTCCTTTCGAAAAACCGCTAAAATACATCCCGATGAAAATAAAAACCATCACTCCGTATTTGGAAATTTCATACAAGGGATTTCCTCCTGTCATCCTCAAGAAAACTTCACTACCTACCACATAAGCGGCCGCCATCAATGCTTCGTTGTTTTTGTTTTGTTTTTTAATAATATATAAAGGCCCCAATATAAAAATGGCATAACCATATATTTTTGAAACAAATGGAAATAGAAATACCAAGAATCCAACACCTACATGGAAAAGGATTAAGTTAAGATATAATGCTTCTTCTTTAGTCATTTTATACTATTTTCTAGCCATCTTGAATACTGTTGTATCACGGCTTCTTCTGAATAATTATTTAAAATCGTTTTTTGAAGTGCCTTACCAAAATCGGCACGTAAAGAATCATTTTCTATTAATTTTACTACTGAATCATAAAATAATTGAGTCGAAGCTGGTTCAACCAAAAAACCATTAATTCCATCTTGAATTACTAACGAAATTTCACCAACATTGGTCACCACAACTGGCTTTTCATACAAACCATATTCTAACAAAGCAACAGGCAAACCTTCAGATTGTGATGTTAGAACACCAATATCTGCTTGATTCAAAATGCTTTTTATATTCTGTTGAGAACCATAAACAAAAATCATGTCTTCCAAATTAAAATCCGAAATTAAACCCTTAATTTTCTTAGAATAATCATCTTCAAAATCTTTTCCAACCAAATGAAATGTCCATTCAGGATGTGATAGTTTTATTTTTTTTGCCACTTCCAATACTAAAAAATGATCTTTTTGAACTCTCAAATTAGCCAAAGATACTATTCGTTTTCTTGGATTTCCTCGTAAAACCGTTTGTGATGAAATTTTATTCTCTTTGGATGGGAAATTAGGCAAATAAACAACATTTTTAAAGTGTAGTGTCTGTTCAGCCCAAATTTTAAGTTTTTGGTTAACCACAAGAATTCCATCGAAAAAAGGAAGAGCTAATTTTAAACTCAACGAAGGTCTTTTGGACAAAAACTCACTATCGCCATAATGATCGTGCCAAATTAATTTCACAGTTGGATAGGTTAGCTTCAAAAGAAAAGCAAGAAAAAAAGAAGTACTATGAGCATGAACAATTTCAACTTTATTTTCAATCACAAATTTTCGCAATTTAAAAACGGATCGAATATCAAAAATGGTTTTTTTATTCAAAAAAAGATAGGATACATTACTATTTATTTCGTTCAAAAGTGGCCCTTCTTTCCGACTGACCACCAAACCCGAAAATTCCACTTCATTGGAAAGCGCATTGGCATAATTTACCGCCATTCGCTCCGCTCCACCCGCTTCAAGAGAATCTATAATTTGAAGTATTCTCATAATGCTACCATTTTTTTGATCTCCTTTTCGAAAACATCCAAAGTATAATTTCGAGACCAATCGCTCGCTTTTTGGCTCATGGTTATATAAAGAATTTCATCTTTCAAAAGAGTTTCTAATTGACGAAAATCTTTTTCCAAATCTAATGTTATCAAAACGCCTCTGTCGCCATAATCTAGCATAAATGGCACACAAGAAACTTTTGTAGCAACAGGAACACAACCCCAAAACATACCTTCGGCAATGGCTTTTGGCCAACCTTCACTTTCAGATGGTAAAATGGAAAAATGACTTCTTTCGTACCCTTCTTTTACCGTTTCTTGGGTTTGATTTCCTTTCAGTGAAACGATATTGCCCAAATTATTTTTACTAATATAATCTTCCAAAATATTTCTCTCAACTCCTTCTCCGTATAATTCTAATGTAACATTGTATCCTTTTTTATGCAACATTTCAACTAATTGAATCGCATACAAAGGTCGTTTTCCTGAAACTAAAGCACCCGTAAAAATAAAACAAATTTGGCTGTTGAAATACCTTTGAATTATTACTGATTTATCAGATTCATGATATGTGGCTGTAAAAAAAGGCTTGATATTTCTGGAACTTCCCTCCCATTCGCCATAGACCAAAACTTGCATATTTCGAGTCAAAAAAGTTGAACTCAAAATCCATTTTTGCAAACGATATGTAAAAGGTTGTTTTGATTTTGGATCCCAATTTCCAGCATATTTAGCTGTTTTGGGTTTATTTGGAAATAAAATTTGAATCATACTGCCTATTAAACCAATATTTCCAGGACATCTCAAATGAATATGATCGGCTTTTTGCATCGCTAAAAAAATCTGCCAACTGATTTTTGGAATTCTTAAAATTGCTTTTAGAATCGCTTTAACATTCAAAACATCAAAACTTTCGATAGCTATAAAATCAACGTTTCCGTGCTCATATCTAATATCAATTGGAGTTTTTTGTGCATTAGATTTTGGAGCTACAATAAGTAATTTATTGGCATATTTTGCCCAAATATTCATTTCGCGAACATAGGGTGCGTAAGCGAAATATTGATTTTGTTCCAAAATATGCGGTACATGAGTGATGATGGCAAAAGTCATGATAAATTACTAAGTGGCGAATAAAATTTATTGCGGTAAATGTATTGCTAAATCTATTGAATATCAACAGGTGTTTTAAATATTATGCTTTGCTCAATTCATTAAAAAAGTTCGATTATAAATTTTTAACCACATAGATTATCGAAAAATATAACTAACAAAGACTTTCATAGGCATTTTATTTACTCATAGCTACGCCCCAAGACTAAAGGTCGAATAGACTAAGTAAATCTATGATAAGCAAAGCGTCTTCCACTAAAAAAACAACTTTTCTATGTGGTTTAAACTTTTAATATTAATCTAGAATAGGTTATTAATGTAATTATGAAATACCATGAACCATTTCCAAAAAACCTACTGCTAATCAAACCTTAACAAATGTTAACAAAATAGATTTTCAGAAACCATAATTAATTGTATTTTTACCGTTCAAAATTTAGAAAAATAAATGGGCAAAATCATTGCGATTGCTAATCAAAAAGGTGGTGTTGGAAAGACAACAACGTCAGTAAATCTGGCAGCATCATTAGGAGTTTTAGAAAAAAAAGTATTATTGATAGATGCTGATCCTCAAGCAAATGCTAGTTCAGGATTAGGAATTGACGTTAATACTGTAGAAATTGGAACTTATCAAATTATAGAACATAGCCATACGCCAAAAGAGGCTGTGATGACTTGTTCGTCTCCAAATGTAGATGTAATTCCATCTCATATAGACCTTGTG
>ERZ724520.1373-NODE-1373-length-12393-cov-5.293646_pt1 | contig 12393 bp, 4 predicted proteins | sample MGYA00376053_ERZ724520 | MGnify/ENA primary metagenome ERZ724520 (study PRJEB28724, sample SAMN07190886) | activated sludge metagenome | isolation source: activated sludge of sewage treatment plant in Hong Hong | place: USA: Christiansburg, Virginia | collected... | reverse complement strand
TTTGCTACAAGCATCTGCAGGATTAACCATAACTGTGTTAAAAAAATACAAACTGCTTAGAGTTTCTTGTTGAGCACTTAAGTTTACGCTTAAAGCTAAAAAGCTGTTTAATATAATGACATATTTTATTTTATAATTCATGTTTGATAAGTTGTTATATAATTATATTAGATTTTTGTTACTTTTTATTAAAACATGTTTAAACTGATTAATTTTCAAACTTGATACTAGTAACTTTTGATTATTGTTCATCACAACAACTACTTGTTTAGTCAAAGTCTTTTCTAATCCTTTTACAAAATTTGTATTAATCATATGAGATCTATGTATTCTGTAAAATTTTTCATGTAATAATAGTTTTTCATAATAAGACATTGATTTTGATGTTTTATAAACTCCATTATCTTTTGTGTAAATTTTTGAATAGCTATTATGTGCTTCTATCCATATAATCTCATCAGGATTAATTATCTTAAATGCTTTATGGCTATTTATAACTATTTTATTTAAACTAAAATCAGGATTGATAATTAAATTTTCTTTACTTAGTACTCTATTTATATCAGAAATCTCTAAAGGTTTTATTAAATAATCAAACACATTATATTTCAATGCTTCTGAAACATAATCGTTATTATTGGCTATTACTATTGTCTTCAGCGAATTATTAACAAGATTTTTTATAAGTTCGAATCCATTTACAAGAGGTAAATGTATGTCTAGCAATAAAATACTAATGTTTTTAGAATTTATTTCATTTCTCGCATCAAAAACGTTGTTTGTAACTATAACATCTACTTTATTTTTATATCTCAATTCTATATCTTTTTTAATTGTATCAATTAAATATACATCTACACTTACAATTAAGACTGAACTTAAACTTTCATTACTTTCTCTCTTCATAATATTTTATAGTTGTACTAACAAACTGAGTTATTAAAATAAAAAACCAATGTATTTATATAATATTGAATTATTGAAAACATATCAAATTATTATAATTAATACTCCAACTGTACAAAGCCATTGTATGTTTTTGTTTTTCCATTGTCGCCAAAATCAAAAATTACATAGTAAGTGCCAGATGGCAATAATTCTTTACCTGTACCAGTATTTACATTTGGTTTTCCATCCCACTCATTATTATATCTCTCTTTTTGATACACCAAGCTACCCCATCTGTTAAATATCATTATTTTATTATTTGGATAAGCATAAATACCCTTTATCTCAAACATATCGTTTTTACCATCACCATTTGGTGAGAATATTTCAGGAATAAGTAATGCTGTATAACAATCTAAAGTAATTTCTAATTGTTTGTTACAGTTATTAGCATCTGTAACAGTAACCATATAAGTAGCACTTGTGATGTTTAAATTATTTGGTGTTGTAATACCGTTGTTCCAAAGGTACGTGTATGATGGTGTGCCACCAGTTACTCCAATAGAAATAGAACCATTAGTATAATTGCCACAATCTGGTTTAACCGTGTCTGTAATACTAATATTTATATCTTCAGAAATTCCCAGAATTTCAACAGTATTAGTTTTAGTACAATTATTATTATCTGTAACTGTAACAGTATACAAACCTTGAGCTAAATTAGTGCCAGTGCTAGCTGAGCCTCCACTTGGCAACCAATTATAACTATATGTTGATGTGCCTCCTGTGGCAGTTACAGATGCTGAGCCATTACTGCCACCAAAACAAGGTACATTTACAATATTACTTATTAAACTTGCTAATGCTGTTGGTTCTGATAATGTAAACGTTTCTATAGTTTTACATCCTGTACTTGTTTCATTTACTACTACTGAATAGATTCCAGCTGATAAACTACCTGAGTTATTAGTAACAGATGAACTTGCTTGCCAAGTATAACTATAAGGGGCTGTTCCTATTACATTGGCTACAGCAGAACCGTTACCACCATTACATAATATGCTATTAGTTGTAACTGCTACAGTTGGTGCTCCTAAAGAACTAACATTTAAAATAATTGCATTACTTGCACAACCATTACCGTCATTTATTATTACAGTTGTTGTTCCTAATGGCAATGCTGTATTTGTAGTTACAGCAGTTGTATTTGTTCCTGCAGAATTTACCCATGTGTAAACATATCCTGAACCTGTTCCCCCACTTGAACTGACATTGGCAATACCAGTATTTCCTGTACAATTTGTTGGACTTACACTACCTGTTAAGGCTACTGATACACTTGCTGTTGGTTCTGATATTAATGCCGTGGTTGATGTTGTACAGCCATTGGCATCTGTAATAGTTGCACTATAGGTTCCTGCAGATGCTGGAATTGAATTTGTTAATCCAGTTGTTGTTGCTGTGTATGAACTTGGTCCGCTCCAATTGGTTGTGTAGCTTGGCGTGCCTCCTATTGCTGTTAAACTAACTGAGCCTGAGTTTGTTCCGTAACACAATACACTATTGGTAGTTAATGAAGATATACTTAAGCCAGATGTTGGTTGCGTAATACTTAATGTTTTTGTGGTTGCGCATCCATTAGCATCGGTTACCGTTACAGAATAAACATTTGCTCCTAATCCTGTTACGGTAGATGTTGTTATTGACCCTGGGCTCCAACTATAGGTTAGTACACCCGTACCTCCAATGCCTAGTATAGATGCGGATCCTGTGTTTGCACCATAGCATAATACATTACTAATACTATTAATAGTTGAAGTTAATGCCATTGAAGGCTGTGATAAAACAATTGTATTTGTTGATACTGGACAATTGCGACTATCAGTTGTAACTACGGTGTAAACAGCACTTGGAGTAGTTGGATTTAGTCCTGTAAAATTACCTGTAGTATTTACAATTGGTGTTGTAGAGGTTGGTGCAGTTAAACTATAGCTATAACCTGCCGTACCGCCACCTCCAATAGCTGAAATACTCCCTGTAGTATTACCATAACACAATACATTATTTACACTAAGTGTTGAACTAACTGCCGCTGGCTGTGTTATAGTAAATGTGTTTACAGATTTACATGTACTTGGATTTAAAGGATTAGCAACTGTATAAGTATAAACACCAGGCGCAAAGGCACTAACACTTGCGGTAGTATAACTGCCTGGGCTAATGCTATACGTATATGCACCTGTACTCAAAGTTGAAGGACTTGGTGTTATAAGTGCGGAGCCATTATTTGCACCATTGCATGTTATATTTGTTGAAGTTAAGGCTGAATTTATATTATTTATTAAATTTACCGTGTATGTATCAATAAGTTGACAAGCCGAAGAATAAGCTATTTGCAATGTATAAACCCCACCAGCAGTAGCATTATAAGTTGAAGCATTTATGCTATTTGTTGGCGTACCTAATAATGTTCCTGATGGCGTTGACCAAGTATACGTATGTGATAAAACACTCGCATTAAAACCACTTGTACCAATAATATGAGGCAATTGATTACAGTTTACTGTTGCTGAGTTTATTGGAATAAAACCTAATGCGACAGCACCTGTATTTACAGTCCAACCATAGGTGTTTTCGGTTCCTAATGGTTTAAAAGAGGAATTAGGACCTTTAACTAAACTGTAATTAGGCGACACATAAGTACCGCATGCTGAATTTATATACTCTAATTGATTATCTGTAGCCGATAATGTGCCTGATGCACTACTTGGGCATAAATTAGAAAATGATCCTACAATATCTGATTTAATTAACGTAGGCAAACAAAAAGCTCTACTATCTAATTCTTTTAACAATGTAGTAGCACCAGACGTTAAAACATTTGTTGAACCTAACTTATATTTTAAATAATTAATTGTGTTCGTTTGTGTTCGAACTGTATTTATGAATTCTGTATTATCTACATCAAACACTAAACTATCAATATTTACTCCTTTACCAACAACATTAATTTTATAAAAATCTGCAGCTGTGTTAATAGAGGTAATTTTTATGGTGCTGAAATTAAAATTAGGTCCAGCGCTAATTGTTGGATTAGATATACTCATTTGAACATCATGATTTTTTGATATCATTCTATAATTAGAAATTAAACGTAAATTAATTAAAGAGTTTATAGCATTAAGTGTATATGTATTTGCGGATGTATTTGCGAACGTAATTCCTGAACTACCTCCAGCTCCATCTAAAACGTTTAAAAAGCGGCTAGGATAGAATGTTACTTTTGAATTACTAATATCTAATTTAACTGGTTTTAAAACTGAACTAGTATTTTGATAACCTTTTCCGAACCATTTTTTAGTTGAAACATCTAAGCTACCATTATTTTGAACAACAATACCTTGAAAATTATTATTTACAGAAGTTGCATTAGCATTTGATAGTACTAAACTATCAAGTACTAAATAATTACCAGCCCCCTCAAAATAAATATTAGATTTAAATGATTGGTTCTGAATTTCAATAGTATCTGCAGAAGTAGATCTAAAAAATACAAAATTTTCATTTAATATATCTGTACCAAAATTCCAATTCATTGTCTTGTGCATAAAAATACTTCCGTAAGCATCCATTACTGTATTAGAGGTGGTGGGAACTATTTGAGGATATAATGGCACTGTACCAGTTGATGTGGTTGTAAATGGCCCATTCCATCGCATATCTTTAAATTTCACATTATTATTCACAGTTACCAAATTAGTTGAAAAAGTTGTGAGCCCACCCAATCCATAAAAACTTAAGTTAGTAAAAATAACATCATCAAATTCATTTGGCAAACAACCTGCAGTAGGATCATCTGTAGCTGTGGGTACTGCATAGCTCCAATTATCTACATCCGTCCAATTTGTTGAAGCCCCTTCACCAATCCAGTAAAAAACCCTTGGTGTAACGGCTGTTGTAATCCAACCATTTGCAGGACTTATACCTGTATTTGGAGTTAAATAGGCATTATTCACATATATTTGTGGACTACCACCACTAGCTTGATTTACTTTTACAGCATCAATATTCCATTCACTCAATGTATAGGTTAAGGCTGTGTAAGTACCAGTTAATGGAGCATTAACATAAAACTGATTTGTACTGGATGTGCCTGGCGTTAGACTTGTTAAATTAAATCTACCTAATAAACAATTTGTTGTGGATACAATTTTATGATTTATGGTAACGGAATTATTAGCAACCCCTCTTAATGTATAGCCTGATTTAACAATAAGGGTATCAACATTTAATAAATTTCTACCCGATGAAGTTGAATTAATATCCAAATAACCATCAATTTTAATTGATTGAAAATGAACTCCTGACAAATAGGTTGTGTTTGCACCTAAACTAGCAAAAGATATTTTTGGCACTCTAAGAGGATGAGTTAAAAACACTACTCTATTAAAATTAAAAGATGGTACTGCCGTTTGATTATTTGCAGGCAAATTTACAATATACAAATCATCATTTGAATCATAAAAACCATTTTGACTTATGTAAATATTTGAACCAGAAGTAACAAACTCCATTGTATTATTACAATCTAAATAAAAAGAAGAATAATCAGAACCAGCATTATATTTGTCTAAAATTATAATAGGATTAGTATACGTTGGAGTACTAGAAATATCAACACTACGGGTATTAATTGAAGATTCAGTAGCACCTATATGAAAAGCGTTGGCAAAAATAGATTGTCCCTGGGATACAAATTTACCACTGATAACTTGTAAACGATTTCTATTAAAAGTACTCGGGTAATCAACTGAAAAATCATCCATCAATAGGTATTTAGAGCCAGTTGTATTAATATTTACTCCATAGGATAAAAGATTACCTGAATTTGATGTAATGCTATATGTATTACTTGGATTTAAACCTAACAAATTAATTGTTTTTGAATAGGCAAAAGGGCTAAATATAACAGTACCATTAGAACGAGTAAAATCTCCCCCAATTGTTATATTTGCCATACCCATACAAGTTATTGTTGGATTTCCTGTTGTTGTAAAATCATAACAAACAGCTCCACCATCATTTAAAATAAGTGGATTTGTAGCTCCACTAGGTATAATTACATTAGTTAAAATATTTGGGACACAACCCAGTGGCGCCCAATTTAATGGATTACTCCAACTGTTATTTGCATTGCCTGTCCACGTAAGTGTTGTAGCTCCATAACTTGATGAAGGTATTGGTGATATAAAAGTAATACCTGTATTATGCCCCATATTAACAGCGTTTGAAGAGCTAATACTACCACTAGTAACATTAATATTTTTACAACTTAAGCCATTTACACTAATAAGCCCTGTGGTTTGAATTTTTTGCCTATCTGTATTTGAAATAAAATGGTAAGGAGCCTGGCAGGAGGTAGGCGCGGTAAAAATAGAAGCAACATCTTTTATAGTAGACAGCCCAAGACCCCACATTGTTAGCGGCTTCATTAATTTTAAATTAACAATTCGGAAATCTGTACCAGTTTCAGTTGTACCAGCAAAATACAAATCTAAATTTGAACTAACCGTATTAAAAATAATATTTTTGCTACAATTAATTGTAGTACTTGTTGAAAAATAAAGAGGTTCTGGTCCTGTAGCATTAATTTCACCAATAGTACAAGTTGAACCTAAATTATCACCTTTTAATATTATATCAGAAAAACCATCTCTAGTTGCATTAGTTGCTTTTGTTTGATTAAAATTAATAGTAGTTGTAGCTGCCGATAATGAATAGGCAGCATTAGTAGTTAGAAACATAAAGTTAGTATTTATCACAGAACCTGACAAATCTGCAAATCCAATATTAGTGGGAAATTCAGAATCTATGGCAAATGTACTTTCACAAGTAATTGTATTTGAAATAGTGTTAAAATATCCTAATCTATGATAAAAGCTATAAACAACTACATCTTCACTAATATTAGTTGTACCTCTACCATTTACATGCATAGACACATTTGAAAATGTAGAACCAGCAAAAATTGGAGATATGGTTGTAGATATAGGTGGGGTAAAAACAATTACTTTATCGCCATGTAATGTTGAACCTTCACCAGGAGTTGTGGCAGAAAATTTAATTAATGATGCCCCTGTTCCAGAAACTGAAAAAGTATGAGAAACATCAAGATTAGTAGTAGTTGTAAAATTAACGTAACATGGTGTAGGGTCATTATTTATAAAATAGATTTCTTTGATTTGTAAACTGCCACTGCCACCCAAATCCAAATTAATAGTATTTGTATTTACTCCAGTAAAATCAATAATAACGGTTGAAGTTGGACTAGCAGGTGGTGGTATTGTTGCAACAAAAGTAGCGCCATCCCAAACCTTCCAATTTAAACCAAGTTGATAACTGTTTGACGAGGTACTGTTCCAATAAAAAGCACCCGGAATTTGTGCATTGGTTTTTAAATTAGAGAAAATAAAAACAAATAACAGAATTTGTAAAAAGTTTAAAAGAAATGTAGATACTTGTTTCATAATTATATTTATTTAAAAAGGTTATTTAGTTGAAAAATATCATTACAAAACTAAATCCATAATTTAGTATATTCAAACAATCAATTTCATCCAAAACACTTTACTTTGCAAATAAATAAGGCAATAAAACATTTAAATACGGTAAAGGGAATTTTTCTTTAGTAAACGACTTTTGCATTTTAGACTAAATGCATTTTTTTATCGACATAAATACATGTTCGCCGCATCGAGTTCATAAGTATGAGCGATTCGAGATGTTTTAGTGTAAATTAATGCTTTTTAATTGTTCTCGATATGCCTGAAAAAAGGCTACTCGAACTGACAAGCCTAAATTGTAAATGAACCAAACTGACAAGCCTAAATTGGTGGATTGATGATTTAAGGCTTGTCGCATCTAGTAGCGAGGTACGAGCGTATCGAGATGTTTTAGTGTAGATTAATGTTTTTTTTAATTGTTCTCGATACGTCTGAAAAAAGGCTACTCGAACTGACAAGCCTAAATTGTAAATGAACCAAACTGACAAGCCTAAATTGGTGGATTGATGATTTAAGGCTTGTCGCATCTAGTAGCGAGGTACGAGCGTATCGAGATGTTTTAGTGTAGATTAATGTTTTTCAATTGTTCTCGATACACCTGAAAAAAGGCTACTCGGACTGACAAGCCTAAGTTATAAATGACCCAAAGTGACAAGCCACAATTGTAAATAAATTCGAACTGACAGGTCTATTATCGCTTAAACGTTAACTGTATTTTACAACCATTTTCTAATATTGGTTTTGAAAGTATAACTACACTATACTTTTTATTTAAACTTAATCGTTCAATTACTGATTTTAAACCATAAGACGTTGAGTTTAATATATCCTTTTCAAAATTAATGTTATTAAACCCAACACCATTATCTTCAATACTTATAGAAATAGAATCTTCGCCATTTACAATTCTTATAACTATTTGTTTCTTAACTTGATCTGATTTAACAAATGCATGTTTAAATGCATTTTCTATTATAGGTTGTAAAATTAATGGAGGAACTAAAATGGATTTATTTTTATCTAGTATATTGCCAACAATAATTACCTCAATTTTTTGACCAAACCTTAAAAATTCTAATTCAAGGTATTTTTGAGTAATATTAAATTCATCTTCAATACTGTGAGTTTGCTTTTGCACAGCATTTAAAATTAACCGCTGTAAGCGCGATACCTTTGCCAAATAATCACTAGCCTGTAAACTATCACCTTGCAATATATATTGTTGAATACTTGTAAGGGCATTAGATAAAAAATGAGTATTGGTATTATTACCTATTGATTTAAATTTATATTCGGTTAGTATTGCCTGTGTTTTTTGAAGCTCAATTAATTTTGAAGTACGTTTTTGTAATTGAAATTTAAAAAATAAATACACTAATAATAAGCCTATGGAAATGTACAATGCAATAAACCACCACTTGTAGTAAAAAGGGTATGCTTTATTTAATAAAATAGTTTTTTCTAATACCCAATTAACTCCATCTGTTTGCACAAAAACATATATAGTATTTTCACCATACTTTAATTCATTTAAAATGATACTTCCATCTGACGGTAAATTGTTTAATTTTTGGAAGTTTATACTGTATTTATACTTTGCTTTGTTGAACAAATCATAATTTGGTTTGTTTATTTTTAATTCCACGTTCCTTTCACTACTGCTTAATTCTATTTCATCATTAGGGAAGTATATTGTTTTTACATTTGATTTATAGTTTTCAAATACTAAATTATAATGCTGTTTTTGTTCAAAAAAAAGCGCAGGATATTTTGAAGCAAATGTAATTTTATTACTTGCCAGAAATATAATAGTGTCTTGCAAAACAATATCATTAATCATATTTCCATATTCTTCAAAAGGGAAATTAATTTTTTTTAATTGATTGGATTTTAAATTATAATATAATAACCCATCACTTGTTCCAATTAGCAATAACTTATTCGTATTATCAAACGCTAAGCACTTTACTTCATTTATATAATTAGATAAATCAATAGTTTTTATTTTATTGTTTTTTAAAACACTTAATTTACCAATACCTCCAAAGATAAATGTTCCATCACTTACCTTAAGCCCACAATTATATCTAGTTGTTGTATCTAAACCTTTCTTATAACCAACTAGTGTGTCAAAAATAAAAATTCCATGATGTGATGCAACTATATAATCACTTTTATTGTATGATGATATAAAGTTAACTTTGCCTTTATATTGAAAATCATATTTTTTAAACTGATTTCCTTTTTCATCTAACACTGTAATAGTTTTACTCCAAGGATATGTAAAAATGATGTCATTTTCTTTTTTGTAACACCCTCTTGCATCTATAAATTTTAGATGAATTGTATCTAACTTAAGGTCAATTATATTGTTAATATTAGATACAATAAAGTAATTTTCTTTAAGTTTATTAATACCAAATACATTATTTTTACTTAAACTATAAATTTTGTTGAGTTCTAAATTTTTTAAAAACAAACCTAGATTAGTACCTATAAACATTAATTTTTTATCAATTAACAATTTTGTACAATACTTTTTTGATGTTAAAACATTAGTAAAACCATTTAATTCAATTTTAAACAATCCTGAACTATAAGTACTAATCCATAAATTATTTTGAATCAAAAACAAATCGGTAACCTGTGAGTTTTGCGTATTTACATTTTCAAAACTACTTATTGATCCATTAATAAATTGGTATAATTTGTCTGTTTTAATACTTGTATAAAAAAAAGTTTCTATATTTTTAACGCAAAATTTTCCTATAGCTTCAGAATTATTTAATAAATCTGATTCTTTCTCCACAACAAAATTTGAATTTAAAACATATAATTTATTATTAATCGTAATATAAAATCGATTATTATAGTTTACAATATTTGAAACATTCTTTCCATAAAAAAACCAAACTTTTTTCTTAGTTTTTAAATTCTTTACAATTAACCCAACTTTTGTTGCAATAATTAGCTCATTATTTTTTAAAACAAAATCATTAAAAATTGTGTTCTTGACACAAATTGAATCGAAAATATTCAATTTTCTATTGTAAATATTTTTAATAAAAAAAGTGGACATTGAAATATCATAATAGCATAATTTATTACTTACAATACTAATTGATTTTACTGAGCTTTTATTATTGTTACCAATTGAGTAAAAATTAGGTATACTTTGATTGAATTGATATAATCCACTATTAAATAACCCTAAGTAATAATTATTGCTACTATCTGTAACACAAGATAGAACGATATTATCAGGGAATTGCTTATTTATAATTGGCTTAGTAAAATTATTACCATCATATTTTATTAGTCCAGCTTCAGTAGCAAATAGCATAAACCCATTCTTATCTTGTTCAATATCATAAATACAAGATGAAGGCAACCCATCATTTAAATCATAATGTTTAACAGTGTAACTTAATTGAGCATAATTTTTTATGCAAAAAAGCAAGCAAACCAGTAAAATGTAAAAATTATTTTTTTCCAAGTAAAAATTTTTTTAACTGTACTTTCTTTTTATGTGCCACAGGAATTTCGTAATCTTCTTCAACAATTAGTAAATGTGATTGTTCTGCCAAAATTTTTTTTACTTTTTCTATATTTACTAAATAAGCTCTATGAGTCCGGTAAAATTTTTCACAACTAACTTCTGCTTCAATTTTCTTAAGATTATAAGGAAGACTATATATACATTTATTTAAACAATACACTCGTGTGTAATTATTTATAGCTTCAAAAAAAATCACATCTTCTTCTGATATAATTTTTATTTCACCATCTAGTTTTACTTGAAACTTATATTCTTTATGCATTCCATTACTCTCTCCTATTAATTTAGGTGGTGGAGGCTTAAGATCAGTTTTGGCGGTTGCTTTTTTTACTGCTTCAGCTAACTCAGAACTAATAATTGGTTTCATTATATAATCAATTGCTCCAGCCTTAATAGCTTTGATTCCATAGTTTTCATAAGCAGTAACAATTATTGTTTCAAAATTTTTATTTGGAATTGCATTTAAAAAATCAATGCCATTCATTTCTGGCATTTCAATGTCCAAAAAAACAATATCAACTTTTTCATGCAATAAAATACGTGCAGCTTCATCTATTGAACCAGTAGACTTCACTTTTGTAATGATTTTACAAGTTAACTTTATTAAATCCTCAATTGTTTTACGAACCAATGGTTCGTCATCTAAAATTAATGCTGAATACATATTTTCATAACTATTATAAAAATATAAATGTAAAAAAATATTTATTTAATTTACAACAATCAACTTTATTTAAAAAATTCCATCAATTTCTTTGCAGAATAGTTACTACTGTATTAACTTATCAAAACAAAAAATTATTCAAAAACTATTTTCAAATTAATATTGTAATTGCACATAACCTGTATAAGGTTTTTCATCATTACCTTTATCAAATACTACATAGTAAGTTCCTGAAGTTAATACATTAGATCCTGTACCTGTTGTTACATTAGGTTTACCATCCCAATCATTATTATACTTTTCTTTTTCGTAAACCTTATTACCCCAACGGTTGTATATGGTGATTTTATTGTTTGGATACTGTTGCAATCCTTTTATTACAAAAAAGTCGTTTTTACCATCTCCATTTGGCGAGAAAATTTCAGGAATATATAATTCATCTTCTACAGTTATTGTTGTATATGCAGTATCAGTGCATGGGCCAGAGCTTGCAATTAGCATAACAGTATAAGTGCCGCTATTTGTATAAACTGTATTAGGATTTTGTGTGCTTGAAGTAGAACCATTTCCAAAACTCCAATTATAACTTGTTGCACCAACGCTTGCGTCTGTAAAATTAACAGTTAATGGTGCAAAGCCTGTGCTTTGATCTGCACTAAATGCGGCAACAACATTTCCTTGTGTAACATCAACTGTTGAAGTAGAAGAACATCCTGTTA
>ERZ724520.1372-NODE-1372-length-12398-cov-7.585190_pt1 | contig 12398 bp, 13 predicted proteins | sample MGYA00376053_ERZ724520 | MGnify/ENA primary metagenome ERZ724520 (study PRJEB28724, sample SAMN07190886) | activated sludge metagenome | isolation source: activated sludge of sewage treatment plant in Hong Hong | place: USA: Christiansburg, Virginia | collected... | reverse complement strand
CTTATAGTTATCATACTACCGAAATTAATGCAGGTAATTGTTATGCCGATGAAACTCAGTTATATGTTAACCCAGTTCATTTGTGTCTATATGTTCCTGCTAGAATGCAAGAAGAACATACGCTGGAATTAGATATTCCAGAAAATTATAAAGTAGCCACTTCTCTTAAAAAAGTGAACAAGAATTTTGTAGCATCTTCTTTTGATGAGTTAGCGGATAGTCCGATTATGGCGAGTGCTAGTTTACAGTCAGATTTTTATGAAGTAAACGGAATTAAATTTTGGTTGCATTTTATAGGTGAATGCAAACCTGACTGGGATAAGTTTAAAACAGATTTCACGAAGTTTACTCAAACGCAATTAAATTTTTGGAAAGGTATTCCAACCGATGAATATCATTTTTTATTTCAAATTTTGCCATTTAAATTTTATCACGGGGTTGAACATCAAAAATCAACCGTTATAGCTATTGGTCCTGGATATAATGTGAACAAAGGAAAAACATACGAAGATATTTTGGGAGTGTCTTGCCACGAATTATTTCACACGTGGAATATCAAATACATTCGCCCGGTTGAAATGTTGCCTTACGACTTCACGAAAGAAAATTATGCATGCACTGGCTATGTATATGAAGGCTTTACAACCTATTATGGCGATTTATTATTGCTAACGAGCGGTGTTTTTAACACTCAAGAGTATTTTGACACTTTAGAGGAGCGTTTAACGAAGCATTTTCATAATTACGGACGCTTTAATTTATCAGTTGCACATTCAAGTTGGGATACCTGGTTAGATGGTTATGTGCCAGGAGCGCCGTATCGTAAAACCTCTATCTACGATGAAGGAAATTTAGTGGCTTTTATGTTGGATACCTTAATCATGAAACATAGTAATAATCAAAAAGGGTTAAGTGATGTTTGCAGAGCATTGTATACCGATTTTGGTAAAAAACAAAAAGGTTATTCAGAAAAAGATATTATTAGTTTGTGCGAGAAAGCTGCGGGAACGTCTTTAAAGGCATTTTTTGATAATTACGTTTACGGAACAGAAGATTTTGAAATACCTTTAAATGAATGCTTGAGTTATATTGATGTTGAATTAGTAAAAACAGCTAGTCCACAATCTTGCGAATCGCTTTATGGTTTTAAAACCTTGGACTTTGGATTGAATAGAAAAGTATCGTTAATAGCTCCTTATTCTCCAAGTTGGAAAGCGGGTTTAAGTAGTGGCGATGAAATTATTGCGGTAAATGGCTATACTTTAAAAAATGATTTTAATGATTGGATGCAGTATTTTAAAGAATCAGATATCGAATTAACGGTTTCATCAAACCAGCAGTTAAAAACAATAAAATTGGTAAAAAGCTCAAAACCAATTACTTATTTTGATACACTAAAGCTTAAACAAAAAGACATAAACTCTGTAAATTATAAACGTTGGTTGGAGTTGAACTCATAGATGAATTGTAGTTTTAAGGTTATTAATGTGTTATTTTTTTAGACGGTTGTTAATAACTAAAGCTTGAACTTTTGGTTAAACAATAAAAAGTTTCTAGTTTAGTATAAATAATCATTTAAAAAATTAATTAAAACACAAAAAATTATGGAAGAAACAACAACACAACAAATTCAAAAGCAGGTAAAGGTTTAGGTATTGCAGGTTTAGTATTAGGTATTTTGGCTGCTATTTTATCATTTGTACCTTGCTTAGGTATGTACGCAATGTTCCCAGGTATTATTGGTTTAGTTTTATCAGTTATTAGTATTATTCAAGCAAACAAAGCTGGTGCTGCAAAAGGTATGGCTATTGCAGGTTTAGTATGTTCTATCGTTGGTATTGCTATTGCAGGATGGCAATATTCTAAATTATCTGCTGTTGGCGAAGAGTTAAAAGAAACTTTAGAAAACTTAGATACTGCTAAATTAAGACAAGAAATGGAATCAGCTATTCAACAAGTAACTGACTCTTTACAACAACACTAAAAATGACTCACAAAAATAACGCTTACTTTATTGTAAACTTCATTTTTGTAATTTTAATAGGAATAGCATTAGGCTATTCCTATTTTTTTTATCCCAATAATCATCCTATTGGTTGTATTGTAAAAGATATGACAGGTAAAGATTGTTCCACTTGTGGCTTTTCAAGAGCATTTTCTTCTTTTACCCATTTTCAATTTAATGAAGGAAAATTATTTAATAAACATGCCTTTGGATGTTACTTATTTTTTGTTTCACAGTTTTTTTTGAGATTGTTTTTCGTCACTCATTATTATATTAAAAAGACAGAAATTTCTAGTAAGGTTATATTATTAGAAGTTATGATGACTATCCTCTTTTTTTTGATAGTATTTGTACCTTTACTTCTTTAAATAGTCTTATCAAAACAAAAATCAATACAGCTTTTATTTCAATAATAGCTATCCTTAGGAACACAAAATAATAATTATGGAAAATACGATTACGCCAGAAAATCAATTTGAAAATGAAAGGCCACAAAGACCTCAGTTTTTGACAGTACTATGTATTTTAAGTTTTATATGGAGCGGATTTTTATTGTTCTGCTTGTTTTTATTATTGATTTTCAGTAGTTCTATTTTTTCTGTTTTAGAAAAATTATTAGTGGGTGCTGATGGCATGCCTCCTATTAGCGAAGATCAGCAAAAAGCACTACAAACTTTATTGGATTTAGGGCCTCAAAAATTTTTAATGATGGTTGCTGTAGCAATTATCATGTATATGACCTCTTTATTAGGTGTTGTTAAAATGTGGAAACTTCAAAAATGGGGCTTTTATATTTATGCAATAGTTAATGGTTTAGCTTTAACTTATGACATCATTTCAGGGTCATATTTTTCTGTCATTGTATCAATTGCTTTTATAGGAATGTATTTTTCAAATTTTAAATACCTTAAATAAATTTCGAACGGTATCGTGACGAGCGGTTTTGATTTAGGATTTAATACAATTATCTTTGACTCAATTAGTAAACAAATTAAAATGATTTTAGAAAGCAATCCTTTTGAAGAACCAAAACGTTCTCAATTTTTAACAGTTTTATGTATCCTTTCATTTATTATGTGCGGATTAGGCTTATTGTCTGGTATTTGGGGAATTTACCAAAGCACACCAGAGGCAATGCAAAAAAATGTAGAGCAAGTGAGAGCAGTAAATGAAGAGATGGCTGATCAGATGGAAGACCAAATGATTGAAATGCAAAGCAATCCATTTAGCAAAGTGACACCATATCTTGGATTGGTTTATACTTTAGCTTCTTTTTTAGGTGTTTTATTAATGTGGAATAGAACTAAAAAAGGATTTTATATTTATTCAATAGCCGAAATTTTGCCATACTCTAGTTTTATATTTATGGGTAAAAATTCTTTAAGTATGATGGGACCTCCAGGCGGTAATAATGCCGCTATTGCTATGGGATTTTTAATTTTTATGGTTGTAGTAGATATTATTTTTGTGGCTTTATACGCCAAAAATTTAAAAGAAATGGATAAGTAATTACTTCGTGTAATTTCTTTCTCCAAAAATACTACTGCCAACACGTATCATCGTTGATCCTTCTTCTATAGCTAATAAATAGTCGCCGCTCATTCCAAAACTTAAGGTATTATAATCAGGAAATTGCTTGCTAAACTCTTTTAAAGACTTAAATTCTTTTCTAATTTGCTCTTCCTTTTCGGTATTTGAAGCCATGGCCATAAAGCCTTTGATTTGGATATTTTTTAACTCCTTAAACTCAACTGAGTTTAAAATATCAGAAGCTTCATTAAAGTCTAAGCCAAATTTGGTTTCTTCTTGCGCAATATAAATTTGCAACAAACAATCAATCACACGATTGTTTTTTTGCGCTTGTTTATTTATTTCCTTTAATAAGCTAAAGCTATCCACGCCATGAATTAAATACACAAAAGGCGCAATGTATTTTACTTTATTACTTTGTAAATGGCCTATAAAATGCCAGTGTATATCTTTAGGTAATTGAGTTTCTTTATCAACTAATTCCTGCACGTAATTCTCTCCAAAATGTCGTTGTCCAGACTTGTAGGCTTCTAAAAGCATCTCGTTTGGTTTTGTTTTAGATACCGCAATTAATGTAACGTTCTCTGGAATTTGAGAAGTAATGTGTTTTATGTTTTCGGAAATAGACATCATTAATTTAAGTTCATTTTCATCATAATATCAATCTGTTCGTCATCACCTAATTTAAAGATATGTTTATCAAACTCTACAAAGTTATGTTTTTTATAGAATGCAATGGCTTTTAAATTGAGCTCCCACACAGCCAGCCATATATATTGGTAATGATGTTCTTTAGCAATTTCAATGGCTTTGTCAAGAAGTTGTTTGCCTATATTTTTACCATGAAATTCATGTTTTATATAGATGCGTTCAATTTCAAGAGAAATGTCGTTCTTTAGTTCTGTTTGAGCTTTACCAGTATTGATTTTCAAATAGCCAATGATGTCTGAGTTTAATTTTAGAAAATAAAAGGAAGAACCTTTTGTGTTTAGTTCTTTGCTCAACTGTTCAATACTTAAATTTTCAGAAACATATTTTTGCATATCACTTTCTGAGTTTTGATGTGCAAAGGTTTCTGTAAATGTTTGAACACTAATGGCTCTTAATAATTCAACTTCATTAATAGTTACTTTTGATATCTCACTTGCCTGTTCTAACATTTTCAAATTATCTCATTAACTAATTTTCTAATTGAAAACTATTCTTCCAAACTATAAATCAATAAACCGCTGCGCATCTTAGGCTCAACCCAAGTCGATTTTGGAGGCATAATATTATTGGTATCAGCAATCCATTTTAAATGCTCCATGGTTACGGGATATAAGCCAAAAGCAATAGCTGCTTTACCTTCGTCTACTTGTTTTTTTAATTCTTTACTGCCTCGTACACCAGGAATAAAGCCAATGCGTTTATCCGTTTTCAAATCATGTATATCAAACACAGGCGATAAAATATATTTTGTTAAGATAGCGGCATCTAAACTATCAATGGGATCTTTAGCGTTATAAATCGTATCCTTTGCTTTTAATGAATACCATTTATTATCGGCATACATCGATATTTCGTGTTTTTTTGTCGGCTTAAAATCTGCAACATTTACTTCTTCAATGGTAAAATTAGATTTTAGTTGTTGTATGATTTGCCCAACTGATAAACCATTTAAATCTTTTACAACGCGGTTATAATCATATATTTTTAAATGAGTCTCTGGAAAAAATACACCTAAATAGTAATTAAACGCTTCTTCTCCAGTATATGATTTGCGAGTGCTACGTCTTAATTTACCTAGTAATGTTGCTGATGCCGAACGGTGATGTCCATCGGCAATATAAATATTAGGAATAGCTGTAAAACGTTCAGCAATTTGTTTGACTGTTTTTCGAGAACTAATTACCCAAACGGTGTGTCGTACTTTATCAGTGGTTGTAAAATCGTAATCGGGGCGGGTAGCTGCTATTTCTTCTGATACAGTATCAATCACTTCATCATTAGGATAGCAAAATAAAACGGGCTCTGCATTAAACTCACATACTTCTAAATAATCTTTTAATTTTTCTTCGCGAGTCGTTAATGTTTGTTCGTGTATTTTAATGACGCCGCTCATGTAATCATCAATACTTGTACATGCAATAATGCCAATAAACTCGTTGCCTTCTTTTACTTGGCGGTATAAATAATAACAAGGGCTATCATCACGCAAAAATATTTTTTCTCTAACAAATTTTTTAAAGTGATTTTTTACTTTATGTAATCTTTCTTTTGAGCCTGGTTTTGTTTTAATACCATCTTCAAAATCAGGGTTAATCACATGTAAAAAAGAGTAGGGGTTTCCTGCTAATTTATCTCTTAGCTCTGCTGAATTATAACCATCAACAGATCGGGAGGCCACTAAATGTACTTTATCATTTTCGGGACGTATTGCTTTAAACGGAATTACTTTTGCCATAACTATTTACAAAGTTTCGTTTTTAAATATACAGATTTTTAGGCATAAAAAAAGCTCTCTGATTTTTCAGAGAGCTTTTTTAGAATTACAATATCTTAGTTAGTCATTCCTTTGAAATCAGCGTTGTCGCGTAATTTTAAGAACTCTGCATCATCTTTAGCCCAAGCTTTTAAAGAACCATCTTTTTCGATAGCTGTTTTTAAGTTAGAGATAACGTCAGCTGTATTATTGTTACGAGCTGCAGCAACTGCTTTTAAGTAAGAAGCCATCGCCATATCTTTTTCATTACTGTTATCTAAAGTAGTACCAACTGCACCAGCGTTACCGTTTAATAATTCAGCTAATGCTTTATTAAATCCTTTGTTATCACCAAAGTTAGAAACTGCATCTGCATATTTACCATCACGTACATTCATGATACCTTTGTTGTAGTTTACTTCAGAACCAGCACCGTTTGCTTTGTCATAATATTCCATAGCTTTTTTACGGTCACCTGCTTTTGCAGCAATAATACCTAAATGGTTCATAACGATAGGGTTTCCAGCAGCGTTAACTTCAGCACGTTTAAATGCTTCACCAGCTTCAGCAACTTTATTGTTCATTAATAAAGCCACACCTAAGTTGTTAGATGTTCTCCAATCAGAACCATATTTTTTCTCAGCAGCAGTGTAAATAGCCACTTTAGTATTTACATCATTAGTTAAGTTAGCGCCGTATAACATTTCTTCAACTGATAAAGAATCAGGGAAAGTAGTCGTTAATTTAGTGATTTGCTCATCTGTACGAGATTTTTTGTTAACGTTAACCGTTAAAACTGAACGACGTAATTTTGGTAAAATTTTATCAGCTACTTCAGTATAAGTTTTAGATAAATTTTTGATTTCTTTTTCACGTTGATCACCATCTGTGTACATTGTTAATACACGTAAAATTAAATCTTTATCAGCAATAGCAGAACCTTCCATTAAAGATTTGAAACCATTCCAATCTTCAGCAGTAGTTTGTGTTACATAGTTTGCTTCTTCTTTACCAAATTTTTGATCTTTGTTTTTGTTTTTCTTAAACTCATTCATTAAAGCTTTAGAACCAGATTTTGCACGGTCTTTAGCTAAGTTTTCGTTTAATGATAACTCACCATCTGGAGATGCGTAAGCAGATACATTGATATCTTTGAATTCGTACCAAACGTTATTAATGTTTTCGCTAATAAATGTATTTAAGTTTTTAACCTCATCACTTTTCATTTCGCTAGCACGAACATCAGATTTATTAACTAAATAATATACGTTTGCTGTTTGGTTAACTGGAGTTGATTTAACAAAAGCATCTTTTGCATAAATTCCTTTTTCATCGTTACGCACTAATAAAGGAGTAACAACAGTACCATCACCTAATTTAACTGGAGTAAAATCTTTTGATTTTTTCTTTACAACACCTTGAGCACGTAACTCAACAGTTGCAACTTTCATTGCAGGCTCATAAACAAATTTCTCAGATGTGTAGCTAAAAGTACCGCCTTTTTCATAACTGATTTTTTGACCTGGATCAGTTGCTTTCTCACCAACTAAAATTACTGGTTTTAAAGCTTTTTCTCCACCTGCATATTTTACAACTGGTGTTAAAGTAACAGTTGCTTTTTTAGCAAAAATCTTAGCAGGATACTTTCCTGTTACGGTAAAGCCTACGCTATCTCCATGCATTTCTAATGGATTTGGTTTAACATCATAAGAAAAAGTGGATTGTTTTTTTACCATTTTTCCTAAACCATTGCAACCAACTAATAAAGCAGTTGTACCAACAGCAAGACTTAAGTTTCGTAAAGTTTTAGTATTCATCATTTATAAGGGTTATGTATTTTTTGTTATTTCCGACAAAATTATAAAATAATTACTGAAAGCCTAATTATTTTAGTATTAAGTTTAAAAAAAAATCCCACTATTTAGTGGGATTTTGAATTATTTCTGTAGCAATTATTATTTTGCTATTGCATTTACTTTTTTAGTCAACTTTGATTTTAAGTTAGCTGCTTTGTTTTTGTGGATAACGCTCTTTTTAGCTAATTTATCTAACATTGCTACTACTTTTGGTAATAAAGCTGCTGCTTCTTTTTTAGTTTCAGAACCACGTAATTTTTTAATCGCATTACGAGTTGTTTTTGCATAATAACGATTTTGTAAACGTTTAGCGTTATTTGATCTAATTCTTTTTATTGCCGACTTATGATTTGCCATTCTATTTAGGTATTAATCTGTTTTTTAAATTGGATTGCAAATATACACTTTTTTTTATAATAACAAATGTTCATAACAAAAATTTATGGAATATAGTCTAAAACTTACATTTGCCATTATCAATGAATCCAAAAAAAGCATACATATTAGCCTTAATTAGCCTTTCTTCGCTTGTTTTTGCTCAGCAAAGCCCCGAAATCATCAAAAACTTGGTGCCAAATGGTAGTTTTGAGAATTATAGAAAGAAATCTGGAAGTATTAAACAAGCCATTCCTTGGCAACAAATCGCTAGTGTCGATTTTTATCAAGAACCTATTAGTAACGATACTTCTCGTTTTAAAGGCGCTAGAACAGGAAAATGCTATGCAGGACTTCGATTTCAAAAAAAATATAAAGAATTTGTGCAAGTGAAGTTTGCCGAACCTCTACACCGGGGAACTACTTATGAGTATGAAATGTATATTCGCTTAGCTTTTTGGAGCAATGCCAGTTTGAAGTCGTTTGGAGCTTTATTTACTAAAATGGGTTATAAAAGCAAAGGCGATGTGGTTAAATCCGCTTTAATTGATTCCGTATCTAAAAAAGGAAGCTTTATTAATGGATATCAGTGGTTCAAAATTTCAGGTAAGTATATAGCCGATGGCGGAGAGAAGTATTTAACCATCGGTAATTTTTCGCCAAATGTTAAAAAAGACATGGTTCGAATGAATGTATTTAAGTTTGGATTTAAAGAAGCTTACTATTTTGTGGATGATATTTCTCTTGTAAAAGCAAAAGAAGCCGTAGAAAAAGTAAAAGTAGAGATTGTTGGCTCATTTAATTTGGAACAAGACTCGGTATTAGATGTAAAAAAAGATGTGAAAGTAGGAGAGAAGATTGCTTTAAAAAATATTTTTTTTGAAAATGCCCGTTACTATTTATTACCCGAATCTTATTCAGAGTTAAATAAGTTGGCACAATATCTACTACGCAATCCTCAAATGGAAGTGCAAATTAACGGACATTCGGATAACGTGGGATCTAAAAGTAAAAATCAAAAAATATCTGAACAACGCGCGCGCGAAGTATTTGAATACTTAATTAAAAAAGGCGTACAAAATAAAATGTACTTTAAAGGCTACGGAAGTTTACAGCCTATTGCCAGTAACGATACGGATATTGATAGAGCCAAGAACAGAAGGGTGGAGTTTGAGATTATAAAAAACTAATTCGTAATCATAAAAAATTACTAAACTAATAGAGATGAATTTAATAGAAAAAGATAACGCAAAAACAATCAGAGCTTGGTCCTTTTATGATTGGGCCAACTCAGTATTCCCTTTGGTTATTACTTCTGCTATCTTTCCTAATTTTTATGATTATGTCACCACACATGATGAAAATAAAAACTTTTTAGGACATACCGTTAATTTTTTAGGATTTGAGTTTGAGAATCAAAACATCTATACTTTTATTTACGCCTTTGCCTTATCCATTGTTGTTTTAATTACACCAATTTTAAGTGGAGTGGCCGATTACTTGGGAAACAAAAAACGGTTCCTTCAATTTTTTTGTTACTTAGGTTCCATATCTTGTATGTGTCTTTTCTTTTTTACCAGAGAGCATTTAGAATTAAGTTTTATTCCTTTTATTACAGCAACCATTGGTTTTTGGGGTAGTTTGGTATATTACAATTCTTATTTACCCGAAATTGCCTCTGTTGAAAATCAAGATAAAGTAAGTGCCCGTGGTTTTGCTTTAGGTTATTTTGGAAGTTCGTTATTATTAATTTTATGTTTAGTTGGTATCATTGTTTTTAAATACGAAGAAACTGTTGTAGATGGAATTGTAGTAAGCACAAAAGGTTTCTTTAAAGTGAAGTACGCTTTTTTACTCACTGGTATTTGGTGGATGGGATTTGCACAATACACCTTTGCTAATTTGCCCAACAAAAATCATAAGGCACATGGCAGTGATAAAAAAGGCTTAGTATCCAAAGGATTTAAAGAATTAAGAAATGTGTGGGCTCAAATAAAATTAATGCCTTTATTAAAACGTTTTTTAACGAGTTACTTTTTTTTCAATATGGGTGTGCAAACCATTATGGTAGTAGCAGTATTATTTGCGCGCAACGAGATTGAATGGGGTGAAGGAGAAGCTGCCGAAAAAGCAAAAACAAACGCTTTAATCGTAAGTATATTAATTATTCAGTTTGTAGGTATTGCAGGCTCGTTCCTGTTTTCTTGGCTATCTCGTAAAATTGGTAATATCCAAGCATTAATGACATCCATTGCTATTTGGATTTTTATTTGCGTATTTACTTATGCCGTTGTGCATACACCAGTTGAGTTTTACATTGTTGCATTTTTAGTTGGTTTAGTAATGGGTGGTGTGCAAGCTTTATCGCGAAGTACATACAGTAAATTTTTGCCTGAAACCGAGGATCACACGAGCTTTTTTAGCTTTTATGATGTGATTGAAAAACTGGGAATGATTTTAGGAACCGTTTCTTTTGGTGTGATTAGCCAAGTTATGGGCGGCATGCGTGCTTCTATTTTGTCTTTAATTATCTTTTTTATTATTGGAATGATTGTGTTAATTCCTTTAACTAAAAAGTCTTTAGTGAAATAGTTTTTTATTTTATTTTTTTAATTGCTTATGCGAACCATCGCATCCAGGCATTTTTTTAGATAAACCACAAATGCAATCATGAAAGCCTTTACCATTTAAAATACGGGAGGTGCAAGCTTCAATTCTTGACTGACGTGTTTGTGAGTTTTTAGAACCAGAAAAATGCAATAAGTAACCTCTTTGTCGCCCTGGCGTTAATGCTTCAAATGCTTTTTTAAACTTTGCATCTTTTTTTAATGTGGCAGTAAGTTCTTCGGGCATCACATAATCTTCTGTTTTTTTTAGTTCTACTTTCAAACCTGCTTTTTCTATTTCAACAGCTTCAAAAATGTAGGCTTTAATAGTCGTTTTTAGCTTTATAATCTCTTTTGTATCCGTAAATTTAATCACACGACTCGTTTGTGTGTTTTCGCCCATCTTGCTTAAAATTCCTTCCTCGTCTTGCAATAAAGCACCATTCAAAAAACTAATCATACAAAACTCTTTAAACGTGCCAAGCATGATGAGATTAGTTTTTTGAAACATATAACAAGGCACGCCCCATTTTAATTCTTCTAACAGACCACAATCCAAAACAATGGCTCTTAATTGTTCGATTTCCTTTTTAAATTTGTTTAGTTCGCTTATGTAATGATCAACTTTAGGGTTCATTGTATCTACAAATTAGTATAAAAACAACACTTATGTTATCTGTAAATTTACCTATAATAATGAATTTCAATAATCAAAATCAAACTCTCACTCCAAATATATAACCTACTAGTGCTGATAAGCCCATGGCAAGTGTACCCCAAATGGTAATACGTATAATTGCTTTTGAGATGCTTGAACCGCCTGTTTTTGCAGCTATAGCACCTAATACAATTAGGAAAATAGTCGTGAAACCATATAACCAATATTCCATTCCTTTTACTGGCGCAAAAAGAACCACCAATAGAGGCAATATACCTCCAATTGTAAATGCTGTTCCTGAGGCGATAGCTGCTTGAATGGGGTTAGCTTGACTAATTTCGTTTATACCTAGTTCATCTCTAATGTGCGCTCCTAAGGCATCTTTCTCTGTTAGTTCAATAGCTACTTGCATAGCCGTTTCTTTTTTTAATCCTCTCTTCTCATAAATTTGAGCAAGTATATTTAATTCTTCTACAGGCATTTCTTTAAGCTCTTGCATTTCTCTTTCGATATCTGCTTTTTCTGTATCGGTTTGAGAGCTTACCGATACATATTCGCCAGCAGCCATTGATAAAGCACCTGCAACTAATCCGGCAACGGTTGCCAAAACGATAGGCTCTCTTGTTGAACTTGCTGCGGCAACACCTATGGCAAGACTTGAAACAGAAATAATTCCATCGTTTGCGCCCAATACAGCGGCTCTTAACCAATTACTTCTATGGATGTAGTGATTGTCTAAATAGTTGTCGATGGTTATCATTTTTTATTTTGGTTTAAAATTGCACCTGATCGTTTTTGAAGTTACATGTGCGGTTTTGAAATAGTACTAATACATCAAAAGGTGAATTAAAGGTAAGGGTTAATTATTCATTTAACTTCAACAAATCATTAACAAACGATTTTC
>ERZ724520.1370-NODE-1370-length-12437-cov-3.814973_pt1 | contig 12437 bp, 6 predicted proteins | sample MGYA00376053_ERZ724520 | MGnify/ENA primary metagenome ERZ724520 (study PRJEB28724, sample SAMN07190886) | activated sludge metagenome | isolation source: activated sludge of sewage treatment plant in Hong Hong | place: USA: Christiansburg, Virginia | collected... | reverse complement strand
GGGTTTATCGGATATCGTCGATGCACTGGAACGCAACAACCGCAGTGTGGGTGCCGGATTCATCGAGAATAACGGCGAAGCGTTGGCTGTCAGAGCGAACGGGCGCATTGTGGATGAAACCGATATTGCATCCATCGTGGTGATAACACGCGATGGATTGCCTATCCGGTTACGCGATGTGGCAGTGATTGCGATTGGCAAGGAACTGCGTACCGGTTCTGCATCCAGCAATGGTAACGAAGCGGTAGTGGGTACAGCGCTGATGTTGATTGGCGGTAACAGTCGCACGGTAGCAGCCGCTGTGGATGAAAAACTTACCGGGATCAATCGCAGTCTGCCGCCGGATATTCAGGCAAAAACGGTATTGAACCGCACCAAACTGGTCGATGCCACCATCGCAACGGTGCAGAAAAATCTGGCTGAAGGTGCGCTGCTGGTGATTGCTGTACTGTTTGCCTTGTTGGGAAATTTTCGTGCGGCCTTGATCGCCGCGCTGGTGATTCCGGTGGCGATGCTCGCCACCGCCATCGGCATGGTGCGTACTGGTATCAGCGGCAACCTGATGAGTCTCGGTGCTCTGGATTTTGGTCTGATCGTGGATGGCGCTGTCATCATCACAGAGAACTGTCTGCGCCGCTTGGCAGAGCGTCAACATCATCTGCATCGACCACTCAATTTGCAGGAACGTTTGCATGAAGTGATGACAGCGAGCAAGGAAATGATCCAGCCTTCTGTATTTGGTCAAGCCATTATCATCATGGTGTATTTGCCCTTGCTGAGCTTCAGTGGTGTGGAAGGCAAAATGTTCGAGCCGATGGCGATGACGGTCATCATCGCATTGGCGGCAGCATTTGTGCTGTCGTTGACGTTTGTGCCAGCGATGATTGCCATTTTCGTTTCAGGCAATGTGGAAGAAAAAGAAAATGTATTGATCCTTGGCATGAAAAATTTTTATGCGCCATTACTCAACCAATCCATGAAAAAACCGTTGGTGATTTCCGGTTTGGCAGCGGGTGCATTTCTCGGTGCATTATTGTTGTTTCGTTCACTCGGTCAGGAATTTATTCCTACACTAGATGAAAAAGATATCGCCATGCATGCCATGCGTATACCCAGCACCGGCATCACACAGTCGCAAACCATGCAGTCACAGGTCGAGAAGTTGGTCAGTGGCGTGCCAGAGGTGGCTTTTGTGTTTTCCAAGACCGGTACGGCAGAAATGGCATCTGACCCTATGCCGCCCAATGTGTCGGATACGTTTATTATTTTCAAGCCGCATGAGGAATGGCCTGATGCCGGGAAGTCAAAAAATCAGCTGATTGAGGATATTCAGGCGACCTTGAAAAATGCGCCCGGCAACAATTATGAATTCACTCAGCCCATCCAGATGCGTTTCAATGAACTGATTTCCGGTGTGCGTTCCGATGTGGCGGTCAAACTGTACGGGGATGATTTCAGTCAACTGGAAAGTACCGCCAAACGTATTGCGCAGTCATTGCAAGCAACGCAAGGCGCAGCAGATGTCAAAATCGAACAGACCAGCGGCTTGCCGTTTCTGGAAGTCACGCCGCGCAAGGATGTGATTGCGCAATACGGATTGAACGTTGCGGATGTGCTGGATGCTGTGCAGATTGCTATCGGTGGGCGTGAAGCGGGATTGGTGTTTGAGGGTGATAGACGGTTTGCGATCATCGTGCGTTTACCCGAGGCTGTTCGTCAGAATCAGGATTCACTGGGAAATCTACCGATTCTGTTGCCGGAAACAGATCGCGCAGACGGCGATGATTCCTTGCATCCGCATCCGGGTTTTGTGCCATTGCGACAATTGGCCGATATTACGATTAATGAAGGAGCGAACCAGATCAGTCGCGAAAACGGCAAGCGGCGTATCGTGGTGCAGGCGAATGTGCGCAACCGGGACATCGGCTCGTTTGTGGCAGAGGCACAGACCAGTCTGGCTAAAGATGTGGCGCTGCCGCCCGGTTACTGGTTGGAATGGGGTGGGCAGTTCAAGAATCTTGAAGAGGCGAAAGCGCGACTGGCTGTGGTTGTGCCTGCCTGTTTTTTCATGATCTTCCTGTTGCTGTTCAGTGCGCTCGGTTCTGCGAAACAAGCACTGTTGGTGTTTTCCGCTGTGCCATTAGCATTGAGTGGCGGCGTGGTATCGCTGTGGTTGCGTGATATGCCGTTTTCCATTTCGGCAGCGGTAGGGTTCATTGCTTTGTCGGGTGTCGCGGTGCTGAACGGCCTGGTCATGATCAGCAGTTTCAACCAGCGTGTACGAGAAGGAGCTAGCTTGTCTGTAGCTGTTTATGAAGGCGCGATGAGTCGCGTGCGGCCAGTCATGATGACGGCGCTGGTAGCGAGTTTCGGTTTTGTGCCGATGGCATTAGCCAGTGGAGCCGGTGCCGAAGTACAGAAGCCGTTGGCGACGGTGGTGATCGGAGGGTTGATCACTGCGACGTTGTTGACGCTGTTGTTATTGCCGGCGTTATACCGTTGGACGCACTTAAAAGACGAAAATGATTAAAGATGTTTCGAGGGGGAGGCTGATTTGGCCTCCCTTCTTCGCAAAGTATATTTTCAACTACCTATGGCCAACCGGGTGAAACGAATCCCATGGGACACCGTAGAGCAGTCAAAACGTTTTATTGATACGGATAAAAAATTATAGGCAGACGAAACTGGCAAATTTTTTGAGAAAGTCCTAAAAGCTGTAACTAAAAACACAAAAAAGAAAAAGCCAAAAACATAGGAAAAGGGGCGGTTAAGGGTTTCACCTGCGCCGGTTTTCAAGGCCATGATGAAATCAGTGTTTTTTCGGCTTCTTGGTTTCTATCAGTTTTTGAACTGCATCAATAGGCCAAAGCGAACGATTGTTTGGCAGCTTGTATGGTTTGATGCCAAAGTAACTACCTGTTTCGCACAACCTCACCCGAATTGAGTCTGGTTTTGCACCTATTCTGTGTGCAAATTCTGCAGTGCTTATTCCGGAATATTTTTCATTGTCCAGCGGAGAGATGGTATTTTTTATTTTATTAATATCAGTCTCTTTTTTCTGTATTGTGTTGACTATCACAATCACGCTGAATGGGTGTAATTTCATTTTTGTGAAATTTTCAAGGTTTTCTGGGTTTAGGTATCGTTCGCCTTTTTCTGGAGTCGTGTATGAAGCAGGAGATGATTCATATATTTTCATGAACATGTCTGCTTTTTTGAAGATATCTTTCCAGAATTCATCACATTTTTTCTGTGCAATAACCTCATTTTCATATGCGCTTATGCCGTGGTTTATTTTTAAATTAAAGCCATATTTTTCTTTAATTTCATCGAAAAATATCTGAAGATCAATTAAGTCATCCGGGTCCATAGTTTTTTTTTCTGAATTTGACAGGTCGGCCTTCTGGGGTGAATTTAAGGTTTCAATTTTATTTTTCATTTCTGTCCCACTTCTCTAAGTCCAAGTTTTTGATATTCAGATGGCTGGGTAATTCCTGCCTGTTCCAGAATCCATCCCTCAATTTTTGTATGCCACATTCTCAAAAAATCAATTGATCTGACCCTGTAGTGTTTTTCTGCTAACGCGCTTGGCGCGTGTCCTTGAATTTGCGCTACGACTCCGAGAGGGCAGTCCATCCACTCAGCTAGCGTGCCAAAACTGCGACGCAGATCATGGGGTGCGATATGAGGCAAGCCTGCTAGTTGCATCGCCCGTGTTAGTGCATGGTTTGCTTCGTTTATGTGGCCTGTAGTTGAGAGTCTGGCGCTTGAAAATACCCATTCATTGCGCCGTGGTAATGCATTTAGTGTTTGGGCTAGATATGGAGTGAGAGGGATTGTGCGTACGCCCTCTACTTTGTCGCCAATGTTTATTGTGCGCCACGTGAAATCCACATCTTTCCAGTGGAGTGTTTTGGCTTCAGTGGAGCGTGCTCCAGCCAGTAAAAGAAATTGCAGATAGGCGGCTTGTGACGGGTCATCAATTTTATTTATGGCTTCAAACCATAATGCTAGCTGCTCTTTTTGTAACGATACCTTGCGAGCTTTTGAAGCTGGAACCATGCGTTTAACACTTCTGGTAAGTACTTCTGTGGGAGAAGCCAGCCCTTTAAAGCGCGGTTGCTCTTCACACCATATCAAGAATGCGCGAAGAATTCTGTAAGCCTGAGCCATAGCGGTAGGGCGCTTTGCTACTTCGTTGACCAAAAGTTTTTCGAGTTGTTTGCTAGTTAAACTCGCTAGAGGTTTGTTATGCAAAATAAAAAGTGGACCAGCTATCGTAACGCCATCGCCACGCTTATAAGGCAGGCCGGGGGCTTGCATGGCCCATAAGTGATTTTTCCTATGGCGTTCTCCCCAGTATTGCCAGTTGGCTTTTAGGTAAGATTCCCACGCTGTGCTAAAGATGGTGCTGGAGCGGGTACTTTCACGTTCTGCTGCTTCCGCCATCTGTTTGGCTGCTGCCTTAGCCTGCGCCTTTGCTTCAGCTTCTTCTTTGATCTGTTCTCGTGGGTCGATACCCAAATCAATCAGTCGCGACAATTTGCCTGCTTCTGTCCTTGCTCTGCCCAGATCCCACTGCTCGCTTGCTACTAGTCCGATAGTTTGCTTAAAAATTACTCCTTCAAGTCTACGTTGAAAAAAGTAGTACTTGTTGCCAGATGATCTTGCTCGCACTGCGAGGCCAGGTTGTTTGCTATCCCACAGGTAGGCGCTGTCCTCTCCATCGGGACATATGAGAGCGTCAATTCTGCCGGGAGTTAAGTTCACTTTCGCAGCATTTTTTGCCTTTGCCATCATGCGATCTCTTTCGGTGCCCCGGCGGTGCCAGTCTAACTTTTGAACCCCCGAAAGCTGGGGATCATTTGGGACTCATTTTTGGCTAATATAGGCTAATTAATTGGCGTTAGCAAATTGTGCGGAATTCTTTAAATGCCTTAAAAATAAGGTTTTTTTGAAAATCACTAATACAGACTAATGCTATTGTGTCCGTCTTCTAAGCGGATGGTCGGGGGTTCGAATCCCTCCGGGCGCGCCATCTCGCTATTTTTCCCCAGCCGTCAGTTTTTCGCGATATCCAGTGTGGTATTTGCTGAATATGTTTGGCCAGCGGCTGTCTTGTCAGCCACTCCTGTGTAAAATGGCGCTACTTTTGACAGGAGAAGGGATCCAGTTCACATGCCAGAATGGCTGATTGCCCTCGGGATACTTGTCGTCGTTGCCATCCTGCTGGAAGGTGTGCGCCGTATGCGCAATGCGCGCCGTGATTCCCTGCTTATGTCGCTCAGTATGCATCAGGGCATCGATCGCAGTGAATTGGATGAGTTCGGGAATGAATTTCCCTCGGGGCCTGCCAGGGTGGTTGCCCAGCGCACAGATGACGATAGCCCCGCTGATTCTGATACCCAGCAAACACTGACGGATACCGGCCGGCGCAGGATGATTGACTTTGAACAAGTCGCGCCCATGCTGATGGATGTGAAAGTGGATCGCCAGCAGCGCATTGAGCCGGGTTTTGGTTCTGACGACGATGATCTGGCGTCTACGCTTGATAAAAATCCCCGACAAGAAAAAGCACAACCAGTATCGGGCGATGATGATTTCGGGAACGATGATTTTGAACCGGCAGAAACAATGCCGGCTGCAGAAAAAATTCCAGCTGCACGTGGTGTCAAAAATGCCAATCCTGTTTTTGATACGGCGACAACACCTTTAGGTTTGGGTGAATCCGAAGTGGTCAGTAAGCCGCGAATTTACGAACGCCCGGCAGACCAACCACCACCACGCCGCGAGTCGCCCGTAATCAAGCCCAGCAAACCTGTTATCCAGGCAAGGGAAGAGCGCGGCCAGTCAGAAATGAAGGATCTGGCACAGCAGAAAAATCAGCAGCTTCCCCTGGAAGACGTGATTATTGTCAGTGTGATGGCGCGTGAGCGCGGAGGTTTTTCAGGCGCTGCGTTGTTGGAAATTCTACTGGCGAATGGTTTGCGCTATGGGCATCGCAGCATTTTTCACTGTTATACCGGTGAAGAGCGTGAAGAAGAATCGCTCTATAGCGTGGCCAATGCAGTCAAACCAGGCACGTTTGATTTGAACAAGATGGAAAGTTTTCATACGCCGGGTATCACACTGTTTCTCGCATTGCCCTCTCCAGGCGGTAAGCCGATGGAAGCTTTTGATGCAATGCTCCTGACAGCCCGTGCAATAGCCGAGCAACTGAATGGTGAATTGCGTGATGAAAACCGCAGTGTGATGATGGGGCAAACCATTGAGCATTGCCGTCAACGCATCCGTGACTTTGATATGCAATCCCGCCTGCGTGCACGTTGATTGTGTAAAAAATGGTTGACCTGTTTGCGCAATACCTTGCATTAAAAAAACAGCTGCATCAACACAACCATCGATATTATATTCTTGATGCACCTGTCATTCCCGATGCGGAATATGACCGCCTTATGCAGCAGTTGTTGCAAATGGAGCAGCAACACCCGGAATGGGTTGCTGCGGATTCCCCCAGCCAGCGTGTAGGCAGTGCTCCACTCGCGCAGTTTTCCAGTGTCCAGCACGAAGTGCCGATGTTGTCCCTCGACAATGCATTCAATGATGATGAGTTGTTTGCATTTAACCAGCGTATTCATGATCGTCTGAAAAGTCTGGCGGATATTGAATATTGCTGCGAACCAAAACTGGATGGTTTGGCAGTGAGCCTGTTGTACCGCGATGGCATTTTTGTGCGCGGCGCTACACGTGGTGATGGAAATAATGGCGAAGATATTACGGCAAATTTGCGAACGATAGGTGCAATTCCATTGCAATTGTCCGGCGACAATTTTCCTCTGGTTCTGGAAGTGCGCGGCGAAGTGTTTATGCCAAAAGCCGGGTTTGATGCGATGAACATGATTGCGCAGGCAGCGGGTGAAAAAACGTTTGTGAACCCGCGTAATGCTGCAGCCGGCAGCTTGAGGCAACTCGATTCACGTATCACTGCGCAGCGCCCCCTCAGTTTTTATGTTTACGGTGTGGGTTTGGTTGAGGGTGGCGAACTGCCATCAAAACATGCAGATATCTTGTATCGATTGCGTGACTGGGGTTTGCCTGTCAATCCAGAACTGGCGGTGGTCAGTGATCTGGAAGGTTGTATTCGTTATTACGACATGCTGGCGCAGAAACGTAACCAGCTGGCATATGAAATTGATGGCATAGTCTACAAAGTAAATGATATTGCCTTGCAAAGGGAGCTAGGCTTTGTCGCACGTGCGCCACGGTGGGCAATAGCGCGTAAATTCCCGGCGCAAGAAGAAATGACACAAGTGCTGGATGTGGAGTTTCAGGTGGGGCGCACAGGGGCGGTGACGCCTGTTGCAAGATTGGCACCTGTATTTGTGGGAGGTGTGACAGTCAGCAATGCCACCTTACATAATATGGACGAGGTGGCCCGGCTGGGTTTGCATATCGGCGACACGGTGATTGTGCGTCGCGCTGGTGATGTTATTCCACAGGTTGCACAAGTGATGGCGGATCGCCGGCCAGTGGATGCGCGCGCCGTATCCTTGCCGGATCATTGCCCGGTTTGTGGTTCCCCGGTTGAGAGAACAACCGGCGAAGCTGTTGCGCGTTGTAGTGGCGGGTTGGTCTGTGCAGCCCAACGCAAGGAGGCCATCAAGCACTTTGCCCAGCGTCGGGCCATGGATATCGATGGTTTGGGTGACAAACTCATCGAGCAATTAGTAGACAGCCATCTGGTGCATTCGCCTGCGGATCTTTACGGGCTGGAGACATCTATACTGGCTGGCCTGGAGCGTATGGGCGAGAAATCCGCCATGAACTTGCAGGATGCCATTGCTGCTTCACGTGCCACCACGCTGCCGCGCTTCTTGTATGCCTTGGGGATACGGGAAGTGGGGGAGGCGACAGCACAAACACTGGCTAATCATTTCGGATCGCTGGAAGCGCTGGCGCAAGCTGATACGCAACGCCTGCAGCAAGTACCGGATGTTGGGCCGGTTGTGGCACATTACGTTGGCGAGTTCTTTGCTGATCCGCGCAATAACGAAGTCATTGCAGCATTGCGTGCATCGGGTGTGCATTGGCCTGCTATTGAAGTGCTGGCAGATAGCTGCAAGCCCCTTTCTGGCAAGACATTCGTGCTCACAGGTACGCTGGTGAGTCTTGACCGCAACACTGCAAAGGATCGCTTGCAGGCGTTGGGGGCTAAAGTGGCTGGTTCGGTATCAGCCAAAACAGATGCGGTTATTGCCGGCGCAGAGGCGGGATCCAAGCTGGCCAAGGCGGAGCAATTGGGCGTGCCCGTCTGGAATGAGGAGCAGCTGAGCGCTTTACTGGCAGAGTACGCTCAGGGATAAGCTGCACAGGTCACCAGCTTTTTTGTTATGCTGGAGGCCATTTCGAATCCACGCGGTGGACATAGCATTGTTTTCTAAAATTTTCTCCAAGCTTTCTCCCAAGACTGGCACCCAGCAGCGATCTGATAAAACACTAATACCGGATGAACCATCTGTATCCGGCAAACCAGACACTACTTCCAGAAAACACAGCCAGAAGACTGGCTCTCATGCAAAGACAGCATCCGCGCCAAAAGCGGCAGTATGGGATGCAAAGCAATTTGCGGTTGAAAAAATGGAGGGTAAGACCCGATTCCATGATTTTGATTTGCCTCCAGAGTTGATGCATGCCATTGCTGATCTCGGCTTTAGTTACTGCTCGCCCATCCAGGCACAGTCACTGCCGCATACGCTGCGTGGCGGCGATGTAGTGGGTAAAGCACAAACTGGCACTGGAAAAACTGCTGCATTTCTCATCACCGTTATCTATGACTTATTGAAAAACCCTGTGCAACATGAACGTTATGCGGGCGAGGCTCGTGCGATTGTATTGGCACCCACGCGTGAACTCGCAATCCAGATTGGTCAGGACGCCCAGGATTTGTGCAAATATTGCGGTTTGACAGTGCAGACACTGGTTGGCGGCATGGATTACCAGAAACAGAAAAATCATTTGCATGGAGCATTGGTTGATATCCTGGTTGCTACACCTGGTCGCCTTATTGATTTTATGGAAAGCCGTGACGTGTATCTTGACGAGGTTGAATGTCTGGTCATCGACGAAGCAGACCGCATGCTTGACATGGGTTTCATCCCCCAAGTAAAACGCATTGTGCGTGCAACTCCACCAAAAGAAAATCGCCAGACGTTATTGTTTAGCGCCACGTTCAATCAGGATGTCCTCAATCTTGCCAGTCAGTGGACATGCAGCCCTGTACACATTGAAATTCAACCTGAGCGTGCAGCAACGGATAATGTCCAGCAGATTGTATACATGATAAGCAGTGATGAAAAATTTACGTTACTGATGAACTTGCTGGATCAAAAAGACGTACAGAGTATGATTGTTTTTGCTAACCGACGTGATATCTGTCGTGATTTGTTTGAGAAGCTTCAGGCATGTGGCGTGTCTTGTGGAATGCTGAGTGGTGAAGTGGATCAAAACAAGCGTGTCCGTACGCTGGAGCAATTCAAGAGTGGGCAAACCCGTGTGTTGGTGGCAACAGACGTGGCTGGGCGCGGCATCCATGTAGATGGCATCAGCCATGTAGTGAATTACACACTTCCAGAAATGCCTGATGATTATGTGCACAGGATTGGCCGTACAGGACGTGCGGGTGCAACCGGAGTTTCAATCAGTTTTGCTTGCGAAGATGACGGATTTCTGTTGCCGGAAATTGAAAAAACATTAGGTAAAAAACTGGTATGTGAAATGGCTCCTGTGGAGCTTTTAAAGGCATTGCCAACCGAATTGGTCCAGCGTGCCAATAAGGCAGAAAGAGACAGTCGACGTGAACGCCGCAGCCAGTCTTCAGGAAGCGGTGGAAATCGTGCCGGGCAAGGTTCCGGCGCGCGCAGAACTGGTGGACGCACGCCTGGCAGACGCTAGAGGTTTGGCTGCCTGATTCTGCGTGTCAATTTGTGCAACTGGTTTAGCATCGGTTTTTCAATTACGTAATAACAAAGCATCCCACCTGCCAATGTCACTATAAATAATGCTGGCCACCATAGTAAATTGTCGAAAAGTGAAGGGGTGTCAGTAAATGCGATCCAGATTTTTCTGCCGACTGATAAAAAAAGTATATGTGTAAGATACAGTGAATAGGATGCATCGCCGATCTTTTGCAGCGCTGCAGGAAGAAAACGTCCATCATATTCCAGCGAAACGGCACCAACAAGAATAAGAGCGCAGGGCAATAAAAAATATGCAACACGTTCACCTGCAACCGGGAATTCATAACTGTTTGCAGCTGTCCATAGATACCAGCTTACTAGAACGGAAATTACTCCAATAAGCAGAATAAAAGCGGGATATGGTGTTTTCCATTTTTGCAGAATCACGGCGATAAAACATCCACTAGTAAACTCAAGAGTCAGTGGATTGCAAAATAAATAGCTCCATGGCTGCCATTGTGTAGGCTGAAGATATTGCCAGAATACCAGCGTGAGTACGGACCACAGTGCCAACATGGGCACATGTAGTTTCTGGGGAAAAAGTAAAATGACTCCAAAAATACAGTAAAAATACATTTCATGTATCAATGTCCAGCTTACGGTCAGGGGAGGTAGATTTTCCTGGGGAATCAGTAATAACGATTTAAGTAAGTAATGGGGTGTGGTAGGTATATTTTTTAATACGTCAGGATTGATATGAAGCGCTGACATAACAGGTATGCTGTCGATCAGGATTAGCCCAAATATAGGAGCACTGACTAGCCAGTACAATGGATAAATCCTGATGCAGCGATGCAGGAAGAAGCGGCCCATGCTGTTCCTTCCTGGTAGAAATGATCTGGTTACCGTCATCATGAGGAAGCCGCTGATCAGAAAGAAGATATCTACACCAACAGCGCCAAATTGCAGAAATTTTGGCAAGGAGTATTCTGGGCTATATTTAATTTGAACGCCAGTAAAATGAAATACAATAACAGCCAATACAGCAATTCCGCGAAGACTCTGGATGTTATAAAAAAAACTTTTCATAATAAATGATTAGCTGTAAGAAGTTGAACGAGGTCATCAGTAGAGACCGGTTTTTGCAGTAACCTGATGTCAGAAGGTAGGTTCATGTTTGCAGCATTATATTTGTCGTGAGCGCTGAGTACGGCAATATTGACAGGAAATAGTTGTTGGCTCTCTTCAAACTCGCGTATATGGGTAATTGTTTTACTTGCATTGTATATTGGCATATTCCAGTCAAGAAGCACCATGCCAATATCCTGATAATTTTTAATATACTCCTCGACTAATGGCTTCCCATTTGGAAATACGGTGTGTGCTTTTCCAATTTTTTCAAGTTGAGAGCTAATAATTAGCTGCAAGGTTTCATCGTCTTCAGCTACGAGTACGCGCTTTATAAGATTAGGGTCTTCTCCGGAGGTATTCCTTATGCCTTGGGCTTCTGCCGTGTTGAGTACAGAGTTACCAGGGGGCAGGCAGCAAGGTATGATGCACCAGAAGGCCGTGCCATGTTTAGGGTTGCTGTCATAGCCGATCTCCCCCCCGAGCAAGTTACAGAACTTTTTGCACAGAGAAAGGCTCAGTCCGGGTCCTTGTTGTTCTCGTGTAGTAGAGGTGTCGACAATTTCAAAAATTTCAAAAATTCTTGTTTTGCGGTCTTCTGGAACCCCATTTCCAGTATCGATAATATCAAATCTCATAAACAATGATTCATTTTCATTCTTGAATGTCTCAAAATTAACGAGAATGCTTCCTTCCATTATTGAATTTGCTGAATTTTCAATAATAATTTCTAGTATTTTACTTATAATATTTATATCAGAATAAATTAACTCCTGAGACTTTTTATCTATGTTGTAAGAAATTAGTATGTTTTTACGGTGGAATTTTTCTCTGCAATTGGCGATTGATTCTTTTATTAAAGATGTGGGGCTGAATGTTTCTTTTGTTACTGGCCATTTTCCTGCGTCAAGTCTGGCGTGGTCGAGTAGGGTATTTGTTGTATCCAGCAGATGCTTGGCCGATTCATATATTCCATCAATTAGCGTCTTATTCGTAGAATAAAGAGTATTCTTTTTTGCTAAATCAGCTAATCCTATAATGCCTGCCAAAGGAGTTCTAAGTTCATGAGAAATTTGTGCAAGAAAGTTTTTCTTTGCATTTGTTTCTGTTTTTGATAAAAGCTCATCTTGGTAAAATATTTTTTGTTGTTCTTTTAGCCAGTTTATTCTTTCTCCAAGAGCAATAGCGAACAAAACCAGCTGAAAAGCAGTTCCTGTCAAAGGAAAAACTTTCGCCATAGGTGAAGATGGTATAGTGCCAATATACATAAGAAAAATTAAAAGTCCTGCGATAAAAGGCATGGTTAGCGCAATAAAATACAATTTTGCTGGTGTGTACTTTTGTCTGATTCTT
>ERZ724520.1369-NODE-1369-length-12442-cov-4.485670_pt1 | contig 12442 bp, 15 predicted proteins | sample MGYA00376053_ERZ724520 | MGnify/ENA primary metagenome ERZ724520 (study PRJEB28724, sample SAMN07190886) | activated sludge metagenome | isolation source: activated sludge of sewage treatment plant in Hong Hong | place: USA: Christiansburg, Virginia | collected... | reverse complement strand
GCCTTCTGCGGCTACTCGCGTCATCACATCGTCGCTGAGCCCGTCACGCACGACCCGCTCATCGACGCCGTCATGGCCAACCAGGTGGGCATTCAGGTCTGTTGGGCGTGCGGCGATCGCGGTAGCAGTGGCCCCGAGCAGCGCTTCGGGGCTTCCGTCCAGAAGGTCAGCCAGTTGCAGCTGGGGCCCGATTGCGACTGCTGCTGCCTTGGAGGCTTCGTCGGAACGTACGGCGAGATCGTCGAACTCGGTATCGAACGGATGCTGGGGAAACGCTGCGCCACGCGAGTTGGGCACCAGACTGATCATGTCGCCCTCACCGCTCATCGGAAGGCACGACCGAAAGCGTGGAAAGCTGCCACGGTGACTTGGCCGTCCTCGTCACCAGTGAAGGCCAGGTCACAATAGGACGGCACCATCACGAGCAGACCCGGCGCCGCATCCACCGACTTGTTTGGCTGGTCTAAGACCAGACGAGGGTTGGCGCCGGTGGTCGCCAGTACGAGCAGCGCCACCAGCTTGCGATCGGACCGGTCAGGGTGAAGTCCAAGCCCAAGTCGACGCATCGACAGCCCCGGCCCGAAGCCGATCAGCTTTGGCTCATCAGCGCCGATCGCTCCGCTGAGATCGAACCGGAAGTACTCAGAATTTGCAACGTGAAGTGCCTGGACGGCCGGGCTGACGAGTCTTTGCACCTCGTCGGTGGTCCCGCCCTCAAGCGCCGAGCGGAGCTGGCTGGCCGAATCGGGGTCGACGACTGCTGCCGATGCCAAACCCAGAATCCGGGAGTTGGTCATCGGTGGTAGTGGAATGATGAGGCGGTCGGTCACCGGGTCTGCTCCTTTGGTTTCTGTCTGGGCGTTCAAGTGGTTGCCGGGCCGTGCACCCAGCCCACGATGACTCGGCGGGTGCCTTCGACCACGGGTGTGACCACATGGGTGAGCATCGACGGAAAGAGGACCAGGGTGCCTCGGTCGCGGGGCGCTGCGACTCCCAGATCTGAGAAGAAAAGGTCGCCACCCGAGTAGTCCGTTCCCGAATCGAGTTGGACGACGTATGACAGTTTGCGGGTTGAGTGGCTTGCGCCTGCATCGATGTGAGCTCGGAATTGGCCGAACTCGCCAGAGGTATATCTGGCGACCGCCGGTCGGTCAGACTCGTAGATCCCGTCGAGATCAAACCGGTAGGTGGCGGAGTTGTGCTCCGCGATGGCTTCGACCAGACGGTTGAACGGCCACCCTCCGTCGGTAGGCAGAGGGAACAGGTCCGCCGACCGCACCTCGCGATCGACAATGCCGTCGGTGACACCGGGACGGCTGACCGACGCGTCAGCCCACCCCGACCTGCGTTCCGTGAGTGCCAGCAGCGCTTCACACTCGCTTGTACTCAAGAGTGGGCTGGTGGCGACTGTTCGCTGGTGCGGGTTCGGGAGTGGCGGAAGTGCGTGGTGATATTCAGTCATGCTCGCCTGCTCGCCGCTCTACGCCAAGCGTTGGTCGACCATCACGACGACGTGCGGCGTTGGGCCCGTAGTTGTCGACGTAGTGGAGAAAGAGCTGCACGAACCAGTCATGCGGCGACGGATCACGCCAATGGATCAGGTCGGCCCCGCGATACATGATCGCGTCGCCAGGCTCGAGGTCGATCTCGACCGTGGCACCCACCGCATCTTTCATGAAGATCGGCCAAGACACGTTCGAGGATGCTGCCAGGTGGAGGCTGGCGGAGTGTTCGCACTCTGGCCGGTCGCGGTGGGCAGCTAACGCCTGACCTCGTCGGTAGATCCGAGCGAAGCTGTAGGTCGGAGCGAGTCTGAGCGAGCTTGCTTCTCCAAGCCGTTTGGTCACGTTCAGTAGCACGGCGTCGAAGCCCGGATCGCCGTACAGCTGCAGGGACCCGGGCACTTGTCCTCCTCCCGAGAACCGGTCAGCACCGGCTAATACCTGGGCGTAGGACGCCAGGTGTTCGACCAGGGCCGCCGGAATCAATTCTCGGACCACGGTGTAACCGGTCTGCGAATAGCTGGTCACTGTGGGTCTCGATCAACGTCAGGGCGCAGGTGAAGGCACCCGGCTTCTCCGAGAACGTTGACCAGATCGATTGCCTGCGCCGCGTTCACGCCGTGATCCGTGAGCTCGTTGACGGATGTCCAAAGGTTGGTCAGCAGATGTGCGAGGGCGTCGGTCGACGCTCGATCAATTTCGAGGAGCCGGCCGGTGGCCGCGAGAGTCAACTGGGTGGTCGTCGATCCGCCTACTGAGAACACGACCCCGCCTGGCATGGTGAGGCGGATCTGGTGGTTGGCAAACCCGGTTTCGCGGGCCTCGATGAGGTCCAGCGCACCCCCGACTGGCCGGGTCGGGATCTGGGCGCACCAGGTGGCGCGGGCCGAGTTGATCGCCGAAGAATCCAACAACTCGGGTTCAGCAACGATGCTTGCGTCGGCCATACCGAGCAGATCGATGCCGTTCATCCGGCGGATACTGAGGGTGAGGTGCACCGACGGCTCGCTGCTCAGTCCAGTGACGCTGTGGGGCCAGCCTCGTGGGATGTAGAGGGCGGATCCGGGGGAGAGGAGGCCCGACCAGATGGATCGCTGAGTGGCTCCGGGCGGCGTGAACGCCGACAGCGCACCAAGTTCGCTTGGTTCATGTACTTCCCAGTGCTTGCGACCGGCGAGCTGGATGACGACCACGTCGTGGTCGTCCCAGTGCGGCCCGAAGCCGGAGGCGTCGCCGTAGCTCAGATAGCAGTTGACTTGAACGTAGGCCCGGAAGGCCGTCGCCACGTCGTCGCACAATTCGATGGTCTCCTGCCCCAAGCGCATGTGGGCATCGTTGAGCACAATCGTCCGCTGGGTTTCCAGGGCGCTGGCGACATCAAAGAACCCAAAAACGACCGCCTCGCCAGTGGTAGGCGGTCCGCCAAGGGGTGGTGGCATTGGCTCGAAGGGCCGGCCCCGTCCGGACACTGGGTCGACCACTGAGCATCGGTCGTTTCCGAGGTCGCCGCTACTGAGATAGTCGTCGATCCGGCTCAGCTCAAAGGAATCCACCCAGATCTGGCTGCATCGAAGGACCCGCAAGGTGTCCATGCCGACCTGTCGGCGGCCGTCCGCTGTTGTCGGCACGAGGCCAGGGAGTAGGTGCTCTAGCTGTTCGGCGGCCGCAACGGTTTGACGGCCGGATGCTCTGATCAACCGGAGGGCGACTTCTGAGCGGTCCCCGGCCAAGGAGAGTGACGCCCCGTGGGGGACCTGGCTAGTCACCAAGTCGCAGTTGGGCGTGGGACGGTCATTGGCATTCGATCGACACTTCGATGTTGTTCACGCCGTTGGTCCCTCCAGGTGCGACCGGAGATGTCAACGTGGCCGTACTGGGCGACGTGTTGTTGGGTACGGGAACGTTGGTGACGCTCAGCGGCTGGAAACCTGGGCCGTCGCCGCTCCAGTCCACCTGGCCGCTGACGATCCGGCACTTGTTGTAGGGCGGATCCACGTCGAAGGTCACCGTCGTGCTGAATGGGCCGTCATCCACGTCGGAGTCTTCGGGAAAGGTCAATGTGGCGTCCCCCGCGACCCCAAGCGGTGCGGTCATCTGCACGGTCTGGCTCTTGCTGGGTCCTGGGTTGTTGATTGTGTACTCGGGGCTCGGGACGGCCTTGACCCCATCGGTGAATCCCGGGTCGTTGAAGCCCACGAGCTTGAAGATGATGGGGCCGACCCCACTGACCGTTCCGGCGCTGGCGTAGTCGGGGACTACAGAGAGGTTTTCGACAATTGGCGCACTCCACACGGCGCCTGCGACAGCGCCGGTTATCGCACCCTTCTTCAGCACATCCCGCCGGGTCGAAGACGCGCTGCTGCCCTTCTTCGCCGACTCGGGCGAGGAGTCAGACTTGGGCTGTTGCGGTTCGTGTGACATGTTCACTCCGTGTTGTCGGGCATCCTCGCCCGCCAGTGCGGTCAGCGGGTTGGGCGGCGCTCGCGGTTGCGATGTTGGTCGACGACAGATCGCCTGAACTCCCCACGTAGGGTAACAGTCACAGCTGGGATGACCATGAGCAGAAATCACTGGAGTTCTGAACGATGCCAGCCACTCACTTGGTGCTCAATCTGCTCGGCTCGTCGGTGTCAATCACGCTGACCGATCCCGAAGGCATTGCCGGACAGATGCTCGCACGAGCGCTAGTCGATCTCACGGTCGGGGACCCGCCCCTACCGGTTCGCTCGGCGCTCAGAGTGACGCGACGAGCTGGCCATTACGTCCTTGTCGACGAGGACGACGACTCGGTCATCGCTCATCATCGTGATGGGCGAGCATTTGTGACACAGGTCGTCCACCGGCTCAATCGCCTCGCTCTTGATCTCGACCCGCTTCGCCTTCACCTCCACGCAGCGGCCGTGGTCCGTGTCGATGGCACGGGAGTATTGATCGTTGGTGCGTCAGGTGCTGGCAAGTCCACACTCACCACCGACCTGCTTCTACATGGCGGCGCCTACCTTGGCGATGAATTGACCGCCGTGGTCAGCGGCACGGCGAGCTTCGAGGAGCTACATGTCGCGCAACAGGCATCAAGCCGCGTCGAGGGCTACCCGAAACCCATTTCCCTGAAGGGCGACAGCGTGACGCGGTTCGCGGAACTGGCACCGATACCCACCGCAGATCATTGGGCAGAACTGCCAGCATCGTCGGTCGGCCCAGCGGTGCACGGTGCCAGCGTGGGCGTGGTGGTTTTCCCCCGCTATGTCGCTGGTGCAGTGAGTAGTTCGACCAGTGTTGGTCCCACCGACGCCACCCGAATGCTCCTCGGGTCGACGATGGATGCAGAGCGGTACGGGGTTCGGTCGCTGGGAACCCTGGCCCGGATGGCTTCTTCGGCAACCTGCGTGGTTCTGACCGTCGGCGACGATGCCGATGCGGCGGCCAAAATCGTGAACTCGATTGCCCCCCCGGTTCACCCGCTGCCCCTCCGGATGTGCGCAATCGACCCAGATGGCAACTCTGCTGGCGGTACCGGTGATCATCTCACGGTGGCGATGATGACGGACGGAAATCTCGCCATGAATGGCAATGGGACCACCTTCGGCAACATTGCAACGGAGCAACTCGAGCGACGTGGTCTGTCGCTCCTGACGCCAACAGATTGACCTGCCCACACTCCCACGTGCCCACCGGACAGGAGCGGCAAGTCCGACCACCGAGAAGACTATTCCGACCTCCCAACGGGTCGTCGCCGCCTATGTCGCCTGCGTGAAGGACTGCTGCGCGGGGAGGGGAGCGGGGCGGAGCATTAGCCGTCTCCGGAACCAGCCGCATGGGCAAAGCTGCTTGAGGTGTCATCTGAGCGAGCCCCCAAGTCGACGGAAGCCAGCGATGTCTCGGCAGGTGCTGTGGGGCGGATCGCTAGCGCCCTACGCTTCTGCATGGTCCAGCCAGTGGCCGTCGCCAAACGCCAATCGCCGTTCGCAAGCCATGAGGTCCCACCGTCCCAATGTTCTCGATTGATCTCGAACTTTGGCGTATTGGCTGGGGTCTTTGGGCGGCAGCAGGTGGCCTTGCGGCAGCTCTTCTTCTGCGACGCCGACCGGACCGCGCTCTCTCGGTGGCGTTGCTGGGGTGTTCGGCGTGGGCTATCTGGATTCTCCCCGTCCACCAGCAGGCAGAGGTGCGGTTCTTGGCTCCGCTGGTGGCAGTTGCGGCTGCGGTCATTTGGTTCGTGCATGGGAAGGGTCGACCGGTCTTGCACCCGCCTCCAGCTTTCGGATGCGACGCATTGGTGGTTCGCATGGACTCGTCGTTGTTGTGGGTTCTCTCGGTGATCACCGTGGGAGGGGTCTGGTTAGCGGTACCGGAAACAGCCGTCAACGTTGTAATCATGATGGCGGTCATCCCGGTGGCGGGAGTTGCATGGTGGGACGCTGATCGTCCTCCATGGACGGTCAATTTGGGGATTCTGATGCTCGTCGTCCTTGGCTCCGTCAGCGGGGCCGGCGGGAGAACGGCGTGGATAGGCGGGTTCGCATGCGCGGGGTTGATCCCGTTCAGACGGCGGGAGGTGCCGTGGTGGCTCGTGCTGACCGTCCACTGGCTGGTGGTACTCGCCGCCTGCAGAGTCGTGTCGCGCTGGGGCTTGATTCCAACAGTGTTGGGCTCGCTTGGCTTGGTAGGCGGAGGCTGGGCGGTCATCGAGGCCAGCGAGAGATCCGGGTATCGGCAGGGGCCGTGAGAGCTCGTCTCGGTTCACACGGATCGATCGTCGCGGCCTACCACCATGGGCGTCTTGAGAGGCCGAACGATCGGGAATCGGGTGCCGGACACAGGTGGGTGTTGGCACGGTCGACGCGGTGTGAGTATCTGTGAGAGCCACCTGCAACACTGACGAGGTGGAGATCGGAGAGGGGAGTCCAACCAAGTCGATCCCCAACCCGACTCCCCGCGGGGAACCCTCGTTGGTCGTGATTGCGATTCGGACGCTTCGGGTGAGCGGAGCGGAGTCGCTCGCATGTTACGAAGCTGCTCGGTTGGCGGAGGCGGGATACGAGGTAGAGGTCTGGTACCAGATCGATGGCCCATTCCGTGCCCGGCTCGCTAAGTCCGGGGTGAGAGCGGTGCGAGTCCCGTTGTGGTCGGGACGACGCCGCATCAGGTCGGTCGGCCGATGGTCGAAGGACCGTCTGGTGATTCATACGCACTCGCCGTCGTCCGGCGCGATGTTGCGCCTCGTCTCGCTGGGGATCCTCAACGTCGCGTTCATCCATACCGAGCACAACGTGGCGGCCGCCTATCACCCAGTCATTCGGCTACTGCATCGATTGATGGCCTGGCGCATCGAAGAACTTGTGGCCGTTTCGAAGGCGGTAGGGGAGACAGCCCCTCCAACCCGTCGGAACAGGGTCCTCAAGCATGTGGACCTCACGTTGCCGCGGATACAGGCGTGTCTGGGCCTGCCCATGAAGGTCGCCGGGCCGCTGCGACTGGTCTGCGTGGCGAGCCTCACCCCGAAGAAGGACCATGCCAACCTCCTGGCAGCGCTGATCACCCTCGATCGCCTCCTCGACGCACCACTGCAGGTGTCCCTCGTTGGAAACGGCCCGCTGCGCGGAACGATCAGCGCGCAAGCTGCGGTTCTGAACCGGGGATGCACGCACGTCACCATCGAGTTGCTGGGCCACCGCAACGACGTGCCAGCGATTCTGAAAGACGCCGACGTACTGGTGCTCGCTTCGATTCACGAAGGGATGCCGCTGGTCCTCTTCGAGGCAATGGCCGCCTCCACGCCGATCGTGGCCACCGACGTTGGCGGGGTTGCCGAGTGTTGCGACAACGGCCTATCTGGGGTGCTGGTTCCTCCCGGTGACGCTGCTGCACTAGCCGAGGCGCTGCACTCGGTCCTCTCCGACCCGTGTCTCCGAGAGCAGCTCGCAGTTGGTGCGAGAACCCAGCTGTGCGAACAAGCCGGGCACCGGTGGCTGGACACCTACCTGCAGATGATTGAACGACTCAAGGTCTGACCAGGGCGTCACTGGTTCCCCCAAGACAGCTGCGGGCGCCAATCGCTGGCGGGAGCGAGTACAGGGAGTCCCGCTCCGCGGCAGGAGTGGTGTGTGTCGCTCCACTCTCCGGTCCCGCTGTGCTCGCCGCCACCTCCAACGCTTTTTCGGGCGCTCAGATATGAAGGATCCCGTCTTGGAAGACGCCCACGCTGAGTTTGTTCCTATGGCGACGCCGCTCAACGCGCCGGTGGCCGGGTCATCGACCTCACCGGCTGGTGTGACATCGACCTCGAAGTCGACACGGGGCGCTGTCGGGCCCGTGCGGACACCAGTATCGACACGCTGTTGCGGGTCCTCGTCCCACGCGGGTATTTCCTGCCGGCCACGCATGGAACCCGGTCTGTCAACTTGGGCGGTGCCATCGCCGCCGACGTCCACGGGAAGACCCATCACGGCAGAGGATCGTTCAGTTCGCACGTCGTCTCGCTGGTGCTGCGCACCGCTGACGGGCAACGACGCACGATCGGGCCCGACACCTACGCAGCGCTGTATTGGGCCACCGTTATCGGATGGGTCTCACTGGGGTGATCGAGGAGGCCAGCCTTCAGGCTCGACCGATTGCCTCCTCCCGGCTGTCGGTGCTCGATGAACGCACCGGCAATCTCGACGAGTCGATCGCACGCCTGATCGACCTCGACCGCACCGCCGAGTACACGATGGCCTGGGTGGATCTGGCCGCCAAGCGGGTCAGCGCCGGTCGCTCAGTGATCACGTCGGGTCGCTTTGCTCGTGCCGACGAGCTCCTCAAGCGCTGGGCCAGCCAGCCGTTTGCCTACGACCCAGGCATCCCGGTCGACGTGCCGATCACCCCGCGCCGGTCGTCCTCAACCCGCTGTCGATCCGGGCGTTCAACGAGGCCTGGAATCCAAGGGCCGCACGCCGCCCCACGCAGGTCATCAACCTGACCGGTGGCCGGTCGTTCCTCACCGTGCTCAAACGCTTCGGGCCAGCCAACCAGGCCCCGCTGTCGTTTCCGCTGGCCGGTTGGACGCTGACGGTAGACGTGCCCGTCGACGACCCCGATTTGCGGCGATTGTTGGACGCTCGGACGAACAAGTCGTCGAGGTCGGCAGTCGGATCCATCTAACCATGGATGTCCGCATGCGGCGAGAGCTGCTTCCGGTGATGTACCCGCGGCTGGCCGAGTGGCAGGAGGTTCGGGCCTCGGCCAATCCCGACGGGGTGTTTCGCAGCGACCTGTCCGAGCGCCTCGGCCTCGCTTGAGGCAGCTGCGCAGAGGGAGGCGCTCAGAGCGCTCATGCCTGCAGGACTTTGATCGGATGAGTGGACATTTAGATGACTTCGGCTTGTTGGTTCGGCACAACCCTGTCTAGCATCACATGGGTTGTGGGCCGTCCCTGGGGCAGCACGGAACTCTTGGGGGATCGGATGGGTTCGTGAGAAGGCCGCCGGGAACACGTATATGGGCAGACAAGGTCTTTCCAGCGGCGAGCCTGGGGACGTTTTTCATGTTTTTCCTACCATTCGCCATGTGAGGCTCGCCTATAGGCGAAAAGGCTAGATTGCCGAAGAGAGGAAACTAGCGATGAACGAATCGTACGAGTCTGGCGATGCAATGAGGTACCGAAAGCTGAAGGACTCGCCAAGCAGCCGTGCCAGATCCAAAATCGTTAGGACATTCGCGCCAGATGGCATTTCGCGACTCAAGTCCTACATCGTCGCCAAATCGAAACCTTTCGCGACTCCGCTGGTGAAGAAACTCATCGAGCCCCAGACCTTCCAGTATCGTGGAAATCCACTGGTGCAAGAATTTCACGCTCACAACGCTACGTGGTCAAACGAACGGGCATTGGAACTTGCAATCGCAAAGTTCGAACTATCGTCTGCCGGGAATGCTTCCACGCTTGAAATTGGCTCCGTACTCACCCACTACGGTATAGGCACCTTGTTTCCTCGCACGATCGTAGACAAATATGAGCCAAGTAATGGTGTAATCAACCAAGACATTTTCGACCTTGTTCCAGACTCCAAATTCGACCTCGCATTTAGCCTTTCGACGTTCGAGCATATTGGGATTGATGAGCATGATGCAGAATACGAACCTGAACGGGCTCTGGCCGCCGTTGATCATGTCCTTTCGAATGTGCTCACAAAAGGTGGCCGGTTGATCTTGACGGTTCCTGTCGGCTACAACAGCGCGCTTGATCAAGCTGCGTTCGCACCCAAAGGTCCGCTGAAACCGGTCGCGGCGTTCGTCCGTCTTGATCGTCGCAACCGGTGGAGGTCGGTTGAGCCAGGCGAACTCACGCGCACACGGTACGGCCACCCCTATCGAGCTGGCAATGGACTGGTGGTGTTCGAAGCAACGGCCCATGCATAGGCTTCCGTTTCGAGTTGGTCGGGCAATCTCGCCCTGGGTTGGAGACAAGCCAAACTCCGACCCAGTTTCTCACGGGGGTGACTTGTCGTGGCTCCCAGCGGTCCGAGGTTGGAACGCTTCAACGATCGAGCGGTTGCACGAAGGACACTGGGTATCTGCGGGCGACCTCGCCTCCGATCCCTGTCTCAACGGGTATTCGATCTACAATTCTGGCGCGGCGAGTGACGCTGCCCTGTATTGAAGGAGCCTGAGTCGTTGCGCGCCTGCTTGATACCTGCCCGGGGTGGCAGTAAACGTATCCCGAAGAAGAACATTCGATCGTTCCATGGGAAGCCAATCATCGGCTGGTCGATCGAGGCCGCTCGACAATCGGGCCTCTTCGACGAAGTCCTGGTGTCGACCGACGACGACGAGGTCGCGCGAGTAGCCCTAGACTTTGGCGCAGAGGTGCCGTTCCGCCGACCAGCCGCGCTTGCAGACGATCACACCGGCACATTCGCGGTAGTTCGACATGCCGTCGAGTTCATGGAGTCGGCCGGGCGCGACGCAGAGCAATGGTGCTGCCTCCACGCGACTGCGCCATTCGTGCGGGAACGGCATCTGCGGGCTGCGCATCAACTGCTTGTTGACACCGGGGCAGATTTCACGTTCAGCGCTACGACATTCGCCTTTCCAGTGCAGCGGTCGCTGCTGATTGATTCCGACGGTGCCGTAACACCACACTTTCCTGAACACCTCATGACGAGATCTCAAGATTTGGAACCGGCTGTGCATGATGCCGGCCAGTTCTACTGGGGAACTGCTCGGTCTTTCGTCCGGTATGACTCACCGTTCTCGGCAAGATCGCTTGCCTACCTACTGCCAAGGACGGAGGTGCAGGACATCGATACTCCGGATGACTGGCAGGTGGCGGAGCGACTTTTTGCGCAGCGCACGTGCGACTCGTAATCCGTGCCGACGGCGGCGACGGAATCGGAGTGGGGCACCTTGCCCGGACGCTCGCTGTGTCAAGCAGGTGGTTGGACACCGGCGGCAGCGCTGTGCTCGCCACGGCTGCTTTGCCGGAGGACTGGGAACGGCGCTTCAAATCGCTCGGTGTCGAGGTAGCGGCGCCGAGCGGCTTGACCGAACTGGCAGATCAAGATGCGGTTCTTCTCGTGGACGGTTACCACCTTGCGGAGGTGACGAATACCACGGAGGGCTTCCGTGCAAAGGTGGGGATTGATGATTTTGGATTGGGCCAGTTCGGGCCCGGCCTCGATCTGATTATAGATCAGAGCCTGCACCCATCGGCGGCACTTCCTGTCTCATACAGAGCTGCCGGACGGGTGCTTCGTGGCCAACGCTTTGTCATGCTGCGACCGGAACTCCAGGCTGGAGCACCCCGTCCGGCAGCGCAGGACAGCCAGCAACTTGTCGTTTCCCTCGGGGGCCGTCCAAGCGATTCTGTCCGACGGTGGGCCGACAAAGTGGTGTCGCAACTTGACCAGAACATCCGACCGCTTTTGCTGATTGGGGTTGAAGACGTTGGGGACGTGCTCCGTCGGACGGACATTGCGCTCGCAGCGGCCGGTTCGACAACCTGGGAGTTGTGCCGATTCGGAGTTCCGGGTGTCTACATCTCGCTCTCACCTAACCAGCAACATGTACTCGAGACGATTGAGAAGCTGGGTTGCGGTGTCTCCCTGGGGAGTTTTGACGAGGTGAGTTCGTCACGGGCCGCCCACGAACTAGCGACGCTCCTTGCAGACCGCGGGCGAATGGGCCGGATGGCTGATGCTGCGGCCAATTCGGTTGACGGAATGGGTACGCGAAGGGTCGTCTGCGCTCTTCAGTCGCTATCCCTGACGACACGTCCCGCGTGCGTGCTTGACCGAGCGATGTTGTTCGAGTGGGCCAATGACGAACGCACTCGGGCCATGGCTTTTCGGTCCGGCCCAATCTCCTGGGACACGCACGTCGAATGGCTGACGGGTCGGCTGGCTGACGCCGATCGGCCGACGTTGATTGTGGAGTTCGATAAGGTGCCGATCGGCCAGTTCAAGGCTGATGTGTCGGGACTTGTCGCAACTGTGGGCATTTCGATTGAACGGCAGTATCGGGGCCAAGGCCTGGGAGCCGCAGTCGTGGACATCGGTTCGCAGACCGTTTTGGGCACCAACGAGCACATTGCTCGTCTCGAGGCTCAAGTTCTCGAGGGCAACGTACCCTCCCAGCAAGCGTTCCTAGCTGCGGGCTACACGTCTTCGGGTTCTGGAACAACCGATGGGAAGGACTGGCTGAGCTTCGCGTTTACACGCGAGACTGCCAGCGGACTTGGCCACAACAGAATAGGCTAGATGATGCAGCAGACCATCTCGATCAATGGACGCCTTGTCGGTTTGGGACATCCCGCCTACATCATTGCTGAAATTTCGGGCAACCATAATGGGGACCTTGCACGAGCGAAACGCCTCGTCCGCATCGCAGCCGAGGCGGGCGCAGACGCAGTAAAGTTGCAGACCTACACGGCGGACTCGATGACGCTGAATTCTGATCGGCCGCAG